>JAEEGL016158582.1_pt1 | contig 59930 bp, 53 predicted proteins | sample 9134231 | NCBI WGS metagenome assembly JAEEGL01 (sample SAMN16246548, study PRJNA631951) | gut metagenome | biome: gut microbiome; feature: rumen; material: fiber-attached | host: Bos | place: Iran: Karaj | collected 2018-10
CCAATGCAGCAGGATATTCAACGGGTACTCTGCCCACTCCGCTCGCATCCATGACCATCTCGTCCTGGTAGGTATAGGGGATCCACACCTCTTTATTTACAGCTTTCGCACCGTTATAGCAGGAATCCAGCCAGTACCAGGAATCAGACACGGGATCGTAAATCTCTCTGCCACGGTTCGTACCAAAGCCGAGAATACCCAGAGCATCATCAACCGTTCCCTGCTTTACGCCATTTTCGTACCAGTATGCCTTTCCATATTCGTCATACTCCCACTCCAGGTTCTTAGCCGATGCCTGGATCGCAGGAACGAGGAAAATTGCTGCCAGAATAGGGAAAATCATTGTTACAATCTTCTTCATTATCTTTACCTCTTTTATAAAAAACAAAAAGCAGACCGACAGCCTGCTTCATAAACTGCAGCTGGCTGCCATGTAAAAGGCCCTGTAGCTTTGCGTCGCCGGCTTTCGCCGGGTTTGCCGAAAGTATTACTTTAGTTACTTTGCACTATAACCTTCCCCCTGGTTTTTGTCAATATTCTCCAGTGCACTCTTTCCCGAACAATCCTTTGCCACCCAAAAGCGAAAAAGCGACCCGGAGGATCTCCGAGCCTCTTCTGATGCCATGCCTGTTGCCATTTGAAGCATTTTTCAAAAAGTGCCAACCACTCAACGGGCAGTCCATGGTTGGAGTTCTCCTGAAATTTATCGAAATGGCTCAAAAGTCACGATCGATACCCCTGAAATCCCCCAAAAAGTGAGTAGAATGGTTGGCGCTATCGGAAAATCGATACAAATGGCAACACTCGTCTTCAGGCGGCGCCTTGCGCCGCGGTTACGCACAAACATATCGTTGATTTCCGTAAACAAAAGGACGCTGCGTTTGCAACGTCCTTTTTGGTTATCACTGTTATTCCGTATGGTTCAGGAAGTTACCCTTCAAACTTTTTCCGGGAGTTTATACCCAGCCTTGATCATGGCCTCTTTGAACGCCTCGACAGGCATGTTGAGTTCCTCGGCCGCTTCTTCAAGGGAGATTCTTCCTTTGCTAACAAACAATAAATAACTATTTAATTGTCCTTCAGCCAGTCCTTCAGCCTTTTTCTTTTCAGACCAAAGCTCTAATACTTTTCCTCCCATATCAGAGACCTCCTTCCTCGTATCCTCATCCGGCGCGATCCGTTCTGCAATCTGCATGATCAGACCTATCAAGTCCTCTTCCGATGGCGTCAGAATGCTCTTTGTTGATACCAACAGTTCCTGGCAGTTCGACACAAAATCTTGCGGTAACGCTTTCTCGTACCGCACCATATAATACGGCAGTAGCACCTTGAGCTTCTTTGAAATCAGTTCATCCAGCGTATAGGATGCCGCCTTGATTACCCTAGTCGTATATGGGACCTCAACATCCCCGATCCGAACGCGGACTGTTAATGTATCCGGCGTGTTCTTATTCGCTCGAATGTAGATCACACAGGATTCCGGCAAGTTGATCTCGTAAGGCTCACCCTGGTGAAGCGCTTCCTCTATCGCTATCGCAAAATCGTACTCAAACATCCGGATTGCCATGGTCTGATCCGGATTCGTCTGGCATTCAATATGAAACAGACGCCTCTCGATTAAAAAGATGGAATCCGTAATGATCTTACCATTCTTTGTAATGAACTCATTTCTGTGAGTTTCAATCCTTGCATCATCGGGAAACTCAGTTCCAAACACTTCATTGATCAGCGCAATGAACAGATGCGGTAACTTCTCCGCCATCGTTCTAAACACATCATCATAAATCGTACTATTCAATTATCTATCCTTTCTCTAAACATAGCCTCAGAGAAAGTCCCAGGAAGGACCTTCTCGTTCAAAAATAGTCCTTCTTGGTATTACCTATTATAACATGGCGAATGTAGGAATACCACGTATATACAGTTTGATGGTCGCATTCTGCTCCTTTCCGCGGGCTCACCGCATGGGCCAAGGACAGAATGATATTATCCCAGAGAATAAAGTATCTGTTCTTCGCCAATATCGTATAAAAAGTGGATTGAAGCAGATGGATCTGAATGATAGATGACTAGAAAATCAGAAATATAGAATTTGCTGCTTCGAGAAGAAAGATTAACACACAAAAGTCAATAATGCAATAACAACCGCCCCAGTTTCAGGCGGCGCCTTGCGCCGCGGTTACGGCCCCATGGAGGGGGACAGGCCCCTTGCAGGACAATTACGCAGGAGATGTGATGGCTCTTGGGAAAATGTAAATCACCCTACAGCAGACAAAAACAACACGATGTTGTTTTTAGGAAACACCGAGGCATGGATGCCGAGTGTTTCCGGTCCGCGTGACTTTCACCAACCGATATCCATTTTCCTTAGAGCCATCCATCGACGGAGTAGTCCTGCAAGGGGCCTGTCCCCCTCCCCAGGGCCGTAACCAACAAAAGACCAGGCTACTAGTAGCCTGGTCTTCGCGCGCACCAATGTAAATCATTGTATATCATTCTGTTAAAGCCACTCGCTCCTCTCTCTTCTTGGCCAGGTAGGTGCCGATCCGGTATCCCAGTTCTCCGTACAGAAGACCAAGCAGTGCTCCTCCCATCACATCTGTAGGATAATGAACGCCCACATACAGTCTGGAAAGACCGATCAATACTGCAAGAATGATGGCAGGAATGGCATATCTCTTTTTCTTTGCCATCCGGGTGATGACATAGGCTGCCGTGATACCGGCAGAAGTATGACCGGAAGGGAAGGAGTAATCTACGGGCTTTTCCACCAGCCGTTCCAGGCCTTCGATCACTTCATAGGGCCGGATCCGGGCCACCGCATTCTTGATCACCAGATTATTTACGATAAACATGACCAGCAATCCGAAAAAGCAGCAAACACCGATCTTTCTGGTCTTGGGGATTACCAGCAGGACGGCTGTCACAGCCATCCAGATCATTCCTGCATCTCCCAGATGGGTGATAAACGTAACAATGGGATTCAGGATGGGATTACGGACCACTTCCTGAATCCAGAGTAAAATACCACTATCCATATCTTTCCTTTCAATCAGATCATCGCGGTAAACAGGATCATCAGGATCGTAATGCTTACCATGGAGACCACAGTGGTCACGGTAATGGCGCCGGATAAGAGTTCCGTATCCTCTCCCATCTTCTCACACTGGATCAGCGGGAGATTTCCTACCGGCATGGATGCCATCAGGCAAAAGGCGAGGACCGTGACATCCTCACATTTTATGGCACGCAGCAGGAAGAACATTCCGATGGGCAGCAGGATCATCCGGATCAGGATATAGCCCCAGATCCGAAGATTCCGGAAGCCTTTGGCAAGATCCGACCTTGCGATGGACACTCCCAGAAGCGCCATGGACAAAAATACCGTGGCATTTCCCACATAAGTAACGCTGCTGGAGATCAGGGTCGGCGGCGTATAGCCAAACCAGCATACTACTAGACTTAAGATCGCCATCACGGTTCCGGGACTGATGACCTTCTTCAGGTTCATCTTCTCTTTTCCGTTGCTGAGCACCGTAATGCCGTGGGTATAGAACAGCAGGCTGTACATGACATTACAGACGATGACATACAGAATGGCTTTCTCCGGAAGGATCGCTCTTGCCACGGGGATTCCCATAAATCCAACATTGGTGTAGACCAGCATAGCATGATAAAACCGCCGCTGATCCTTCGGGATCCGGAACAATCCCGGCAATACAATTCCCATGACGATCAGGCCAATATAGAACAGGACGCCCAAAAGCACTGCCCACAGCAGATCCTGATGGGTTGCCTCCACATGTCCGGATAAGATGGACGCCAGGATCATGGCAGGATTACACACATCCATGACGATGACGGAAAGCTTCCGGGACACATCATTGTCCACTACTTTTTTGCGGTATAAACCGATACCGATGGACACCAGGATCACAATGACGCCCATCTGCTGTAATACAACCGAAGTACTCATATCTTTACCGTATTCCAATCTCCTGCATCTCGCAGGGGTACAACGCGCTTGCCACATTGTACTACATTCCTTTGCATCCGTAAAAGGTTTTTCTTCGAGAAAAGGATCATGCTCCTTCCTGCTCGGGAAAAAGTCCCTCCAGAAAACGGGATTTCTGCTTCGGCCGATCCCTGCTTCCTGTCAGATACAGGATCTGCAGTTCGTTTCTCGCTCTGGTCATGGCCACATAGAAAATCCTGCGTTCTTCCTCCAGGGTGGGGTGATCCGGCATCCGTCCGTGGGGATACATCCCCTCATTGCAGTCCGGCAAAAAGACTTCATCGAATTCCAGACCCTTGGAAGCATGAACGGTCATCAAGGCGATATCCGACCCGGAATCCCGGTTCTTCTGCAATGCTTCCCGGTAGGATTTCTGGATCTCCATCCATTCTCCAAGGGATGTGATCCCTCTCGAATCCTCCAGAAACCAGTTCAGGATCTGCTTCAGATCCTCCGGGGAAGTAAAGGGATTTTCCTTCAGGAATTCCTCTTCCAGATGCATTTTCGTCAGGAGATAACGTAAGGAAAGATAAATGGAATGATGCTTTAGAAAGTTCAGATCCGCACGAAGCTGATTCAGATTCGAAATCCGTGCGGTACGATGTTTGATATCGGTACGGCTTTGATAATAATGCTCTGCGTTGTTCAGAGGATCTCCCTCCCCCACCAGCGCTTCCCGGTTGATATATCGGAGGGGCCTGTTGATGATCCGGTAATGATCATCCAGGTTTCCGAAACCTTCCGCCACTTTTAAGTAGCTCATCAGAGTCTGTAAACAGTTCAGATCATAGATACAGGAGACGGATTCCTTCATGCAAAAGCGGATCCCTTTTCCGGATAAGTAGGAAGCGGCCGCCTGCATACTGAGATTTGTCCGGAACAGCACCCCGATGGAATGCTTTTTCTTCATGGCTTCACGAAGAGCCTGTTCCAGATAGGCATATTGCTCCGGACCGGAGGTAAAATGCTCTGCTTTACAAATGCCCGACTCCTGTCCCGTCCTTGCGCTCTGCATTTCCTTTTCAAACCGGTCTTTGTTTCCGGCGATCACATGGTTTGCAGCCTGAATAATGGCAGGCAGGCTCCGGTAATTCTCCGTGAGGTAAACCCGTTCCGCTCCGTAATCCTCTCCATACCGCCGGAGACATTCCGGCTCGGATCCCCGAAAACGGTAGATGGACTGGTCATCATCTCCTACTGCAAAAACGTTGGCTGTTCCTTCCGGCGGAGCAAGAAGTCGGATCACTTCGTATTGTGCGGGGTTAATGTCCTGAAACTCATCGATGAGGATCTGTTGAAATTTTCCCTGCCATTTTTTACGAACGGAAGGATCCTCCCGCAAAAGCTGCAGGAAATCTGTCACCATATCATCGTAATCCAGGAGCTTCTGTTCTTCCCGCTTCCTGTCATAAGCCTTCATCCAGGCAGAAAAAGCCGGTCGGAAAGGCCTGCTCATACAGTCCTCTCCTTTTTTGATATCGCAGAGATTCTTGGCAGCGGCCATGGCTTTGGGAAATTCTTCTGCCGCCTGATGCAAAGCCTCTTTTGATAACGGACCGGAAAGAGACGTGTCCCCTGACAACACATCCAAAATCAGTTTTCGTTTTTTTGCAGGTGTGAGTAAGGTCAGAATGTGATCGGGTCTGGATTGCCGAAGCATGGAATAAAAAACGGAGTGAAAGGTGCCGAAGATGACACCGGAAGAATCCGGAAACGATCCGATGGATCGATTTTCCATGGAAAGTGCGGCTTCCCGGGTGAAGGTGATCACGAGGATCTGTTCGGGAGAGATACCGGCATTTCGGATCAGATAAGCGATCCGTCTGGTGATGACAAAGGTTTTGCCCGATCCGGGCCCTGCCAGTACCAGCAGGTGCCCGTCCGGACATTCCACAGCTCGTCGCTGTGAAGGATTTAAGTCAGTGCGATCAGGCATTCTGAAGCTTTTCGATACCCCTGCGGATTCTGCGCAGGGATTCGTCCTTCCCCAGGATCTCCATGATCTCCGTAGCGCCGGCAGGTGTCATCTGCTTGCCGGAAACCGCGGTACGGATCGGCCACATCACGTAGCCGTTCTTCACGCCCTTCTCCTCCACATAAGCGGAAAGAGTTGCATAGAGCGCATCGTTGGAATAATCCTCCTGAGCCTCCAGAATGGGAAGCACATCCTTCAGCACTTCCAGGGAGGTCTCGGAATTGGTCTTCATCTTTTTGTGAGTGTACATTTCGGTGTCATACTCCGGAAGCTCCCGGAAGAAGTCCACCTGACCTTCGATATCCAGGAAGGTCTCGATGCGGGTACGGACCATGGCTGCGATCTTCCGGAGATTGAAATCACCGGGAAGGGCTGCCTCCAGATAAGGCTTTGCCATCTCGAAGAAGGTATCCTCATCCATCGCCTTCAGATACTCACCGTTCATCCAGCGAAGCTTCACGATATCAAAGACCGCAGGGGACTTGCTGATGCGGTGATAATCGAACTTCTCAATGAGCTCCTGCAGGCTGAAGATCTCATTGTTGTCCTCGGGACTCCATCCAAGCAGTGCCACATAGTTTACGATGGCTTCGGTCAGGAAGCCCTGCTCGATCAGATCCTCGAAGGAAGCATGTCCGCTTCTCTTGGACAGCTTCTTGTGGTTCTCATCCGTGATGAGGGGCAGGTGAATGTATACGGGAACCTTCCAGCCGAAGGCATCATACAGACGCACATACTTCGGGGAGGAGGACAGATACTCGTTACCGCGGACCACATGAGTGATGTTCATGGTGTGATCATCTACCACGTTTGCGAAATTGTAAGTGGGATATCCGTCGGACTTGATGAGGATCATATCGTCCAGCTCTGCATTCTCCACCGTGATATCACCGTACAGCTCGTCATGGAAGGTGGTGCTTCCCTCATTGGGAATGTTCTGACGGATGACAAAAGGCTTGCCGGCCTTCAGATTCTCTTCCACTTCTTCCTTGGAAAGACCCAGGCAATGTTTGTCGTAGATAGTGATGGTCTTGCCGTCCACGATCTCGGTCTTCAGGGTCTCAAGACGCTCCTTGTCACAGAAGCAGTAATAAGCCTCGCCCTTTTCGATGAGCTCCTTGGCATACTTCATATAGATGCCGGTCTTCATACGCTCGGACTGAACATAGGGGCCGTAGCCGCCGTCCTTGTCCGGACCCTCGTCATGGACCAGGCCGGTCTTCTCCAGGGTGCGGTAAATGATCTCGGTGGCGCCTTCCACATAGCGCTCCTGATCGGTATCTTCGATGCGCAGCATAAAATCGCCGCCGGCATGTTTTGCGATCAAAAACTCATATAAAGCGGACCGCAGGTTTCCGACATGCATCTTTCCGGTAGGGCTCGGTGCATATCTGGTACGGATTTTCTCCATGATGGTACTTCCTTTCTTGCTTCTCAAAAATTATGTCAATCCTCTTTATCGGGAATTTCCTTCCCTGCTGCGGATTTGAACTTACTCAATTCTTTTGCTGCCGTCGGGATAGGCAGATTGGTGCCTGCTCCGGCGATACATCCTCCGGGACATGCCATTCCCTCGATGAGGCAGCCGTTCATCTTGCCGGCCTTGGCCAGCATCAGGATCTTCTTACAATCCGCAAGGCCCTCGGCGTGCTCGATGTGTACTTCCGTCTCCGGATAGTACTCCCTGATGCATTTTTCGATGGCACCCGCAACACCGCCTGCCACACCATAGCCTCTTCCGGCTGCAGTGGCATCATTCATCTGATCCATTGCCTCGATCTCCTCCAGCAGGATCCCCTTGGCTTCGAACATGCCGAGAAGCTCCTCGAAGGTAATAACGAAGTCTACATCGGAACGAACCGTCCGGCGGCTGGCTTCCAGCTTCTTGGAAGCACAGGGTCCGATGAAGACCACATGGGCATTGGGATGCTCTTTCTTGATGATCCGGGCGGTGGCCACCATGGGAGTCAGCTCGTTGCTGATCTTGTCAATGGTCTCCGGGAACAGGTTCTTGGCCATCACGGACCAGGACGGACAACAGGAGGTCAATGCAAAGGACTGATTGCCGGAGGCAACTTCCTTCACATAATGCTCCGCTTCCGCCATACATCCTTCATCGGCACCGAGAGCGGTCTCGTAAACATCTGAAAATCCCAGTTCCTTCAGGGCAGTCTTGAACATGTCCGCCGTAACCTTGGGTCCGAACTGACCGGCAAAGGCAGGCGCCACCTGGGCAATGATCTCCTTGCCGGACTGCATGGCACGGATCAGCTGGAAGATCTGAGACTTGTCGGCGATGGCTCCGAAGGGGCAGCTCACCATGCACATTCCGCAGGATACGCACTTCTCGTTGTTGATCCGCGCACGGCCCACGCGGTCGCTCTCAATGGCTCCCACGCCACAGGCCGTCATGCAGGGACGTTCTTTATGGCAGATGGCATCATAGGGGCAGACCTGTTTGCACTTGCCGCACTTGATGCACTTCTCCTGATCGATGACGGATTTTCCGTTTACGAAATGGATGGCTTCTCTGGGGCAGACTTCCTGACAGGGATGTGCCACACAGCCCATACAGGAGCTCGTCACTTCATAACGATTCTCCGGGCAGGCATTGCAGGCGGAAGGAATTACCTGCATAAGAGGTGGCTCGTAATATTTCTCTGCGATATTACTCTCCTCCAGGCCCTCTGTCAGATGTCCGGGACGCTCACGATTCTCCGGCCGAAGGCTCATGCCCATGGCCAGACGGATCCGCTCTCTTATGACAGCTCTGTCACGATACACGGATTCCCAGAATTCGGACTCTTCGTAGTCTACCATCTTGTAGGGAAGAGCCTCCATGTCATCCTTGAGATTGGTTGAATTATAGGCCAGTTTGGCCACTTCGGTGAACACACGGCGTCTGGTCTGTCTGACGGGTGTGTCAATTCCACGCATATCACTCATTGATCTTTACCAGCTCTTTACAAAGGTATTGATGTAGTTATCAAGACTTTTCTTGATGACTTCGATGGCATCCGCGCGGTTGCCCAGCTCTTTGACAGCGGTGGTCTTGTTCTCCAGCATCTTGTAGATGGTGAAGAAGTGCTGCATCTCTTCCACCACGTGAGGAGGCAGATCGCTGATGTCATGATAGCAGTTATAATTCGGATCATTGAAAGGAACTGCGATGATCTTCTCATCGCCCTTTCCGGAATCCAGCATGGAGATCATACCGATGGGATAAACTCTTACCAGAGTCAGGGGCTGAATGGGCTCGGAACAAAGCACCAGCACGTCCAGCGGGTCTCCGTCATCACCGTAGGTACGGGGAATGAAACCATAGTTTGCGGGATAGTGAGTCGATGTATACAGGATACGGTCCAGGATCAGGAATCCTGTTTCCTTGTCCAGCTCATATTTCTGTTTGGATCCCTTTGCGATCTCGATCACGCAGACAAAATCCGTCGGGGTAACACGTGAGGAACTGATGCTGTGCCAGATGCTTCCGTTGATTTCTTTCATGTTTTCTCCTCCCTCTTAAACCGTGATGACCAGACAAGGTCTGATATCCGTATCTTCCACCGGGATCTGCTCCACCATCTGGCAGGCATATCCCACACCAACAGACCGGTTTCTCAAAGTTTCTTTATCTGTCAGGAAGCGGTCATAATAACCGCCGCCGTAACCGATGCGTCCGTTCTCGGAGTCAAAGGCCACACCCGGCATGATCAGCAGATCCTGCTCCGGTGTCTGTTTCGCCGTCTCTTCATTGTAGAAATAGACTGCGGAGTCTCCCTTGGGCTCCATGATCCCACGAAATCCGGGTTCCAGATCCGTAAGCTCTTCAATCCGATAAAAATTCAGTTCTTTGCCCTTTACCTTGGGCAGGTACAAAGCCTTTCCGGCTTTCAGGCATTCCTCCAGCAGTTCGGTGATGCCCACCTCGGATCCGTTGGGGAAAAATGCCAGAACCCGTTCTGCCTTTTCAAACCACTCATGCTCCAGGATCCGCTGTTTCAATAAGGCATCCGCCTCACGCCGGAGCTCCTCGCTCATGGCATCCCGTCTCTCCAGCACCTCTTTCCGAAGTCTTACCTTCTGAAGGGAAACCGGTACTTCCTTTTTCTTCTTCTGCAGTGGACTTAAGGTACCATCCGGATTCTGGATCCGAATGCTCTTTAACTGAGCATCCAGATTTCCCTTGATGCTGTCAATATATTCTCTTCTCAGGATCGCCTGCTCCTGCTTCTCTTCCTCGGTCAGTCCCTCGGATTTCGCTTTCCGCGCGAGAGCATTGATGCGGGCGACGCGTTCCTCCATATTCATTACAAAAACCTCATTTCTTATGGAGCTCTTCCACAAACGCCGGCAGGTCAAACTCCGGATCTTCATGGGAAGCAAAAAGTGTTCCCACATTTTCACCGGATGCAACCCGGTGCAGAACGCTGAGATCACAGCTGTTGCAGATGACCATGTCCGCTCCGGATTTGGTGGCGATCTGTGCTGCCACCAGCTTTGTATTCATACCGCCGGTTCCCACTCCGCTTCCCGTGGAGGATTTTCCCATACTGAGATAATCCTCGGAAAGATCCGTCACTTCCTCAATGAACTTTGCATCGGGATTGACTCTGGGGTCATCGGTGTAGAGTCCGTCAATATCCGAGAGCAGGATCAGAAGGTCCGCTCCCACCATGGCTGCCACAATGGCAGACAGAGTATCATTGTCTCCGATCTCGATCTCGTAAGTGGCCACCGTATCGTTCTCATTCACCACAGGGATCACTCCCATATCCAGGAGCTGATGAAAGGTGTTGGTGGCGTTGAACCGGTTCATATCGTCCACGATGGTATTCTTGGTCATCAGGATCTGTGCCGTCAGCTGATTGTATTCTCCGAAAAGCTTCTCGTAGATCATCATCAGCTTCGCCTGACCGATGGCGGAACAAGCCTGCTTTTCGGCCATGGACATGGCATCGTCCCCGGTTTTGTGTTTGGTGATCCGGGCGGCATTTCGTCCGGCAGCAATGGCACCGGAGGATACGAGGATCACGTCCTTTCCCTGATTCCGCAGGTCACACAGTTCCCGCACCAGCTTTTCCATCCGGGCATAATCACTGCTTCCTGTCTCTGCATGCTGCAGGGAGGAAGAACCGATCTTTACGACGATCCTCTTTTTATCTTTCAGATCCTCTCTGAGAGAGCTCATTGGGAATACTCCTTTCGGAACTCACGAAATCGAACCCTGCGCAGGGCATACGCCGGTCTACGCAGTCCTTATATACTAAACCTATTTTTCTCCCGCGTCAAACGGAGCATAGACTTTTGCGATGGCCTCGGCGATCCGCATACCGTCCATGGCAGCGGAAGTGATACCTCCGGCATAGCCTGCTCCCTCTCCGGCAGGGTAAATTCCCCGTACCGTACTCTCCAGATTTTCATCCCGCAGGATCCGCACCGGTGAAGAAGTCCGGCTTTCCACTCCGGAAAAGATCACATCACTCCGGTCAAAGCCTCTGATGTGTCTTCCGAAATACTCCATGCCATCACAGATGGCCTGATTACAGCTCTTCGGCAGGATCCGGCTGACATCCGCCCATGCATAGGCGCCCTTCATGGTGGAAAGAAGTTCTTCCCCTTCTCCGGGCTCTGCGATGTCGGTAACATATCCGTTCCCGTCCAAGGCCATATGTTCCCGGGCAAGAAATTCCTCCTGGGTCAGATCTTCTGAGACGCATCTGCGGAACAATCCGAAGCGCTGAACCGGGATCTTTCCCTTTGCCAGTTCGTATGCCTTCCGCTCCAGATCCCGCTGGAAGTCGATTCCTGCAAGCGGATGATCGGAAGGGTAATCCTCCGGAGAAACTGTGGTTACAATGGCGCTGTTGGCATTCCTGCCGTCCCGGCCACTGTAACTCATGCCGTTGACTGCAAGGCCTCCCTCTTCCGAAGAAGCGTTGACCACATATCCCCCGGGACACATACAGAAGGAAAAGACTCCTCTTCCCTCCGGGGATTGAAAGGTTACTTTATACGGTGCCGCTCCCAGCTTTCCGGGATCTGCCACACCATATTGGCTGAGATTGATCTCCGCCTGCAGGTGTTCTGCGCGAAGCCCCACCGCAAAGGCCTTGGCCTCCATGGGAAGGCCCGCATCATACAGCATGCGGAAGGTATCTCTTGCGGAATGTCCCGTGGCCAGCACCAGGATCTCACAGGGAAGCGTACTTCCGTCGGATAAGGTAAGGCACCGGATCCGGTTCTCCCGGATCTCCACACCCGTCAGGCAGGTTTCAAAATGCACCTCGCCTCCCAGCCGGATCACTTCCTCCCGAAGATTGCGAACCACCGTCCGAAGCACATCCGTACCGATGTGGGGCTTTGCCTGATAGACAATGGCAGGATCCGCACCAAAACGTGTAAAGATCTCAAGGGCTTCCCGGCCTCTGCCGTCCCTGTCCTTTACCATGGTATTCAATTTGCCGTCGGAAAACGTTCCGGCGCCGCCTTCTCCAAACTGAACATTGGAGGCAGGATCCAGAACTCCTTCCTTCCAGAACCGCTCCACATCCGCAGTCCGGGAATCCACATCCCTGCCCCGCTCCAGCACGATGGGCCGATATCCGTGAAGAGCCAACTCATATGCACAGAAGAGTCCCCCGGGTCCCATGCCCACCACAACCGGCCGATTTTCGATTTTCAGCGTTCCGCTTTCCGGGAACCGGTATGCTACCTGCTCTGCTTTCTGGATCTGATTCTTTTTCCGGGGATCCTTCCACGCTTTCCGGAGGACTGCATCTTCATTGCCCACCTGTACCAGAAGGGAATAAGTGTAGAACAGCTCCGGCTTTTTCCGGGCATCCACAGACTGCCGCAGGATCACCAGATCCCGGATCTCCTGCTCCGGAATGTTCAAAAGCTTTGCTGCCTTTTTCCCAAGCAGCGCAGGATCATATGTAATTGGTGTTTTTAACTGGTCAATTCGTATCACAGAAAAATCCTTTGTATGCCACTGTTCCTGTCGCTGCATTCTCTCCCGCAAGATGTCCGCTGGTCCATGCCCACTGTAGATTGTATCCGCCGCAGCGGCCGTCCACATTCAGCATCTCGCCGGCAAAGAACAGACCGGGGATCAGCAGGGACTCCATGGAATCCCGCACTTCAGAAAGAGGGACTCCTCCTGTGCTGGTCTGAGAGGCATCATAGTCTGCCAGATGCTTGATGGTGACGGTAAATTCCCGGCACAGTTCCCATACCTTGCGAACCTGAGCCGGTTTGTAATGCAGGGCATCCTCCAGACGATCCGCCGGGTTTAATCCCGCTTTTTTCAGGAAGAACAGCATCATCTTCTTGTTCAGCAAACCGGTAAAATATTCTTCCAGAGTTCGTCCGGCAAGAAGCAGATTCCGGGTGGCGATCATATTCTCAAAATCTTCATCCGAGATTCCGGGAAGACAGTCGATGAGCACTTTCAGCTCCCGCTCTTCCTCCAGAACCCGTCCGGCCTCATGGCTCAGCTGAAATACGGGAATGCCGGAGATCCCGTAATCCGTAAGCTGAAGCTCTCCGTACTCACTGGCAATCGGTTCCCCATCGCAGATCAGTCCCAAAAGCGCCTGGACTCTGACCCCGGAGATAGGCTTCAGATTTTCTTCGGTATAAAGAGCACAAAGGGCGGGACGGGGCGAACGCACCGTATGCCCCAGTTTTGCGGCCAGCTTGTAGCCGTTTCCGTCGGATCCGGTCTTGGGCGCGGCTTTTCCACCGCAGGTCAGGATCACCTTATCAAAGGTTCCCCGATAAGGTTTCTCCGCTTTCTCTTCCTCCGGGAAGCTTTCCACTCCCGTCACTTCAAAGCCGCTTTCCACTCTCCGGACATCCGTCACAAGAGTATTCAGACGGACCTCCACATTCAGGGCTTCCAGGTCATACCGGAGAACGTCCAGCACAGAAGCCGCCTGGCCGGAAAGGGGATACAGATAACCTCCCTTGTCCGTGGTCACCAGACCCAGGTTTCGGAAAAAGGCGATGGTATCCCGGACTCCGAACAGTTCCAGCAAATGATCCATACGGGAGGGATCATCCGTATGGTAACAGTCTCCGCTGATCTCCAGATTTCCCAGATTGCACTTGCCGTTGCCGGTCATCAATATTTTCTTACCCACTCGGGGACCGCGTTCCAATATGGTGACAGTCGCACCGGATGAGGCTGCCGCGATGGCTGCTGTCATGCCGGAGGCACCACCGCCGATCACACAAATCTTCAAGTCAATTCTCCCACAGTAACTGGCTTCAACTTCCTCTACATCACTCGCAGAAGATGCCCCAATGCTTCCAGAAATCTTCCGCCCGGAACGGAACGGACTTCCTTCTCCGAAAGATTGCGAAGCACCATCAGCAGAATGTTATAGAGCAACAATAAGATCACAAAGCAGACGATCATGGTCACCGGATCTCCCAAATGAGGGGACAGGCCTCTGGAAAGCAGGAGCAGCACCAGTCCCAGCACGGCTCCTGTTACAATGGGAACCAGGAAGCTTCTCACCAGATCCAGATTCATATTCAGTCTCCAGATCATCAGGATGATCAGAAGGATCGTCATGCAAACACACCAGATCAGGATTCCCTGTACAAAACATAAGACCGGATCCTTTCCCGCCACCAGAAGGACTTTTCCGAAGACGCATGCCACCACTCCGGACAGGAGCAGGGCTGCAGCTGTCAGGAGTCCGTCACCGTTCTGGATCAGCAGTTCCAGTGATACCAGGATCAAAGGAAGGAGCATCAAGGGAAAGGCACCGATCAAAAGGGCCGTATCACTCAATACTTCCCCGGCTCCCAGAAGGTCCGCCAGAGTTTCGCTCATGGACGCCAGATAAGCCATAAAGAAGCTGCCGATGATCATGGCCCAATGGGTCTGGATCTGGAACAGTCCTCTGGCTGACCGCATCTCTTCCTTGCGGAAAGCGGATGCCGTCTTGGCCACCATTCCCTTGGTCAGGAAGGCACTGATGAAACCGCTTCCGGCAAAGATCCCGAAGAATCCGATGAACAGGATCCCCGCAAGGCGGGAAGCACTCTCTTCCCCTCCCGAAGTGATGGTAAAGAATGCAAGTACTGTCACAGCGCCATAGATCAGCAGGAGATTCAGCAGATCCACGCCTCTTCTGCTCCAGAAAGAAGAAAGGATCCCGGCTGCAGTCTCCCGTGACCGCAGATAATCATTCTTTTCCGGATAATTACTTTTGGAAGCTCCCGCCGCCACGATGAGCAGGAACAACAATACCAGGAGTTCCGCCAGATCCAGAGCGATGATGAGGCCGATGCTCCCGTACATATAGGCAATATCGGGATTCTGAAGCAGGGCACCCACTTTGACCCCGTACCCCTGCAGGATTCCCAGAAAGAGAAATGCAAAGACACCAAAGATCACTGCCCGAAGCACGGAAGCGATGCCTCCGGGACCCTCCGATCCTTTTGAACTGCAGTATCCCGCCAGTGCCACGGAAATGCTCCGGAAGAAAAAGGCGGGCATGATGAGCCATCCCATCACGGAAAGATGGGAAAGCGACGGAACGAGCCGGGATATCTTCATCACGGTAAAACCCAGCGCAATGGCACATAAGGCTCCAAGCAGGAGCTCCTGTGTCACGATGGCTCCCCAGGCTGTTTTCGCATCCGCATTTTGTCCCTTGGTATAGCGGCTCCGCAGCATCCGTCCGGTGATATCCGTCACCTGACTGCCGATCAGGATCCAGAAGAATTCATAGACCGTCAGAATGATGGTAAAATAACCGATCCCTGCAAAATCCGTCATTCCCCGAAAGAGGAACAACACAAGGATTCCAAGAAGAGCCGAACCATATTCCAATCGTTTTCTTGTGATCAATGCCACATTCATGTCGCGAAATTACCCTTCTTCCCTCGTGATGCCCAGGCTCTGCAGGATCGCTTCCTGTTTCTGTTCCATCACGACCCTCTCTTCATCTTCCATATGGTCATAGCCGCACAGGTGCAAAATGGAGTGCGCCACAAGGAACGCCATCTCCCTGCGCTCCGAATGACCGTATTCCAGTGCCTGGCTCCGGATCCGGTCTGTGGAAAGGATGATATCTCCCAATACCAGTTCTCCGGTATCCGGGTCAAAATAATCCGCTTTCCGGCTTTCCGGCAGATCAAATACACCGGGCTCCTCAAAATCCAGATTCGGGAAGGAAAGCACATCCGTCTCCCGGTCGATATCCCGGTATTCCCGGTTATACTCCCGGATTCCCTCATTGTCCGTGATGAGGATATTCACCGTCACCTCATCATAAGGGCAATGCTCGGACTCAAGAGCTGCGGTGGCCACCTCTGAGATCAGCTTCTGCTCATCAAAGCCGAAATCATAATCCGTTTCCTTTTCAACGTAAAAAGTCATAATACAATTTGTCCTCTTTGAAGGTATTTTTCATGATAAGATACTCCCGGAAATTGATATCACTTCCCAGGAAGGTACCATGTTCTTCGAATTTGGAAAAAGCAGCATCCACGATCCGGTCGATATCCGGGGTGTTCTGGCTCTTTTCGAACAGGGTCAGCACCGCCATGATAACCGTCTGGGAACACAGGAGGACTGCGCTTTCTTTGGAAACAATGGCATACTTTTTCACCCGGAGCATGTAGTCTTCATACTCGTTCAGTACCTTTCGTACTTCCCCGGGGAAATTCATCTCCTCATAGAAAGCTTCCCGCTCTTCAGGCTTCGCGGGACAGAGCCTGTGGTAATAACCTGCACATTTCAGCACTTCCGTATCCAGTCCCAGCTTCTTTCCGATCCGGTCACAGAAATATGCGGTGTGAATACTCTGCAGATATCCCTTGCGATCCTTTTCCCGAAGCTGAACCAGCGCCGGGTGCTCCGTATCGTTGAGATACAGATACAGATCCCGGAGTTCATACAGCACCCGGGATGAATAAAACCGGATACCCTCGATAAGGATCAGGGAAGTGACGATGAGATTTGCCGCAGGCAGCAGGAACTGCTCGATACTGAGGGTTGCATTCCGTGTCAGCAGGATGCCGCTCATCTCACATACGAGAAGACAGCCCAGGGACAGAGCCAAAGGCGGCAGAATGCGAAAATCCTTCTTCAGGGGAAGGAAAAAGATCAGCGCAAAAACGCCGCTGACAAAGTACAGGAAAAAGATTCCCGGTCCTCCGCCGGACAAAAGCACTGTCATCATGAGCAGAACGCTTCCGCCCGTCAATCCGATGAGCCGGTCCGAGAACAGGCCCAGGATCACAAATACCGCCACAAAGGGCCAGGATGTGTTGGGCAGATACACACAGATAAATGCAAGGCACAGGAACAGGAAAAAGCAGGTCCAGAACCGCTTCAGATTCTGCAGATCAAAGGCTTTATGGTCCGGATTGTAAGGATAACTCCTCCGGATGGCCAGTCCCAGAGTACTGATGCCCAGCACTGAAAAGCAAAATGCCTGCAAAAGTTCTGTGGTTTCAAAATCCCGAAGCTTACCGATGAGCAGGCACAGTCCACCGGTCAGGACCAGTGCGATGATCTGCGGAGCATACCACCAATATGAGGTTTTTTCTTTCTTCTCCTCCGCCATCATCAATCCTTCTTTGCCTTACTCTTGCTGTCACTTCTTCGCTTATTTGCTTCCTTCTTCGCCCGATTCTCACGGGCTTCGAAATCTTCATAAGCCTTTACGATCTTCTGTACCAGAGGGTGTCTGACCACATCCTTGCTGGTGAGATTGCAAAAGGCGATGCCTTCGATCCTGGACAGGATCTTCTGGGCCACATCCAGTCCGGAGACGGTACCGGGTGCCAGATCCTTCTGAGATGCGTCACCGGTGACCACCACCTTGGATCCGAAGCCGATACGGGTGAGGAACATCTTCATCTGTGCAGGTGTCGTGTTCTGTGCTTCATCTAGGATGATAAAGGCATTGTCCAGCGTACGTCCTCTCATATAGGCAAGAGGCGCCACTTCGATCAGACCCTTTTCCATATTTCTTGCAAAGTTCTCCGCACCCATGATCTGATACAGCGCGTCATAAAGAGGTCTCAGGTAAGGATCCACCTTGCTTTGCAGATCACCGGGCAAAAATCCCAGCTTTTCTCCTGCTTCAATGGCAGGTCTGGTCAGGATGATCCGGCCCACCTCTTCGTTCTTGAAAGCGGTGATAGCCATTGCCATGGCAAGGTATGTCTTACCGGTACCGGCAGGTCCGATGCCGAAGGTGATCATATTCTTCCGGATGGAATCCACATAGTTCTTCTGGCCCAGAGTCTTGGGCTTAATGGGCTTTCCGGCAGTGGTATGGCAGATCAGGCTTCCATCCACCTCCCCGAGAACATCATCCTCGGTCTCCTGTCCCATCTCGATTGCATAATTTACATTCTGTTCTTCGATGTCGTTACCCCTTCTGGTATGTCCGGCCAATTCCTTTAATACCGCTGCGGCTCTGCGGACATTGGCCTCCTCCCCTGTGATATTTACAGCTCCGTTCCGGTCGATTACCGTTACGTCCAGATCCTTCTCCACTCTGCGGAGATACATATCCTGCATGCCGAAGATCTGCTGCATCTCGGCTGCGGTCAATTCCAGTTGCATGGATGAAACACTCATGTACGGTTTCAATCCCCTTTCTTACTTGATTTCCAAAGGATCCTGTCAATGAAGGATCCGGCGGATCAGCGCCCGGGCTTCGGGTGCCGTATCCGAAAAATGATAGGCCGCAAGGAACCGTTTCTGCGCTTCCTCCAGCTTCTTTTCATCGTTGGCATGGATCACCGCAAGGGGTTCTCCCTCCCTCACATGATCTCCCACCTTCTTCTTCAGGATCAGACCAACGGAAAGATCGATCTCGCTCTCCTTGGTCTCCCGTCCGCCGCCCAGGATCAGACTGCAGATGCCGATCTCGGAGCAATCGATCTTTGCAACATATCCGGAGCGGTCACTGACGATTTCCCTGACAATGGATGCCTTGGGCAGCAGGCCGGTGTCGTAGACCGCCCTGGGATCTCCTCCTTGTGCCTCCACAAACTCCGCCAGCTTCTTTAATGCGCTGCCGTCCCGGATGACGCCCTCCAGCATCTCTCTTGCCTGCTTTTCATCCGCCGCTTTCTTTCCCGCCAGCAGCATCTGAGTTCCCATGGTCATGCAAAGCTCTGTGAAATCTTCCGGCCCCTGCCCCTTCAGGGTATCGATGGCCTCTATCACTTCCAGTGCATTTCCCACAGCCCGTCCCAGGGGCTGGTCCATATCCGAAACCACAGCCGCCATGGTGCGTCCCGCATTTTTTCCGATCTTCACCATCTCTTCCGCAAGAGCGATGGAATCTTCCTCCGCCTGCATGAAGGCACCGCTTCCGGTCTTCACATCCAGCACGATGGCATCCGCTCCCGCCGCAAGTTTCTTGCTCATGATGGAGCTGGCGATGAGGGGCATGCTGTCCACCGTCGCAGTCACATCCCGCAGCGCATACAGCTTTTTATCCGCAGGGGCAAGCTCTGCGGTCTGACCCATGATAGCTATGCCGATGGAATTCACATTATTCCGGAAGGTCTCCTCGGAAATGGAGGTGGAAAAACCGGGAAAGCTTTCCAGTTTATCAATGGTGCCTCCGGTGTGTCCCAGGCCTCTTCCGCTCATCTTTGCCACGGGGATGCCACAGGCAGCTACCATAGGCGTTAATGACAGGGATGTCTTATCTCCCACGCCGCCGGTGCTGTGCTTATCCACTTTGATGCCGTGGATGCCCGACAGATCCAGGCGATCGCCGCTGTCCGCCATAGCAATGGTAAGCAGCGCGGTCTCCTTCTCCGTCATTCCCCGGAAATAAATGGCCATGGTAAGGGCAGAGGCCTGATAGTCCGGAATGGAACCCTCGGTGTATCCTTTCACGAAAAAGCGGATCTCCTCCTCCGTGAGTTCTTCCCCGTTGCGTTTTTTCATGATGATGTCATACATTCTCATGGCTGCACCCCATTTTTCGCGCAGATATCCGAAAGACAGCACCGGTCGCAAAAGGGCTTCGTCCGGGCGGTACAAACGGTCCTGCCATGATCCACCATCCGGTGACACAGGTCATTTCCCTCCTCGGGAGGAACGATCTTACGAAGAGCGTTCTCCACCTTGGCAGGTTCCTTTACATCCTTTACCAGACCGATGCGGTTGGACAGACGGATGCAATGGGTATCCGTGACGATGGCCGGTTTTCCGAACACATCTCCCAGGATCAGATTGGCACTCTTTCGGCCCACCCCGGGAAGAGAAAGAAGCTCTTCCATGGTATCCGGCACATGCCCTCCGAACCGGTCTCTCAGCATCTTCATACAGGCACTGATATCCCTGGCCTTGCTGTTGCCAAGGCCGCAGGGATGAACGATCTTTTCGATCTCCTCCACCGGAGCCTCCGCCAGCGCATTCACATCCGGATAGACCGCATAGAGATCCTGCACCACCACATTGACACGAGCGTCAGTACACTGAGCCGCGAGCCGCACACTGACCAGCAGTTTCCAGGCATCGTCATAATCCAGGGAACATCCCGTGTCCGGATATTCTTTTTTCAGACGCTCGATCACTTCCAGCGCAAGTTGTTTTTTTGTCATAGATTATTTGTGATAAGGTTCCCCCTGAATGATGCGAAACGCGCGATAAATCTGCTCGCACAGGATCACCCGCATTAATTGATGAGGAAATGTCATGTCGGAAAAGCTGAGATGATAATCCGCCCGCTTTGTCACTTCTTCCGAGAGGCCCAGCGATCCGCCGATGACAAAGATGATATCGCTGACCCCTCCGAGAGTCACCTGCCGGATCTGCTCCGCAAAGGCTTCGGAAGTCAGACGTTTTCCTTTGATCTCAAGAGTGCAGACCCAGGCGCCGTCACGGATCTTGGACAGGAGCCTTGCTCCTTCCTTCTCCAGGATCTGTTTCCGGATGGCATCCCCTGCGTCTTCCGGGGTCATCTCGTCAGGCACCTCCACCACTTCAAAGCGGCAATACCTGGAGAGTCGCTTTGCATACTCTGCCACCCCGTCCCGGAAAAAGCTTTCTTTGATCTTTCCGACACATAATATGGTGATCCGCATTATGCTTCTCCGCCGGGGAACAGTGCATCATAAACCTTTTCATCGATCAGATGCTCCACAAACCCGGGATCCAGATTGACAAACTGATGATTGATCCGGGAGGTCAGAACGGACACTCTCTGATAATACAGAGATCCGTCTTCCGTGTCCGAGGGGATCTCACGATCGATCTCCTCCGGAGTCAGGCTGCTGCCAACCCAGTCCATCACCGACTTTTCCAGGGACTGTTCGGATTTCGCACGGTGTTCAAACACCTTTGCATTTCTCATGGAGATCACTCCCATGACCACAAAGAGCAGGAACACTGCGCTGATGACACCATAGAAAAGATAAGGATTTCCGATCCGTACGGGAAGGATCCCGCACAGTCCCAGGATCACACCGATGATACCCAGGATTCCCACAATGAGAAGTACCCAGCCGGAGGAACGATTCTCCTCCGCCTGAGAAGCACTGTCCATATAAACGGAATGACCCAGTACGGCTTCCGCTTCCTCCGGATCCGGCTCCTCAAAGCCCTCCGGAACGGATTCTGTCTCCTCACCGGAGGCTTCCTCCTCAAGGAACTCTTCCATCTCTTCTGCACTCGCCATACCGGAAGCTTCCTGCGCCAGCTTGCGCATGACTTCCGGACGGCGCATCAGTTCTTTTTCGGTAAACAGGCCTACCCGGATGTCTTCGGACTCCTCCGGCAGCTCATCTACCAGTTCTGCGCCACAATCCGCGCAGACCTTGATCCCCTCACGATACTCGTTTCTGCATACAGGACACCAGGCCATTGATCAAATTCCTCCTTCAGCCCTTTTCATACCCCTTTTTCGGCTGTTATTTGTTGCTGAGATACTCGTCGATACCCTTTGCTGCCGCTTTTCCGGCCCCCATTGCCAGGATTACGGTTGCAGCTCCGGTCACGGCATCACCGCCTGCGAAGACACCCTCGCGGCTGGTGGCACCCTTTTCCTCGTCCGCCACGATACACTTGTATTTGTTGACCTCCAGGCCCTTGGTGGTGGAGGAGATCAGCGGATTGGGAGAAGTTCCCAGGGACATGATCACTGTATCCACGTCCATCACAAATTCGGAACCGGGAACCTCCACGGGACGTCTTCTTCCGGAAGCATCAGGCTCACCCAGCTCCATGCGGATGCACTTGATACCGGATACCCAGCCCTTCTCATCGCTCAGGACTTCCACGGGATTGGTCAGCAGATCAAAGATGATTCCTTCCTCTTTTGCGTGATGCACTTCCTCTACTCTGGCAGGAAGTTCTTCCTCACTGCGGCGATAGACGATATGAACCTCTGCTCCCAGACGGAGTGCGGTTCTTGCGGCATCCATAGCCACGTTTCCGCCGCCTACCACAGCAACCTTCTTACTGTTCATAATGGGTGTGTTGGAGTCCTCACGGAAGGCCTTCATCAGATTGCTTCTGGTAAGATACTCATTTGCGGAGAACACACCGTTTGCATTCTCTCCCGGGATTCCCATGAACTTGGGAAGTCCGGCACCGGATCCGATGAATACGGCGGAGAATCCTTCTTCATTCAGCAGTTCATCGATGGTCAGGGACTTGCCGATGACCACATTGGTCTCGATCTTCACACCGAGATTCTTTACGTTCTCGATTTCCTTCGCCACAACAGCTTCCTTGGGAAGACGGAATTCGGGAATGCCGTAGACCAGTACGCCGCCTGCCTCGTGAAGTGCCTCAAAGATGGTCACATCGTAACCCATCTTTGCAAGGTCTCCGGCACAGGTCAGTCCGGAAGGACCGGAACCGATGACAGCCACCTTCTGCTGCTTCTTAGGAGCGGTGACCACGGGCTTGATGTCGTGCTCCGTAGCCCAGTCCGCAACGAAACGCTCCAGCTTTCCGATGGAGATGGCCTCTCCACGGATTCCACGGATGCATTTTCCTTCACACTGAGTCTCCTGAGGACATACACGTCCGCAGACTGCGGGAAGTGCGGAGGATTCGCTGATGATCTGATAAGCCTTCTCGAAATCACCGTTCTTCACCTGCTCGATGAAGGCGGGAATATTGATGCTCACAGGGCATCCCTGCATGCACTGTGCATTCTTGCAGTTGATGCAGCGGGAAGCCTCTTCCATGGCCTCTTCCGCTGTGTATCCCAGACAAACTTCTTTGAAATTATGTGCCCTTTCGGCTGCATCCTGCTCTCTGACAGGAGTCTTCTTCAAAACATCCATGATAAACCTCTCAATCTGAATTTGCTCACTCAAACCTTTTCCCGGTCTTAGTTACAGTTTCCGCATCCGCCATGATGTGTATCGCCTTCCTGTGCCGCCAGAAGTGCTCTGCCCTCTGCGGTCTTGTAAATGGTCTGGCGTCTCATGGCCTCGTCGAAGTTCACCAGATGTCCGTCAAACTCCGGTCCGTCCACACATGCAAATTTCACTGCATCTCCAACGGTGACACGACATGCACCGCACATTCCGGTACCGTCCACCATGATGGGATTCAGGCTGACGATGGTGGGAATGTTCAGTTCCTTTGTCATCAGGCAGACGAATTTCATCATGATCATGGGACCGATTGCGACACAAACGTCATATTTCTTTCCTTCTGCCACAAGATCCTTCAGGGTCTGGGTAACCATTCCGCTTCTTCCGTAAGAGCCGTCATCGGTGGTTACATACAGATTTCCGGCTACTGCTTCCATTTCCTTTTCCAGGATCAGGATGTCCTTGGTCTTTGCGCCCACGATCACATCCGCATCAATCCCCTGCTCATGGAGCCACTTCACCTGAGGATACACGGGAGCGGTACCCACACCACCGGCCACAAAGACGATCTTCATGGCTTTCAGTTCTTCCACAGACTTCTCGGTAAGCTCGGAAGGTCTTCCCAGAGGTCCCACGATATCGTGGAAGCTGTCTCCCTGCTCCAGATTCGCCATCAGAGTCGTATCGGCTCCCACCACCTGAAAGACAATGGTAATGGTTCCCTTCTCTCTGTCATAATCACAGATGGTAAGAGGGATTCTCTCGCCATCCTCGGAGCGACGAACGATGACAAACTGACCCGGCAGACAATTCCGGGAAACACGGGGTGCTTCCACCACCATCTCGGTGATGGTCGCATTCAGTTGCTTCTTCTCAAGAATCTTGTACATAATCTTTCTCCTGTTATTTATTCACCAGATAAAACTGGACTGGTTTCGCCTTCGGGCAGGATAATGGAAAACTCGGACCCGTCAATGGCAAGATCCCAGACGGACCGGTCATAAAAGTTTACGGCATAATACAGACCGTTTAACTCCCATCCGTCCTCTGTCTTTCGGTAGCCCGCAAACGCATAGAAATCTCCCCTTGTCATAATACGCACCGGATACAGATATCCGAAACTCAGATTTCCTTCCGGATCACCCTTACTCTCTGCCAGAATGGATGCTGCCTCATCCAGGGTCACCTGGGAATTGATCAGATCCAGCCGGTAAGTGACCGATACCACGTCACTGGTCTTACCCTCTTTGGAGATCCGGACAAACCGGTATTCCGTAGTTCCCAGAGGCATGGGGATCGGTCCGGTATAAACCGTATCACCGGAATCGGGATCGGTACCGTCCGTGGTGTAGTAGATCTTCGAGGTATCATCCTGGTTTTCTTCACCGGACTCATCCACATAGATCAGTGTCGGATCGATAAAGTCTCCGGAATAAGGCATGATGGTGGGGGGTACCAGCTTCTGTTCCTCAATGTGATAGGTGGCTTCCACCGCCTCACCTGCCACCCCGTAACGGTTGACACCGTGTGCGGTCAGAGTATAATCACCCTCTTCCAAAAAAAGGGGCATGGTGTAGAGCGTTTCCTCTCCGTCGTTCAGAGTGTAATAGATCTCACCCTCTGTTTCGGTAGAAATACGCACCAGTTGGGAAAGCTCATAATATCCGCTTTCCACATCGAATTCCACCACCGGTTTCCGATAAAACCAATAACGCTTCTGCAATTCTTCATTATCGCAGATTTCAAGGATGTCAGCAATGCTGGCGTAATCTTCCAGATCGTAATACAGGGACAGGATCTGTTCATAGACCGTGGTCACCTGTTCTTCCGTGGCATTGGGATCTCTTACGATCTCCCACAGCAGGTTCTCATATAAGACCTCGTTCCCGCTTTCCAGATAGACCCGGGATAACCGGAGCTTCAAGGATATATCTTCCGGTTCTGCCTCCACCAGCTGTTCGTACAAACGGATGGCTTTCTCATAATCTGCAGTTGCCAGCGCGATCTCCGCCTGTTGCTGAATGTTTTCTTCCTTGTGTGTGCTTCTGGAATATAGAATGATTCCGACCGCCAGAAGGACAAACACCAGGAGCAGCACAGAGAACAGAATGACAGGAATCCTGACAGAGGAAGGTTCATCCGCGGGCTTGGTCCCTTCCGGACCGGGCTTTTCCTCTTCGGTCCAGATGGACTGGGTGATCCCCTCTATGGTCTTGCGATAGGTTTCTTCCAGTTCGGGCTCAAAATCCGGGACGATATGAACGTCCTCCCCGCAGTGATCGCAATACAGCGATCCCGCACGGATCGGAGCCCCGCATTTGGGACAATTCATAACGTACCTCGATTAACCCCTTTGTAAGGATACAGATGTCAGGCAATTGTGCATCAGCATGGCGATGGTCATAGGACCCACACCTCCGGGTACCGGAGTGATCATGCCGGCCACCGATTCTACAGATTCGAAATCCACATCGCCGCAAAGCTTGTTTTCTTCATTTCGGTGGATACCCACATCAATGACAACCGCACCGGGCTTTACATAGTCCGCGGTGATCATCTTCGGCTTTCCGACCGCCACCACCAGGATATCCGCCCGTCTGCAGACTTCCGGCAGATCCTTCGTCCGGCTGTGAGTCATGGTAACGGTGCCGTTCTCCCGGAGAAGCAGCATTCCCATGGGCTTGCCCACAATGTTGCTCCGTCCGATGACCACACATTCCTTTCCTGCGATCTCCACACCGGAACGCTTTAACAGCTGGATCACGCCTGCGGGGGTGCAGGATACGAAGCCGGGTTTTCCCACGGACAGACAACCCACATTCTGGGGATGGAAACCATCCACATCCTTCAGGGGAGAGATGGAATCCAGTATCTTCTCCTCATCGATGCCCTTGGGCAACGGGAGCTGTACCAGAATACCGTTTACATCTTCTCTTCCGTTGAGTTCTGCGATGAGATCCAGCAATTCCTTTTCCGAGGTCTCTTCCGGCAGTTCATAGGATAAAGACCGGATGCCGGTGGCTTCACAGGCCTTCTTTTTATTTCTTACATACACGCTGGATGCGGGGTCTGCCCCCACCTGGATCACTGCAAGAGTGACAGTGATGCCTTCCCGGCCCAGCGCTTCGATGGATTCTTTTACTTCATCTTTGATCTGCTGAGAGATCGCTTTTCCATCAATGATCTTTGCCATAAGTGATTCTCCTGATCTATCGGTACCGGACTTAGAACAATCCGGTGATCTTGCCGTCATCCGTCAGATCGATCTGATATGCGGCAGGGTTCTTGGAAAGCGCGGGCATGGTCATGATATCTCCCGTAAGAGCCACCACAAATCCTGCTCCGGCGCTGACATAGACTTCACGTACCGTAAGGGTGAAGCCTTCGGGACGTCCCAGCTGAGTTGCATCATCGGAAAGAGAATACTGAGTCTTTGCCATGCAGACAGGGAAATTGCCGAAGCCCATCTCCTTCAGTTTCGCCAGCTGTTTGGAGGCGGACTTGGAGAAGCTGACCTCTCCTGCACCGTAGATCTCTTTTGCGATCTTCGTGATCTTCTCTTCCAGAGGCAGTTCGCTCTCATACAGAGGATGGAACTCGGAGGGCTTTTCCTCCATGGTCTTCAGAAGCTTTTCCGCAAGGAGGATACCGCCTTCTCCGCCCTTGGCCCATACATCTGCCATGGCGAACTCGCATCCCTTTGCTTCCACAAAGTCCTGAATGAATTTCTTCTCTGCATCGGTATCGGTGATAAAGGAGTTCAGGGTCACCACCACAGGGACTCCGTACTTCTGCAGATTCTCAATGTGCTTCTCCAGATTCCGGATTCCGGACTTTAATGCTTCCAGATTCTCGCTTCCCAGCTCTGCCTTGGGCACGCCGCCATTGTATTTGAGTGCCCGAACGGTAGCCACCAGCACCACTGCATCGGGTTTCAGACCTGCCGCACGACACTTGATATCAAAGAATTTCTCAGCACCCAGGTCTGCGCCGAAGCCGGCCTCGGTAATGCAATAATCACCCAGTTTCAAAGCGGCACGGGTAGCACGGACGGAATTGCATCCGTGTGCAATGTTTGCGAAGGGACCGCCGTGTACCAGAACCGGACCATGCTCCAGAGTCTGGATCATGTTGGGCTTCATGGCATCCTTCAGAAGAGCTGCCATAGCGCCTACCGCACGGAGCTCACCTGCGGTTACAGGCTCACCGTCCAGGTTATATGCCACGATGATGCGGCTCAATCTCTCCTTCAGATCCTTCAGATCCGATGCCAGACACAGGATTGCCATGATCTCGCTGGCTACGGTGATAACAAAATGATCCTCCCGGACGAAGCCGTCCATCTTGGAGCCCAGACCCACCACAATGTTGCGGAGTGCTCTGTCATTCATGTCCATGCATCTCTTCCAGACGATCTGTCTGGTATCGATGCGAAGCTCGTTGCCCTGCTGGATATGGTTATCCAGGATCGCCGCCAGCAGATTGTTTGCAGCAGTGATGGCATGGAAATCGCCGGTAAAGTGCAGGTTCATCTCCTCCATGGGGACTACCTGTGAATAACCGCCGCCTGCAGCTCCGCCCTTAATACCGAAACAGGGGCCAAGAGAGGGCTCCCGAAGAGCGATGACTGCTTTCTTTCCAAGCTTTCCGAATGCCTGTCCCAGACCGATGGTGATGGTAGTCTTACCTTCTCCGGCGGGAGTGGGATTGATGGCGGTGACCAGGATCAGTTTTCCCTGGGGGCGATCCTCGATCTTGCGAAGATATTCTTCCGAGAGCTTGGCCTTATACTTGCCATAGAGCTCCAGATCATCCTCTTCCACACCGATCCGGCTTGCAACTTCTTTGATGGGAAGCATGACCGCTTCCTGAGCGATTTCGATGTCCGATTTCATAACGTCTCCTCTTTCTTACCCGGTCCACAGATCCGGACCATTATTCCTGTTCGCCTCTTAATTCGCGAACCAGTTCCTCAAACTGCTCTTCTGTCATCAGGATCTCTCTGGGTTTGGTTCCCTGTTCGGGTCCCACCACTCCGTATTCGGAAAGAGAGTCCATGATCCTTGCTGCACGGTTAAAACCGATCTTCAAAGCTCTCTGAAGATTACCGATGGAGGATTTCTTGCTTCCCACCACACATCTTCCGGCTTCCACGAAATATTCATCCAGCCCGTCTTCTTCTCCGCTGTTTCCGCCGGAGGAAGAGGAGGAACCGGATGTCAGTTCCAGATTTCCGATCTGCTTTGCAAATGTATCCGCGTAGGGATTGTTCAGTCTCTGATTCCGAAGGAATTCCGTTACTCTGGAAACTTCCTCATCCGTTACAAAGGCACCCTGCACACGGGCCGGATTCGGATATCCCTGCGGGTAAAAGAGCATATCGCCCTTGCCCAGCAGCTTCTCTGCTCCCACACGATCCAGGATCGTACGGGAATCCACACCGGAGGAAACTGCAAACGCCACACGGCTGGGCATGTTCGCCTTGATCAGGCCGGTGATGACATCCACACTGGGTCTCTGGGTCGCCACAACCAGATGGATTCCGGCGGCTCTGGCCAGCTGAGCCAGACGGCAGATGGATTCCTCCACCTCTCCGGGTGCCACCATCATCAGGTCTGCCAACTCGTCGATGATGATCACGATCTGAGGAAGCTTTGCAGGTGCTTCCGGATCTCCGCTCTCTTTTCTCTGCAGGACTTTTTCGTTGTAACCCTTCAGATCACGCACTCCGAAGTCTGCAAACTTCCGATAGCGGTCCTCCATTTCCCGGACGCCCCACTGCAATGCAGCGGAAGCCTTCTTGGGATCCGTGACCACAGGGATGGCCAGATGGGGAATTCCGTTGTAGACGGAAAGCTCTACAACCTTCGGGTCCACCAGCACCATCTGTACATCTTCGGGGCTTGCCTTATACAGCAGGCTCATGATCAGGGTATTGATACACACGGACTTACCGGAACCGGTAGCTCCGGCGATAAGCACGTGAGGCATCTTTGCGATATCTGTCACCACGGTCTGACCCGCCAGGTTCTTACCCACAGCAAAGGTCAGATTGGACTTGGAATCCTTGAAATCTTTGGACTCCAGCAGGTCTCTGAGACAAACGGTGGCAACCTCCCGGTTGGGTACCTCGATACCCACCGCGGCCTTGCCGGGAATGGGTGCCTCGATACGGATATCCGTTGCCGCAAGGTTCAGTTTGATATCGTCCGCCAAACCAACGATACGGGAAATCTTCACGCCCTGTTCCGGCTGCAGCTCGTAACGGGTAACAGTCGGTCCCTGGCTTACATCAGTGATGCGCACCATGACGCCGAAGGATTCCAGCGTACTGCGCAGATTCTCTTTGACTTCTTCCTGCTCCCTTCTCATATCACTGCTGATGGTCTTACCCTTCATGAGCAGGTTCATGGGCGGGAACTGGTACTTACGGCGATTGAATGCCTCTCCGTCGGAAACAAATACACCCTTCTGGGCAGGCGGTGCTGCCACCGGCTTTTTCTCGGGAACAGGTCTTCTGGGTTCGCTGACCACAGGTCTGGGAAGGGGTTCCGGTGCATCGAAGGAAATCTCTTCGGCAGGTTCCGGTTCGGGCTCCGGCAGGGCGATGGGTTCCGGTTCCGGTGCTTCCGTCAGTGTCACCTGATGTACTTCCCGCACAGGCAGCTTTTCAAAGGTAAATCCGGGAGTCCGGGTCACTTCTTCCTGAACCGGTTCTTCTGCAGCGGGCTCTTCGGGATCATAGGAATAATCCTGGAAATGGTCTTCCTGACCAAATCGGATCTCATGGATCTCATTGGTATGGTTTTTGCCGGGATTGGGTACTTCGATCTTCAGGATATCCGAAGCTTCCTTTGCTTCCTGCCGAAGTCTCTTCTCCTCTTCCCGCTTGCTGCGGAGCTCTTCTCTCCGCTGCTCCCGCTCCTGACTCTGGGCCTCCCGGCGCTCCCGCATCTCTTCCATGAGGGTACGTCTGGGAGCACTGGATACTGCTGTCTCCTCCGTGATGGCAGGCGCACCGTTCTCCATGGTCAGTGCAGACTGGTCAACCGGTTCGATCTGCTGCTCTTCCCTGCGGGTCAGGGCAAGCTGCTGGCGCTCTCTGCGGGAATCCTCGATCTCTCTGCGAGTGTTTTCCGCAGACTGGATCAGGTTCTCTCCGCCGGAGCGAAGGAATCCGATGAGAGAACGCTCTGTCAGCAGGATCAGACAGATTACGATCCCCAACAGCAGCACAAGAACGGCACCTACCGTGCCAAGGAAATGATTCAATACGTAGGAGAGACTTCCTGCGATCAGGCCGCCACCACTTCTGGCTTCCCGGCACTGTGCAAACAGGATGGAGGCGTTGTACTCCTCGAGTCCCGTACCGATGCCGGTCACCATATCCACTGCGGCTCCTGTGAAGAAGAAAAGACATGTCCCGGCGATCAGCTTCCGTAGAGCCGCGGGATTACCGGGATTTGCATAATGAAACGCCACTCCAAGGAACAGTGCCACAGGAGTGATGTAAGATAACAGTCCGAACAGTCCGAACATAACACCGCTCATGACATCGCCGACGAAACCGATGATGCCAAAGTTGCAAAGGAACAGAAGAACCATCAGGGCAAAGAGGATCACCAGGGCGATCTCTCCGGTCATTGCATTTTCTTTCTCCCGGCGAAGGGCTTCCTCCTCCCGGAGCTTGCGGCTGTTGCCGGCGGAACGGGAATTCCCGGCCTTCCGTCCGTTGCCGGAACGGTTTCCGGAATTTCTTCCCTGATTTCGATTGTTTGAAGAACGGTTTTGTGAAGCTGCCATTCTCAGTTACACCTTTCTGATCATTGACAGAGTCAGGCTCTGTCTTTATTTCGCTCAGATGTCGTAATCATCGTCATCCGAGACTTCGATGTCGTAATCCATCTCCTTGTGAGGCTTGGGCGCCTTCCGGGGGAGAGGTACGGCCAAAAATTCCGTATTGGGAGTCCGCTCCGGCTCTTCCGGTGCAGGTTCTTCGGGAGCAGGTTCCTCCTGAGGTGATGTCTCCTCAGATGCAGGCTCCACAGATGCAGGCTCCTGTTCCGGAGCAGTTTCCTCCTCGGGTACAGATTCAGCCTGTGCTTCTGTAGATTCTTCCTGTGCTTCTGCAGCGGTCTTTCCTTCGTCCAGGATCGTCAGTTCTTCCGGAACTGCGTCCTCGGACGTTTTCTCCTTCTTTGCCTTCTTATCCTTCTTTTTCCTCTTCTCTGCAGCCTCCCCCTCTGACTTCTTCAGACTCTTCAGATTCAGAAGTCCGGAGAAAGCACAACCGCAAAGGACAAAGATCAAAGTAAAGAGGACGGGATCCGCCACCTCATTGATGGTGCGGAACCGGAAGATCTTCAGCAGCAAAATACTGACGGCCATCAAAGCAGGGATACTCTGAATATCCGTGCCTTTCCGCCGAAACCACACAGGAATTCCAAGGGTCAATGCGATCAGCACGGGAATTGCCCCGGTGCCGTTAAAAAGCGTGGTCAGATCCGGATATGCAAATCCGGAGAAGGTAAAATACAGATCCCCATAGGATGTGATGACTGACAGGAACGCCGCTCCGGACAACACGCTGTCTGCATATAAGATCGCAAAGAAGGCAAGGATTGCGGTAAATACCATGCTTGCAAAGCTTCCAAACCGTCTGGCGAAATCTACGGGATGATGAGGCTCCAGATTCTCATACTCTTCTCTTGCCCAGAAGACACAGAATGCAGGAATGAACAGGATCAGTCCCAAAGCGCTCAGATACACGGAAACAGCGATCAGGATACCGGCGAAGATCCCGATGATCCAACTGTATTCCCGGGCAGGGCTGACACAGGAGATCAGATGCAGAGCGAGTCCGAAAACGCAAAGATAGAGCAGGGAATGCCCCGGCTCAAGGGATGTACCGGATCCGGTGGCCATCAGACTCCATCCACCCAGAACAAACAGAGCGGGAAGATTGCCCCACAGTCTGCGGATCCCAAAAAACAGGAAAACAAGAGCGATGAGTTCCAGGGCGACCTGCAACCCATACATAGCAACGGAACGGTTGCCGAACAGTAGAAATACACGATTTAAAAGCTGGACATACCAGTCCTTGGAACCCTGAGGGAAATGCGGTACGGTCCCTCCCACACGGGCCCATCCGGAATAGGCACTGCCGGTCCCATAATCCGGCGAAAAGGTAGCGATCTTCAGGAAAAAGGAAAACGCAAGAAAACAGATGGCGACCAGTGCGGTACCGATGTTCTCCAGCCAGCCCGGCGTGCGGAAGGGCAACTCGGACTCTTTGATCATGCAGAGCATCAAAACCACATCCACGCAGATAAACAGGATCAGCGCAGCGGTAAGCCATCCGTATACAGGGCCGTATCCAAGACTTTTTGCCGTAGATACCACAAAGAAGCATAATGCGTTCAATACAGCGATGGAGTACAGGGCCCACGCGATATAACTGAAACTATTCTTTCGAAATTGCATCTGTCAGTACCTTCTCGATATTGTATCTGGGTCTGTGCTTGACTTCGATATACACCTTACCGATGTAGGAACCCACCAGTCCGATGGCAATGAGCTGAAGCCCTCCCAGAAACCAGATGGACAGGATCAGGGAAGTCCAACCGGGAGTCACGTTTCCGGTGGCATAGGATATGATTGCATAAATCGCTGCCACAACAGCGATGAACACCACAAAGACCCCCAGGCCGAGGATCATGCTGATGGGTTTTGTACTGAAGGAGGAAATGCCGTCAAAAGCAAGAGCCAGCATCTTCTTCAGCGGATATTTGGACTCTCCCGCCACACGCTCCTTACGGCTGTAATAGACACAGGAGGTCTGGTAGCCGATGAGAGGCATCATGCCGCGAAGGAAAAGATTGTATTCATGGTACTGGGAAAACTGCTCCAGCGCTCTCTTGCTCATGAGGCGGAAGTCCGCATGGTTGTACACAGTCTTGACACCCATAGCCGCCATCAATTTATAGAATCCCTGTGCTGTGGTCCGCTTGAAGAAGGTATCGGTCTTCCGCTCCTCCCGGACACCGTACACGATGTCATTGCCGGCATGGAAGGAATCCACCATATCTTCGATGACAGCCACGTCATCCTGCAGATCCGCATCGATGGAAACGGTGATATCGCAGAGATCCTTGGCGGTAAGCAATCCGGCTGTCAGTGCGAACTGATGGCCCACATTGCCCGCAAGCTTTACCCCGAAGATCATTTCGGGATGTGCTTTATGCTCTTCTTCAATGAGTTCCCAGGTCCGATCCTTACTTCCGTCATTGACAAACATGACAAAGCTGTCGGAAGAGATCTTGCCCTTATTGATAAGATCCTTTAAGGTTCCCTGCAGTGCCTCGGAAGCGATATGAAGCACTTCCTCTTCGTTGTAGCAGGGAACAACAATACCCAGACGATCCATGGATTACCCTTTCAATTTACCCAAGTTGCCCCCGGCGCAAACCGGGGGCAAACCCAATCTTTCTTACTCGTCCCAGTTGTGATAGACGGCCTGTACGTCGTCATCATCCTCCAGAAGATCCAGAATGCGTTGCAGCTGCTTCACTGCATCGGGATCCGTGAGTTCCACGTAGTTCTGAGGGATCATGGTGACTTCTGCCTCCAGCATGGGAATGCCTGCATCCTCCAGAGCCTTGCGGACCACCTCAAACTGATCGGGATCGGTGAGGATCTCGAAGCTGTCCTCTTCCTCGTTGAAGTCCTCAGCTCCTGCATCCAGAGCGGTCATCATCAGATCATCCGCCTCCAGATCGCACTCCTCTTTATCAATGATGATCTGACCCTTCTTGTCAAACATGAAGGAGACACATCCGGGAGTACCTACATTGCCGTTGCCCTTGGTAAATGCACTGCGGACGTTGGCTGCGGTACGGTTCTTGTTGTCCGTCAGAGTATCAACGATGATGGCGATACCGCTGGGACCGTATCCTTCGTAGGTGATGTATTCGTAGTTGACATTGCCTGCTTCGCCGGAAGCCTTCTTGATGCCTCTTTCGATGGTATCGTTGGGCATGTTGTTGGCCTTCGCCTTAGCGATAACGGTAGCAAGCTTAAAGTTATTGCTGGGATCGGGGCCGCCTTCCTTAACAGCTACGGCGATCTCACGACCGATGATGGTAAAGATCTTACCCTTCGCAGCATCATTCTTCTCTTTTTTGTGCTTAATGTTGGCAAATTTGGAATGTCCTGACATAGTTCGAATATCCTTTCAAAAAATACAGATTATAAAAAATCACAATTCAATATATTTTACCATTTGAACCGGGGTTCATCAAGTGTAACTTACCGCGTATACAGGCTCGCCTCCGAGATAACAGATCCGGGGGATGCGGTTGCTGATAAGGCATACCAGCTCATAATTGAACCGGCCGGACTTTGCTCCCAGTTCTTCTGCGGTGATGCATTCCGAGCCGTCCCGGCCCATAAGGACCACCGGCTCACCTTCCCGCACATCCGGCAGGTCTGTGATATCCACCATGAACTGGTCCATGCAGATCCGTCCCAGGATCCGGCACCGCTTGCCCCGGATCAGCACTTCTCCTTTTCCGGTGAGGCTTCTGGGGTATCCGTCACCGTATCCCAACGGCACGGTGGCTACCCGGGTGGGTCTTTCTGCCGTAAAGAGGCCGCCGTAGCTGATGCTCTGTCCCGGCTGCACCGTCTTGACGAAGGTGATGCGGGAATGCAGGCTCATGACAGGTTTCAGGGGTACCAGAGACATATCCACTTCATCCGAAGGCTCCAGACCGTACAGGGTGATGCCGGCCCGAACCATATCCAGATGAGTCCGGGGAAGTTCCAGAATGGCGGCACTGTTGGAGCAATGCCGGATGGGAGGCACAAATCCCAACTCCTTACGGATCCGCTCCAGGAAATCCGAGAACCGTGTGAACTGCTCTTCCACATTGGTCTTATCCGTTTCATCTGCTCTCGCAAAATGGGTAAAGATGCCTTCGATCTCCACTCCCTCGGTGTGAAGAGCCTTTTCTACAAAACGAAGTCCCTCATCATCCGGGGAGATGCCGATGCGTCCCATGCCGGTGTCCACTTTGATATGGACCGGAATGGACTTTCCGATGGCCTTTGAAGCGGCGGTCAGTTCCTCCAGCATGTCCTCCCGGAAGACGGCGATACGAACATTCTGTTTCGCAAGGATCTCATAATCGCAGGGGAAAACATATCCCAGAATGAGGATGGGCTTTTCCAATCCTTCCTTCCGAAGCTTCAATGCCTCCTCCGCGGTTGCCACCGCATAGCCGAAAACAAACTCCAGGTCTTCCAGGGCTTTTCCGATGGGAAATGCTCCGTGACCGTATCCGTCTGTCTTGATGACTGCCATCATTTTTGTATCCGGTTCCAGATGTTCATGCATCCGGATCATATTTTCCCGGGCGGCATCCAGATCCACCGCCACATATCCTCTACCGGCTTTCTCCAGCTCGGCAAGGACCTGTTCCTTTGTCTGTTTCCACATAATGTTACCTTTATTGCTGTTCCTGATTATCCAAACCCTGCATCAATCCGATGCTTTCCGCCAGATCCCGGGCAAGGATCCCACGCTCTCCGTACCGGTTCTTCGCATAGTCTCCGGCCAGTGCGTGAAGACATACGCCCCGGACAGCCGCCTCCCGTGGAGAAAGTCCCTGAGCCAGAAGTCCGGCGATACAGCCTGCCAGCACGTCTCCGCTGCCGGCGGTGGCCATTCCGCTGTTGCCCCGGTCATTGCAGAAATCCTCTTCCCCGGGAGTGCACACGAAGGTATAGGCACTCTTGGCCACCACCGTGCACCCGGTCTCTTCTGCCAGCCGCTTTGCCAGCTGAAGCTGCCACTCCGGATTTACCTCCTCTGCAGCCGGTACATCCTTTTTCAGATAGGCCTTGCACAGCCGTATCAATTCCCCCACATGAGGGGTCAGAATGGTGTTCTCTGTATGTTTCTTCAGCCGTTTGCGCAGGTCTCCTTCCGAAGCAAGGAGATTCAGACCGTCCGCATCCACCACTAGGGGATGATTGTTCTCATGCAGTACATGCTTTGCCGCCTGCAGAGATTCCTTACCGGTCCCGATTCCGGGACCCAGCAGGATCACGTCTCCCCAGGCAAGTTCCCGATTCCAGGCCGCTCCGGAGGTATCCAGCGGGGCATATAACGCTTCCGGCAATGCGGTCTGCAGGATGATGCGATTGCATTCCGGTGACAGGATCTTCACCATACCGCAGCCGCTGCGATAGGCCGCGGTCCCGGCAAGAATAGCAGCTCCCGCCATATTCCGGCTTCCCGCCACACAGAGCACCTTGCCAAAGGTTCCCTTGTGACCGGCAGGATCCCGGGGCGGCAACAGTTCCGCTGCCGTTCTGTGATCATAATAAATAGACGGCAGGTTGTTCCTGCCGCCGATGGTTTCGTCATGTTGGGGTTCAAAGCCTGCATTACTGCTGATCATTTTTCTTCTGCTCTGCCTCGCTACGGGATACAGGATGTTGTTCCTCTGGATTATACCGCATATCAAAGAGATTTACCACCTCAGCACCGAAGAGATCGTGCATATAGGCATAGATCTGATGATTCTTGGCTTCCAGCTCCTGCTTTCGGACCAGATTCTTCTTCAGTTCCACACGGATATTGTCGACCCAGTCGGAGATTTCATTGATGTGGTCGGTATTTTCCTGCATGGTCTCATAGCAATGCTCCATAGTGACCAGCATCAGTTCCCGGTTTACTCTCTCGATCTCCATGGGGACATCCAAAAGTTCCTCCGAGTATTGCTCCAGCTTTTCATTGCATTCATTGACCAGCCGTTTTTTCTCCTCCAGCTTCTTGCCGGTCTCCTGGTCTCCGGTGTTTCGGAATTCATCTGCCAGGATCACCATCTCGTCCATCAGGCTCTTTTTGATGCGCTTGATGTCCTTGGTCTCCGTGTTCATCTTGCCCTGACGCTTCAGCAGTGCATTGAGTTCATCCTCCAGCTGCTTTACGTCCTCATTTCCCACACGGTCCAGCAGACGATACCATTTATTATCCAGAGTCAGAACAGGAACATTCTTACCCACAAGAGAGTTCTTGAAATCTTCCCTTTTCTCCTTCCCCGAATAATCACCCATTAGTTTTCCTTCTTTCCGGTTCCGTAACGACTGATGTTATAGGACAGTTTCATAAGACTGTCGGACAGATGCACATTCTCCACCTGGATTCCTTCCGGAACGTTGAGGTCCACATGGGCGAAATTCCAGATGGCCTTGATGCCGCTCTCCACCAACAGGTCCACAAGACCCACTGCACTGGTCTTGGGAATGGTGAGAACAGCGATATCGATCTCATTCTCCCGGATAAAATCGGAAAGCCGATCCATGCTCATGACAGGGACACCACGGACCAGCTGACCCACCAGTTCTTCCTTCTGATCGAACATGCCCTTGAAGAGGAAGCCTCTTCTCTCGAAATTCAAATAATTTCCAAGGGCTTTTCCAAGGTTTCCCGCTCCGATGATGATGAAATTGTATTGATGGTCCAGACCAAGGATCTTACCGACTTCATTGTAAAGATATTCTACATTGTAGCCGTATCCCTGCTGTCCGAAACCACCGAAATTATTGAAATCCTGCCGGATCTGAGAAGCCGTCACTTTCATGAGCTCACTGAGTTCCTGAGAACTGATCCGCTCCACTCCCTCGTCCTTCAATTCGCCGAGATAGCGGAAATAACGGGGTAAGCGTCCGATGACCGCCTGCGATATTTCTTTCTCCTGCACGGTACTTTCCTCCGATATCAATCCCGGGATGATCTCATCCCGCTTCTGATTATGACAAATCTTTCACATATATTACTATACGCTTGCGTTAAAAAATTGTCAAATCATAACAGGGGTTCTCATGGGCTTATCCCATTTGACAATCCTTCTATATTATGCAAAAATTTCATGTGGTTTTTGCCTTATGAATCACGTGTTTATCCGCCGCCCGGAGCGGCGTTAAGGAGTCATTATGTTATTGTCCTGTCAGAACATCTCGAAAGAATTTGTCACCGGCCCCGTCCTGAGGAATGTCAGCTTCCATCTCGAAGAGAAGGAAAAGGCTGCCATTGTGGGTGTGAACGGAGCCGGTAAGACCACCCTCCTCCGCATCATCCTTGGCAGACAGACTGCGGATGAAGGTACCGTTACCCTGGCAAAAGATGCCACCGTCGGATATCTGGCGCAGGATGCTTCCACCGACGCGTCCCGCACCATTTACGAAGAACTGCTCAGCGTCAAGGAAAAGCTCATCACCCTGGAGACTCAGATCCGGGAGCTGGAGCTTCTGATGCCGGAAAAGACCGGCGCGGAGCTAGACGAAATGATGGAGCGGTATTCCCGCCTCACCGCTACCTTTGAACGGGAAAACGGCTATGCCTACAAGAGCGAAGTGGTGGGTGTCCTCAAAGGTCTCGGCTTCGAGGAAGCGGATTTTGACCGCAGCATCACCACCCTCTCCGGAGGCCAGAAGACCCGTGTGGCCCTCGGTAAGCTTCTTCTCGGCAAGCCGGATCTCATCATTCTGGACGAGCCTACCAACCATCTGGACATGCGTTCCATCGCCTGGCTGGAAACCTATCTGAAGACTTACCCCGGTGCCGTACTGGTAGTCTCCCACGACCGGTATTTCCTGGACCGTTTTGCGGAAAAGGTCATCGAACTGGAACTGACCAAATGCACCGTCTTTACGGGAAATTACTCCGATTATGCCGTCAAGAAGGAACAGCTCCGGCAGGCACAGCTGAAGGCATATCTGAACCAACAGGCTGTGATCAGGCATCAGGAAGAAGTCATCGAAAAGCTGAAATCCTTCAATCGGGAGAAATCCATCAAGCGGGCGGAAAGCCGTGAGAAACAGCTGGATAAGATCGAAGTGCTGGAAAAGCCTCAGGAAGTCAGCGCCGATATGAAGCTGACCCTGAAGCCCCGCCGGGAAAGCGGCATGGATGTACTGAAGGTGGAGGGCCTGACAAAATCCTTTGGAGCGCTACAGCTGTTTGAGGATGTTTCTTTTGAGATCAAGCGTGGCGAGCATGTGGCCATCATCGGTGACAACGGTACCGGCAAGACCACTCTTCTGAAGATCCTGAATGACGTGATCCCCGCGGATCACGGAGATTTCACTTTGGGTACTCATGTGGAGATCGGATATTACGATCAGGAGCACCACGTGCTTCATCCGGAAAAAACCCTGATCGAAGAGATCGCGGACGATTATCCCACTCTGACTCATACCCAGATCCGGAACACCCTGGCTGCGTTCCTCTTTACCGGGGATGATGTGTTCAAGCACATCGCAGATCTGTCCGGTGGTGAGCGGGGACGTGTCTCCCTTGCAAAGCTGATGCTCAGTGACAGCAACTTCCTGATCCTGGATGAGCCTACCAACCACCTGGATATCCAATCCAAGGAAATCCTGGAGGATGCCATCAATTCCTACGAAGGAACCGTATTGTACGTGTCCCATGACCGTTACTTTATCAACCGGACCGCAAGCCGCATCCTGGATCTGACGGAAGGTCACTTCGTCAATTACATCGGTAATTACGATTACTATCTGGAAAAATATGAAGATGTGATGGCCGCAGACCGGAAGATGCGTTCTCCCGAGAGCAGCGCACCCTCTCCTGTCCTTCCCAAGGCAGAGACCGCTTCTTCTCTGGACTGGAAGTCACAGAAAGAGGAACAGGCAAGACTTCGAAAGAAAGAAAACGATCTGAAAAAATGCGAGGAAGAGATCGCCAGGCTGGAGGACCGTCAGGCTGTTCTGAATGAAAAGCTTCTGGACCCTGCCATCGCTTCCAATTCCGTGAAGCTGCAGGAGCTTACCGCAGAACTGGGTGAGATCGAAGAAAAGCTCATGGAACTCATGGAAAAATGGGAACAGCTCAGTGAGTAGCCGCTCCCCCGGATAAAAAAGACATAAAAAAGTGCCGATCTTCTCGGCACTTTTTGTTTTGCATTTTTTACAGCAGGCTGTCCAGGGTCTCCCGAATGGCACGGATAAATCCTAGGGAATCCAGGATCACAGGATCCTTGCAGGTGGAGATCAGGCTCAGAGACTTGGTCATCTTTCCGTCTTCGATGGTCTTGATGCAGGCCTTTTCCAGGGTATCCGCGAAACGCACCAGTTCCGGAATATTGTCGAGTTCTCCGCGCTTGCGCAGAGCACCGGTCCATGCAAAGATGGTGGCGATGGAGTTGGTGGAAGTCTCTTCTCCCTTCAGATACTTGTAATAGTGGCGCTGCACGGTTCCGTGAGCTGCCTCGTACTCGTATGCTCCATTGGGAGAAACCAGTACGGAGGTCATCATGGACAGATCGCCGTATGCGGTAGCTACCATATCAGACATGACATCTCCGTCATAATTCTTGCATGCCCAGATGAAACCGCCTTCGGAACGGATGACTCTCGCCACTGCGTCGTCAATGAGGGTATAGAAATACTCGATTCCCAGTTCCTCGAATTTCGCCTTGTATTCCTTCTCAAAGATCTCCTGGAAGATATCCTTGAAGGTATGATCGTACTTTTTGGAGATGGTGTCCTTGGTGGCAAACCAGAGATCCTGTTTCGTATCGACTGCGAAGTTAAAGCAGGCTCTGGCAAAACTGGAAATGGACTTCTCCGTATTGTGGATTCCCTGCAAAATGCCGGGACCGTCAAAATTGTGGATGGTCTCCCGGATCTCGGTGCCGTCCTCTGCAGTAAATACCAGCTCTGCCTTGCCGGCGCCCGGTACCTTGATCTCCACATTCTTATAGACGTCACCGTACGCATGACGCGCCAGGGTAATGGGTTTTGTCCAGTTGCTGACATAGGGAACGATCCCCTTCACAAGGATCGGTGCACGGAAGACGGTACCGTCAAGGATCGCACGGATGGTTCCGTTGGGGCTCTTCCACATTTCCTTCAGATGATACTCCGTCATACGGGCCGCATTGGGAGTGATGGTGGCGCACTTTACGGCGACACCGTATTTCAATGTTGCGTTGGCACTGTCCACGGTCACCTGATCGTTTGTCTCGTTCCGGTGCTCCAGTCCAAGGTCATAATACTCTGTCTTCAGATCGATATAGGGAGTCAGAAGCTCCTCCTTGATCATCTTCCAGAGCACTCTGGTCATCTCATCTCCGTCCATCTCAACCAGAGGGGTCTTCATCTGAATCTTGTCCATTTTATCCTCTTTCCGGTCATAACTGACATAACCTGTTCTATTACCAGCGGATCACTCCTCTACGGAGACCAATCCGTTGTCTACCATGTTCTTGTAGGCATTGATCATGTGAAGATGTGCAAGGCGTTCTGCCTCATCCTCATTGCCGGACTTAATGGCCTCCAGGATCGCCTCATGCTCCAGATTGGATGCAGGACCCCGATTGGCACTGGAAAGGGTTCTCTTCCGTACCCGGAGGACATATTGATGATAATCCTTCAGCTGATGCTCCAGGATCTTGCTGTCGCATGCTTCGTACAGGATCTCATGGAACCGGTTATCCAGGTCAAACATCTGCTCCAGATGTCCCTTCTGGGCATGAAACTTTGCCAGATATACATTCTCTTCCAGTTCTTCCAGCTGTGCCTCGGAGATATGCTTGGTTGCCCATCTGGCAGCCAGTCCCTCCAGCCGTGCCCGCAGAATGTAGATATCTCTCACATCCTTATCGGTGATACCCACCACATAGGCACCCTTGTTGGGAATGATCTGGATCAGTCCCTCCAGCTCCAGCTGACGGAATGCTTCCCGGACGGGAGTACGGCTCACGCCCAGCTCCTCACCGATGGCAACCTCTCTGAGTTCTTCGTGTTCTTCGTATTTTCCGTTCAGGATATCCTCCCGCAACCGATTAAATACACGGCCTCTCAGAGAATACTTATCTGTAACTTCCTGCTTCACATCGTTGCTAACCATTCCTGCCCTCTCTTCCATAGAAAACAGTCACCCCAAGGATGACTGTTTTATCGTATACAATAATACGAAGATTGTCAATTGATTTATTTTACGTGAAAAACAGGCGAAGAGACACGCTCCTCGCCTGTTTGAATGCTTTTTCGTTTTACCGTTCCGCACGCATGGGATTGTTCAGGAAATCGTCATACGCCAGCCGGATACCATCCTCCAGCTCCGTGGTATAGGTCCAGCCAAGCTTTGTTGCTTTGGACACATCCAGAAGCTTTCTGGGTGTCCCGCCGGGCTTGCTGGGATCCCAGAGGATCTCTCCGGTATAGCCTACCACCTTTGCCACCAGCTCGGTCAGCTCCTTGATGCTGAGTTCCTTGCCGGTGCCGGCATTCACCGTCTCATCTCCGCTGTAGTTGTTCATAAGGAACACACACAGGTTTGCCAGATCATCCACATACAGGAACTCTCTCAGGGGAGTGCCGTCCCCCCAGCAGGTCACGCTGGGCAGATTCTGTTCTTTTGCCTCATGAAACCGGCGGATCAGGGCCGGAAGCACATGAGAATGAGTGGGATGATAATTGTCGTTTGGACCGTACAGATTGGTGGGCATGACGGAAATGTAATCCGTGCCGTACTGACGGTTCAGGAACTCGCAATACTTCAGTCCGGAGATCTTTGCCAGCGCATAGGCTTCGTTCGTCTTCTCCAGCTCGGAAGTCAGCAGACAGCTCTCAGGCATGGGCTGAGGTGCCATTCTGGGATAGATGCAGGAGCTTCCCAGGAACTCCAGCTTCTTGCAACCGTTCTTCCATGCGGAATGGATCACGTTCATCTCCAGCATCATATTGTCATACATAAAGTCAGCAAGAGCCTCACTGTTGGCCACGATTCCGCCCACCTTGGCCGCTGCCAGAAAGACATACTCGGGTTTCTCCTCCTGGAAGAACTTCTCCACTGCCACCTGATCGATGAGGTCCAGCTCGGAGTGCGTACGCAGCACCAGATTGTGATAGCCCTGTCTCTCCAGTTCTCTTACAATGGCAGAACCCACCATTCCGCGATGTCCTGCTACATAAATCTTCGCATCTTTGTTCATCATGATCTTTTCACGCTTTCCTTACTTAACGATACCCTTCTCCAGATACTCCACAAGGTTGGTGCGGATCTGCTCCTCGGCACGCTCCACGGCAACCTTCTTCATATCATGCTCCACCATGATCCGCACCAGATCCTCGAAGGAAGTCTTGGTGGGATTCCAGCCCAGCTCACGCTTTGCCTTGGTGGGATCACCCCAGAGGTTGACCACATCCGTGGGACGGTAGAAATCGGGAGAAACCTCCAGCACTACCTTGCCGGTAGCCTTGTCGATACCCTTCTCCTCCATGCCTTCGCCCAGGAATTCCAGTTCGATGCCGGCATAGTGGAAAGCCAGCTTTGCAAATTCCCGGACGGAATGCTGCTCGCCGGTGGCGATGACGAAATCTTCGGGAGTCTTGTTCTGAAGGATCAGCCACATGCACTCCACATAATCCTTTGCATATCCCCAGTCTCTCAGGGAGCTGAGATTGCCGAGATACAGCTTATCCTGCTTGCCCTGTGCGATGCGGGATGCAGCCAGAGTGATCTTACGGGTTACGAAGGTTTCTCCTCTGCGCTCGGACTCATGGTTAAACAGAATGCCGCTGCAGCAGAACATATTGTAAGCCTCGCGGTACTCTTTTACGATCCAGAAGCCGTATAGCTTTGCCACCGCATAGGGGCTGTAGGGATGGAAGGGGGTCTTCTCATTCTGAGGAACCTGCTCTACCTTGCCATACAGTTCAGAGGTGGATGCCTGGTAAATGCGGCAGGTATCTGCCAGTCCGCACAGTCTCACGGCCTCCAGCACCCGCAGAACGCCGGTAGCGTCCACATCTGCGGTGAACTCCGGTACATCGAAGCTGACCTGCACATGGCTCTGTGCTGCGAGGTTATAGATCTCATCCGGTCTCACTTTGCCGATGACCGCCACAAGGCTCATGGAATCACCGAGGTCTCCATAGTGGAGATGGAAATTCTTTTCATTCTCCAGATGTACGATACGCTCACGATAATCCACAGAGGAACGGCGGATGATACCATGTACTTCATATCCCTTCTCCAGCAGGAACTCTGCGAGATAAGATCCGTCCTGTCCGGTGACGCCGGTGATCAATGCTTTCTTCATTCTGTAATTTCCTTTCAAAGATGTGAAATGTTGTTAATAGTCAGTGTTGCATTTAAGTCCATTTTACTCACATTTTCCAAAGATGGAATTGCTGAAATTGGTATTTACTTGCACAATATTGACTTCTTTGTTAACATGAATTTATCGTAAAAGGAGTACTTCTTATGAACCAGAATGAAACAACCGGCAGGCAACCGCTCTTCCACGGGCGACTGGTGGATGCGGACCGGATCCTCTATACCCCCTCCGAATTTGCCCGGGAAAATCTTCTGTTCCTTCAGGAGATCGGAACCCTTCAGGCGAAGCAGGAGCATGTGAGCCGTCGAAAGAATCTGAACAGTTTTCTCTTCTTTATGGTCCGCTCCGGCAGCGGCCATCTGGACTATGGCAGCAAGCACTATGAACTGAAGGAAGGGGATTGCGTCTTTTTAAATTGCCAATTAGAATATTCTCATGAAACCTCCGCCGATCTGTGGAAGCTCTCCTGGGTTCATTTTGACGGCCCCTTCGCCGCGGGCATCTATGAAAAGTACCTGAGCCGCGGTGGGCAGAATGCCTTTCATCCGGCGGACCCGGCACCTTTTCTTGCCCTCCATCAAAAGCTCTATACGGAAGCCGCCTCCACGGATTACATCCGGGACATGCGGATCAACGAAGGCCTTACCAGTCTTCTCACCCTTCTGATGGAGCAAAGCTGGAACCCGGAGCTGCAATCAGACCGGGCCGGGAAAAAGCGGGATCTCACCGCCATCCGTTCCTATCTGAATGAACATTATCCGGAGAAGATCTCCCTGGATGAACTGGCGGCACATTTCTTTATCAACAAGTATTATCTGGTCCGTATCTTTAAGGAAACCTACGGCGTCCCCGTGGGCCAGTACCTTCTGGGGATCCGTATCACCAAGGCAAAACAGCTTCTGCGATTCACGGACCGTTCCATTGAGGACATCGGTCAGAGCTGCGGTCTGGGCGCACCCTATTACTTCTCCCGCACCTTCCATAAGGTGGAGGGGATCAGCCCCAGCGAATATCGCAGACAATGGTAAAAACACATGGCGATCACACCGGTTAACAATCACATCTATCCGGAAAACACTTATCTCAAGACGGACACGACCTCATCTCACGGATCCTCCGACGGCTTTTCCCTGGAGCAGGCTCTGCAGGGTAAAACGGATCGGGAAGGAGTTGTGTATGAGCCTGACCACAAGGCTTCCACTCCCCGCCAGACCGATCCACACCTCACCGGAAATGCCGTCCCCACAGAGACTTCGGAGACAGATCATTTCGAGAAGGCCGAGGAGCTCCCCATCTTTGGAGGCTTCAGCTTCACAAGATTACTGGATTCCCTCAGACAGGTCTTCCGGTATCTGGGAACAAACCTCAGCAAGATCTTCAGCAACATCTGGGAAAGCAAACCCTTAACGGAAGGCACGGACGCCTTCGGAAAAGATGATTCCTCTTCCGCTTCCGGACAGGCGATCCCCTCCGTCTATGAAAACACTGCAGGAAGCGAGGATGCCTTCGACCAGGCCATAGCAAGGCTGGAAGCATCCGGTGAATGGAATGAGGACGAAGCGATCAAAAAAGCTCTGGATCAGGGGGATGACGAAACCTTCCGCACTCTGATCTCACAGGGTGGCCGCAAGACTCCGGCCCGCAACACTTCGGTCTTGACCACCTACAATGCCAGCGGAAAACTGGTTCAGATGGATCCTTCCAATGAAAATCGCATCCTGAGAGGCGACAGAGGCTCCCGAAAATCCTGATGGATCTTCGGAAGCCTCTTTTTTATGCATTCATTTGGTTTTACTCAACCGTCACGCCATCCCAATAGTTGGAAGGGATGATGGCCACATAGGTCTTTCCGGTGTTCAGAGAGATCTCTTCTCCGGTGGACTTCAGATAATAACGGGTAACGGAGCTCTCACTGCCCTTCATCCAGGTAATGGGAACCGCTTTTCCGTTGGTGATGTAATATCCTTCTCCACTGCCGATGAGATTGAACTGGATATATCCGTTCTGGTCCATCATGTCTCCCTCACGGCAAGGTTCATAGTCGCAGGGCTGCAGGATCACGTTCTTGAAGGATGTGGTCTCTCCGGTCAGAGCATCAATGTGAGCTTTTTCGTACTCGTAGTATTCATACTCCTGAGTGCTCTCGTTGTACACCAGCTTACTCTTGTTATGCTTGAAAGCTGCGCTGAGATCCGCTGTGGTGCAATTCACAGAGCCGCTCACTTCTCCCAGATTCACTTCCTTTTTGGAGAAATTCCAATGCTCACCGGGATAATAAGTCGTATAGTTTCTGGAATATCCGGCTTTCTCGATCCGCTTCTCCAGACCGTCAAAGGACTTTCCGGTGTTGGGATTGGAATAATCCTCCCAGGTTACATACTCGGTAAACTCAGATGCCTTGCCGTTGCTGAAACGGGCAAAACCACCGCTCAGGTTATTGGTGTAGGGGCTTGCAATATAAGGGTTGATATACTGTGCAGGGCCGCCGTCATGGATCACGATGGCATTGTACTCCCATGCCAGCAGGAAATTGGTCACACGGGCACTTCGGATACTGCCAAACTGAGTGATCTTATCATAATCCTTCACGATGGCAAAGAGTCTGGTGACACGGTCATTCTCCGTGCTGTTCATGACCTCATAAATGATATCAGCGGAATTGATTCCGTAATGATCCAGGGCGATCTTCTCATTGTCTACAAGTACAGCGATGGGTCTCTGGTCAGCCAGGGCTTCATCGATCCACTCATTGGTCAGTTCGCTGCGAACCATTCCCTCGCGGGTCTCTTCCACCTCTTCCTCTTCGACCACCTCTACAGGCTCGATCTCTGTTTCTGTGGTATCCTTACTTTCGGTTTCCGTTTCAATGACCTCGGGAACCACCACCTGGGGCATCTGTTCTTCCTCGCTTCCGCAGGAAGGCAACATCATGGCCATACACAACAGGATCACCGGTAACAATAACTTTTTCTTCATATATGCCTCCATAAAATGAGTTCAAATGCTATTTAAAATTATACTCTAATGGTTTTAGAAAAACTACCGCATCTTCTTAAGATTTTCGAAACATTACCGGCTGTTTTCTTAAGATTCACCGGAGTCCTTTGCAAAGAAAAAACCCGGAGCAAATGCTCCGGGTTCTCTTGTTTGATCACAATGATTATGCGTTCATCTGAGCTGCAACTTCTGCTGCAAAGTCCTCGTTCTTCTTCTCAAGACCCTCACCGGTCTCGAAACGAACGTACTTAGCGATCTTCAGATCAGCTGCAACAGACTTCAGATAAGCAGCAACGCTCTGCTTGCCGTCCTCAGCCTTGACATAAACCTGATCCATCAGGCAGATGTCCTTGAGCTGCTTGGATACACGACCCTGAACCAGTCCGCTGAAGATCTTGTCTGCGGAGATGTTCTCCTTGTCAGCAACAGCAAGGCCTGCAAGAGAAGCCTTAGCAGCGTCGGACAGGAAGTTGAACAGGAACTTGTTGTTCTTCTGCTCTTCGTAGGTCTTAACATCCTCATCGCTCAGCAGCTTGTCAGCAAGTGCCTTGTCGAACAGCTTCTGAAGGATGGGCTTGGGAAGAGAAGCGGGATCGTTCAGAGCAGCCTCAAGGGTGATCTCCTCGATCTTCTTCATCTCCTCAGCGGAGATATCATCTCTGCTGATGTACTGAGGGTTCATAGCAGCGATCTGCATTGCTACGTTGGTCAGAGCTTCCTTAACTGCATCATTTGCGGAAGCGGTAGCACCCTCTACGATAACGCCGATACGGCCGCCACCATGTACGTAGGTAGCAACAACACCGTCAGCGGAAGTAACTCTCTCAAAACGTCTGATGGACAGCTTCTCACCGATGACAGCGATCATCTCGATCAGTGCCTCATTCAGAGTCTTGGAATTGTCATCAATGTACTTCTCAGCCATCAGCTCTTCCATGTTGTTTGCGGAAGATGCAACAGCCTGACGGGCAACAGACTCAACGAAGGTCTGGAACTTCTCGTTCTTTGCAACAAAATCGGTCTCGGAGTTAACCTCGACAACAGCTGCAACCTTGTCACCATTGGTAGCAATGCGGGTGATACCCTCTGCAGCGATGCGGGCAGCCTTCTTCTCAGCCTTAGCCTGACCATTCTTTCTCAGATACTCAACAGCAGCATCCATGTCGCCGTTGGTCTCGCCAAGGGCCTTCTTACAATCCATCATTCCTGCGCCGGTCATCTCGCGCAGCTCTTTTACCATAGAAGCAGTAATGTCTGCCATATTCAATCTCCTTATCTGTTAATCGTAATAGCCGAATTAGTTCTCAGCGATCTCTTCGATATCAGAAGCTTCTGCAGCTGCTTCCTGAGAAACAAGTGCCTCGCCCTGGTTTGCCTCGATAACAGCGTCTGCCATCTTGCCAACGATCAGCTTTACGGCTCTGATAGCGTCATCGTTGCCGGGGATGATGTAATCCAGCTCATCGGGATCGCAGTTGGTGTCGCCGATACCGATCAGGGTGATGCCCAGTGCTCTTGCTTCCTGAACGCAGATTCTCTCCTTCTTGGGATCAACTACGAAGATTGCATCGGGAATTCTGGTCATGTTCTTGATACCGCCAAGGTTCTTCTCCAGCTTGTCCCACTCCTTCTTCAGCTGAATGACTTCCTTCTTGGGAAGTACATCGAAGGTTCCGTTAGCCTCCATCTCCTCGATGGCATGCAGTCTTGCGATTCTGGACTGGATGGTGCGGAAGTTGGTCAGCATACCGCCGAGCCATCTCTCATTTACATAGAACATTCCGCAACGCTCTGCCTCAACCTTGACAGCGTCCTGAGCCTGCTTCTTGGTACCAACGAACAGGATGGTGCCGCCCTGAGCAGCGATCTCGCTGACTGCCTTGTAAGCCTCGTCAACCTTGACTACGCTCTTCTGCAGGTCGATGATGTGGATGCCGTTGCGCTCGGTGAAGATGTAAGGAGCCATCTTAGGGTTCCATCTTCTGGTCTGGTGTCCGAAATGTACACCTGCTTCAAGTAACTGCTTCATAGAAATAACGCTCATTTTAATACCTCCATTTGGTTTGCTCTTCCGCATCTCTTTCAGACAGGGACCGCGTTAAAGTCCGGGTCTGCTCCGCGGCTTACTCTCCTTCGGAAAGCACCCTCCGCGAATGGACAATGCGTGTTTTATAGTCACAACATGCGAATTATAGCAGAAGGCCCCGGCAAATTCAAGACTTTTTTCTAGAAAAGTCCGCATCTGCCGGGGCAAATTCTTCGTTTTTGTTATTTTCGGCCGGTAAGGATCTTTGCGATGGTCTGCATATCGGATCCCACGGGGATCTCAAAGGTTCCCGTCCGGATGGATTTGCTGTATCCGTTGTCGATCAGGTACTTGTCGAATGCGGATGCACTCTCCACCAGTCCTGCCTTTGCGCAGTTTCTGGCTACCGTCTCGGAGCCGGAGCCGCGGGTCACGGTGATGGTCACGGTCTCACCGGTTGCTGCGGGAGTCTCCTCAGCAGGGGTTTCTTCCGCCGGGGCCTCCTCAGCAGGTGTCTCTTCTGCGGGAGTTTCTTCCACCGTAGGAGTCTCTTCCGCCGGAGTCTCCTCCACTGCAGGGGGGTCCTCCGTTACAGGTTCTTCCACTACAGGGGTTTCTTCTGTGGCAGGAGCTTCCTCTACAGTTCCCGTGGTCTCTTCTGCATTCTCGCTTGTTTCTTCCGCCTGCTCTCCGCCTTCCGGAGCTTCTGTGGTTTCTTCGACCACAGCAGGCTCCTCGCCAGTCTCTTCGGATCCGGTTTCTTCCGTACCGGTCTCTTCCGGCTGTGTCTCCTCCGTTCCGATCTGTTCTTCAGTACCGGCTTCCGTGGCCGCCTGCGCTTCCTCAGGTGTCACGATGGTTCCGATGCCGACGGTGGTATTTCCCACATCCGTCAGGGACAACTCCGATGCGGTGACCATGCCAAGCTCTCTGGCTCTGGCCACAATCTCCTCATCGGTCATATTCTTTTTTCGAACACCCACAAGGCTCAGGATCAGGGTGGTCAGGAAGATCCCCAGACCCATTCCCCGCAGGTAATAGCGCACTTTCCGGTTCATGACTTATCTCCGTGGAGATGTGTGATCAGTTCCACCTCTCCGACTCCCATATTCAGCATTTTTGCGATCTGGACACTGCTCTGTCCCTGACGATGCAGGGTCAGGATCTGCTCCCGGATCAGACTCTGGGAGGCAGTCTCCGGATCTTCCGTCTTGGGAGCTGCAGCATCTGCTTCCGCTTCCGCCATGGCCGCCCAGTTCAGGGTGCGGATCCTGGGTTCTTCTTCCGCCTTGGCAGGTTCTTCGGGCTGAGCCGTGGGAATCGTATCAAACACTGCCACCTGCTCGGGAGTCAATTTCGTGAAGGCGCTGACAGCAGCCTCCGCTTCCTTCTTGGTCTCCTCCACATTCCGGGCAGCCTGATTGGCTTCGGATACGGTATCCTTCAGGTTTTTCTGCTTATCGTTCAACATATCATACAGGAACATGACTTCCTTATGATTCTTGTTGATCTCCTCCAGAACCGTGTCGGAATACTCGCTGACGGCCATGATCTTTTCATTGGAGATCCGTTCCAGTGAACGTTCTGTCTTTTCCTGGGCGTATTCAACCGCTTCGTCCACCACATCGTCTACATGGCTTCGAAGCTCGTCCACCTCCTTCTCCACCCGCCGCTTTACTTCCACGCGGATCAGGTCCTGGATGTCTTCGGAAGTCTCCTGAGCCTTCTCGGGGATCACATAGGATACCACCGCAATGACCGCCCCAAGGATCAGGAGGATGATTTCAAGTGCACTCATTTTTCTACTAACCTGTTACTCTTTCTTCTGGATTTTGAACTAAACGGAAACATTGAATCCGCCGGGATGATCCTTGCGCACCACCCGGTCGGTATGCTCCGCGTTTTTCTGAGAACCGTTCCGATTCTTTCCGCCGTCACCGGAATACTGATTGCTGCCTTTATCTTTGGCATCCTGGCGTTTTTTGTACCATTCGCTCTCTTTGGTATCCGTTACTTCCTTGGTCAGATGTTCCGCCTGCTTATTGATGGTATGGGCGATATTGGTCTGATCGACAAAGCCTTTGATATCCTCGTTATGCTTAATGATACTGAAATCCTGTGCTCTGGTGATGGATCCTACATCGAAGCTCGCCATAGGCACCTCCTGTTACAGAGGAAGCATCTTCACTTCCCCGTCGATTCTTGCAAACTTGCAGTAACGGAAACTCTGCTGGACGTTCATGGACACATCGCCGATGACGATGGTTGTACCGGGATAGACTTCTCCGGTGACCTGAACTTCCGCACGTTTTCCCACATCCACAAGTTCGGAAAGGGCTTTTGACCGCGCGCTCTTCTGTTCCAGCAAGGCCTTGTTGGACTCCAGGGTGGCAGCGGTCTCCCTGACGTATTTTAACTGATCTTCGGTAAAACGTACACCCTTTGCTTTCTTTTCCATAAAATTCTGGATGGTGGGCTGTGCGTTCTTGATGGCAGCCACAATACCTGCGATCTCTTTCTGCAGCTGCAGATATTCGTTTTTGATCTTGGGATTCACTCCCACTTCCACAATGGTGGACGCACCCATGGTGGCTCCCAGCGTACGGACCTCCACCTTGGAATCTGCCTGCACATGACCGCCGGTGATGAATCCGTGCTTGCCTGTAACGGTGATCTCGGACCCGGAAGATACATTGCAATGGAGGATGGACTCGGTGTTTACATAGCCCTCTGCCTCCACCTGACAGTTCTCCAGGAATTTCGCGATAACATTTCCGCCGGCCTTGAGGATACCTCTGCCCATGCCGTTCATACCCCGGGCAATGACGATGTTTCCTCCGGCTTCAATGACAGCTCCTTCCACCACGCCCTTGACGATGACGTCTCCGGTAGCCTTCACCACATAATTGGTGGCCACATTTCCGTTGATCTGCACGCATCCGTCAAAGTCAATGTTTCCCGTGGCGGTATCCACGTTCTCCACTTCATAGGTATTGGACACGAAGACCTGTCCGCCGATGAGCATGACATGTCCGCTGACATCGGAGGTGATGGACATACGATCCGGGGAAAGAGTGATATTCTTACCGAATTCCAGGCGCACACGTTTTACATCTCTGGGCTTGATGGGTGATCCCAGTATGTTCATGCCGTATTCACCTGGATCCTCCGGGATGATCCGGGCCAGCTCCTGCCCTTTGGTGACAGGCTTGACGATGTTCAGATTGAAATAATCCACCGTGCCGTCTTCTTTCATCTCCGGCTTTGCGCTGTTGTCGGTCTCGAAATAATACTCGATATGAGCATCGGTACCATGGCGGGGAGGCTGTCCCTTCGCCACAAGGATATTGGTACAGTAATATCCTGCACTTCCGAAGTGCTGATCCAGCACCTGATTCAGGACACCGCTCTTTACGCCCCGTCCCTGAAGTTCATGGACAAAGCCCTCTTTTGTCATCCGTTCGCTGGTCTCGGAGCAGGGAATGAACCGTGCAACAGCGGACATATAGTCCTCGGAAATACTCAAAAAATAAGTCTCGCGGACCTTAGGACATTCGCCATCCCCGAGATGAAAGATCATTTCTTCGTGTTTTGCCACGGCATCCTTTAATTGTGTCAGGTCGTAATTACATCCGTTTCCGTCCAGATAATTGATCAGTTCCTGCAGGCGGATCTCCTCTCCGCCCTCCAAAGGCGGGAACAGCTTAACCCCAAAGCCTGCCCCGTCTTTCACCAGTCTGAAATACGCATTCCGTTTCATAGTACCCTCCCAAGGATCAACGGTCTGTAAAGATGTCCATATAAGGCCCCATGACAGCGCGCATCTTGCCGAGAGCCCTGGTATGAAGCTGCGAAACTCTGGATTCGGATACCTCCAGGATGTTCGCGATTTCCTTTAAAGTCAGTTCTTCGTAATAATACAGCGTAATGATCTTCTGCTCTTTGTCCGTCAGGTTCTTCAAAGCTTCCCCAAGCTTCTCCGTCAGCTCCTGCTTCTCGATATTTTCCTCCGGGCCGGTGAAATGCGCCGTGGTCTGAGAGGCAGCCGAAGAAGAGATATCACTGCCGGACTCCATAAATTCATCCAATGAAACGAGACCGGTAATCTTCATCTGAGATTGCCAGTCATAATATTCATCATCCGTTATGCCCAGACCGGCAGCGATCTCCTCGTCCGTGGCCACGCGGCCCTGTTCGATCTCAATCTGCTTCATCACACTGTCGATCTGTTTTTGTTTCTGGCGAATGGTTCTGGGAATCCAGTCCATTTTTCGGATCTGATCCAGGATAGACCCACGGATGCGGAGGCTTGCGTAAGTTTCAAATTTGACATCCTTCATCATGTCAAACTTGTCAATGGCATCGATCAGGCCAAAAATACCATAACTGCAAAGATCTTCATACTCCACATTGTATCCCAGATACATACTTAAGCGACCGGCAACCACTTTGACAAGCTGAGCATATTCCAGGATCAGCTTCTCTCTGGCTTCCGGGGATCTGGTTTTGGCGTATTCATCTAGTAACTTACGCTTTGCAGCCTCATCCATAGGTTACACCGCTTCTTTCAGATAGATTGCTCCTCCTCTTCGGAGTCGCCTTCCCGGGATTCGGGGGCCCCGGGATCGGCATCCTTTTCGATGACCTCCCCTTCCGATGCATTCCGTTTCTCATTTTCCTCATCAAAATGATCCAGGAACCACACCAGGATGGAACCAAGACAGTAGAACACAAGCATGACGGCAAAGAGCACCGCCAGCTTGTTTAAGATAGAATATTGCCTGATATAGGTGATGACGATGGTGACCAGACCGGCCACCAGCATCATGATCAGGGGTATACTTTTACGATTCATAATTAATCAGATAACCTTTTCCGGCTTTCCTACCGCACGGATCACATAATCTCCGGATTCCGGATAAAAGATCACAGTGCGCCCGAAATTCAGCCCCGTATCCTCCGCAAGGATAGGGATTCCCAAAGCCTTCAGTCTTTCCTTTACGGCAGCGACGTTGCGGGCCCCCACCTGCATGGTGTCGTTCGGCTTTCCCTGGAAAGCGAACATAGTGGCTCCGCCGGCGATCTTGGCCACCAGTCTGCGCTTGTTTGCACCCAGAGCCTCCATTTGCCGGATGAGTTCGTCGATTCCCGTATCCGCGAATTTCGCGAGATTTAATTGGCCGCTTTTTATGGCCTTGCTGTCCGGAAGCATGATGTGTGCCAGTCCACCCACGTTATTTGACTTGTCTTTCAAAGCAACTCCAACACAAGAGCCAAGTCCAAGGGTAGTAACCCCATTGGGAGGAAGGCATGTCTTCAGGTCAGCCATACCTACTTTTATAATTTCACTCATACTCTTCTGATGTTTTCACTTCCTTGCGGAAGGTGCTATTGATGTCACACTGGCATGCCGAGAGAGGACAGGATCTTTGCATAGGAATCGATGTCCGGCACGAGGACGAAGTATCCGTCGATCTCGATCTCATCAAAGAACTGAGACTGGATCATAAGGATCTTGTCGCCGTAAATACCGAATTCGATGGCAGGCACGGACATAATGGCGCCGGCCATATCCACGGTCAGAGACGGCGGAGACGGATAGATCTTCAGATTCGTGATGGTGGACAGCGAATTCAGGTATGCACCGGTGATGATGTTTCCAACTTCCTGCATGGCAGAAAGCTCCATATCGGTAAACTCTTCTCCGGGATCGCCCATACCCATCATGACCTTGTTGATCAGGTGTTTTGCACTGTTTTTTTCCACAAGGAAAAGCATACTTCCGGTGATGTCTCCCTCAACGCCGAGGAACACGCCTACCATGACCTGTTCTTCGCCGCCGATAAAATCCCCCAGCTTGGAAAAATCAAGCAAGGAGACCTGAGGCACCTTCATGTCGACCTTACATCCGAGCATCTGGGACAGAGCCGTCATTGCATTGCCGGCTCCGATGTTTCCCAGTTCCTTTAACACGTCAAAATAGTTTTCAGTTACCTGTTCCAGAGTCAAATCACTCATAGCGCTTCCCCCTCCGGTGACCCGGTTATGCGTTTTCTTCCAAGGTGATCGTGGAAAGGTCAAGGAGTGAGATCAACTCGTCTCCATTCTTTCCGACTGCATTTACGAACATGGTCTTGTCGCCGGCCTTGCCGTGAGCAGTCTTCTCGATCTTGTCAACAGGGAGCTTTACGACCTCGCGGACTTCGTCCACAAGGACACCCACATTTCCTTCCTCACCCAGTTTCAGGATGATGATTCTGGTGGATCTTCCGATCTGATCTTCTTCCAGTCCCATACGGAGACGAAGGCTCATGACAGGGATGACTTCACCTCTCAGATTGATAACGCCCTTCAGGTACTCCGGGACTTTGGGAATTCTGGTGATATGCTGCATACGGACGATATTGTCAATGAAATTGATATCGATGCCGTACTGCTCTCCGCCCAGGCGGATCACAATGTATTGAATGGTTTCGGTTACGATCTTAGTCTCGTCGCCATCGGCGGGGAGATTCTGAGTCATTGTGCTGAGTTGTTCCATGATTTATACCTCGTTTCTGTGCAAATACATTTTCAAACAGGTTCGTGTTACGGGAAGAAAGGCGATATGCCTTCTCCTTACAACAGTGCATTGACATCCAGGATCAAAGCAACCTCGCCGTCGCCGAGGATGGTTGCTCCGCTGATGAACTTACAATACTTAATGTACTTGCCAAGGGACTTGATAACGATCTCCTGCTGACCCATGAGTTCGTCGACTACCAGGCCGGCCATCTTGTCGCCCTTCTTGACGATAACAACGATCATGCTGTTATCCTCGGAAGGAGTTGCTTCCAAATCCAGGAGCTGATTCAGACGGATCAGAGGGATAACGGTACCACGCAGGTTAATGACTTCTTCGTTCTGTACCAGTTTGATATCGGATTCGCGGATGGTCTCGATGGTCTCGATGGAACCAAGGGCGATGGCGTATTTCTCTTCGTGTACCACTACCATCAGAGTCTGGATGATGGCCAGAGTCAGAGGCAGGCGGATGGTCCATACGGAGCCGACGCCCAGAGTGGATTTAACGGATACTTCACCGCTGAGGGCTTCGATCTTGGACTTAACAACGTCCAGACCCACGCCACGTCCGGAGACGTCCGTAACCGTCTTTGCAGTGGAGAAGCTGGGCAGGAACAGGAGGTTGATGACTTCCTGATCTGTCATGGTGGCTGCCTGCTCTGGAGTGATGGTACCACGCTCGATACCCTTTGCACGAACGGCTTCCACATCGATTCCGTTACCGTCATCTCTTACTTCGATGATGACATTGTTGCCTTCCTGGTAAGCATCCAGGAAGATGGAACCGACTGCCGGCTTACCGCGCTCTGCACGGATTTCCGCGGACTCGATACCGTGGTCAGCGGAGTTACGCAGCAGGTGCATGATAGGATCGCCGATCTCATCTACCACGGTACGATCCAGTTCGGTATCTTCACCGGTCATGTACAGCTCAAGCTTCTTGCCTAAGGTCTTCTGCAGATCGCGGATCATACGAGGGAACTTCGCAACGGTACTCTCGATGGGCACCATTCGAACCTTCATGACGGATTCATGCAGGTTGGTGGTAACGCTCTCCAGATATTCGATCTGCTCGTTGAATGCTGTATTGTTTGCGGTGCTTCCGCTTCCGGTGGATGCGGAAACAAGGCTGTTCTTTGCAATGATAAGCTCGGACACCAGGTTCATCAGGCTATCCAGCTTCTCGATATCCACACGGACTGTGCGGTTTGCAACAGGCTTCTTTGCGCCGCCGGCAGCGGGTGCTGCAGGCTTGTTGGCTGCTGCTGCAGGTGCAGCGGGCTTTGCTGCGGGAGCGGGAGCTGCGGGCTTGGGAGCCTCTGCTGCGGGCTTCTCTGCAGGCGCCTCTTCCTCATCGGAAGGTACATTGCTCTGAGCCTTGTCAAAGTCGATGGCAGCACCTACTGCCTTCTCGATCTCGGACACATTCTCGGCAGCCTTGGTCAACTCTTCCACAGGGGCGTCACTGATGACAACCAGTGTGAAATCGCGCTCGAATTTCTCATCCTCGATATCCTGGGTGCTGGGTTCGGAAGCGATGATCTCAGCCTTCTCTTCGATGGCCTTCAGTACCAGGAAGGCTCTTGCAGCCTTCAGGATGCACTCTTCACTGACGGTAACGGTAATACCGTATACATTCTTTCCCTGCTTGAGGGCCTCACCCATAACGGCGACCTGACTCTCGTCAAAGGTGATGGCATTCCAGGCCTCTCCGCCGCCTGCAGGTGCAGCTTCTGCTGCTGCGGGAGCTGCCTCTTCCTTGGGTGCATCGGCTGCGCCGGCACCGGTGCCGCCGTGCAGAATATCATTGAGCATCTTTACGATAGGCTCATTATCATTGGTTCCTTCATCGGAGGTATTCCGAATGTTGTCGGTATACTCCTGCAGAGCATCCAGACACTGGAACAGAACGTCGATCATCTCCGGCTTCACATGGATATTGCCGTTCCGGACCTCCGAGAAGACATTCTCCATGTCATGGGTCAGATTCTGCATGCGCTTATAGCCCATGGTTCCTGCCATACCCTTCAGGGAGTGCGCAGCACGGAAAATCTCATTGACAGTGTCCGCATTCTCCGGATCCTGCTCCAGATTCAGGATCTGGGTGTTCAGAGATTGCAGATGCTCATTTGTCTCATCCAAAAAGATTTCAAGATACTGGCTGACGTCCATATTCCATTTCCTCCATTCTACCCCCTCATAGGGTAAGGTTTACTGGTTGGACAAACCTACCTGCATGACCACTTCCTGGGCGATACCCTCCAAAGTGATTACCTGATCGGATAAGCCGGCCTTGGCTACTGCCTTGGGCATACCGTAGATGGTACTGCTGGCTTCGTCCTGGGAAATGACGTAAGCACTGCGGGCATCCTTCAGATTCTTGATCCCCTCGGTTCCGTCAGCTCCCATGCCGGTCATTACGACACATACGATCTTGTCAAAGCTGCTTTCCCGAAGCGATTCATACATGTAGTTTGCGCAGGGTTTTACGCCCTCACGCATCGGTTCGTCGGTCAGATGAATGGTATATCCGCTGCCACTCTTTGCGGCATTCATATGTTTGCCGCCGGGAGCGATATAGACTGTGCCCTTTTCGATCTTCATTCCTTCTGCGCCTTCCACCACGTGGATATCGCTCATGGCATCCAGTCGCTCTGCCAGCGAGGCGGTAAAGCCCTTGGGCATATGCTGCACCAGAAGTACCGGAGCATCCAGATTGGCGGGAAGTCTCGGGATCACACTCTGCAAAGCCTTGGGACCACCGGTGGAGCTTGCGATAGCCACCATCTTGGTACCTGCGATCTTTGCCGGGCTCTTCCGAAGGATCTCCATGAACTTTTTGTTCTCTTCCTTCTTTTCTGCCTGTTTTGCAGGAGAGACGAAAGTCGGGATCCGGGAGGAAGCCACACCGTGAAGGATCCGAAGGAACTCAGCCTGGAAGACGCCGTCCCGGCAGCTGTTTGCGGAATCCGGTTTGTGGATGAAATCCAGCGCGCCGAGTTCCAAAGCGTCCAGAGTCGTCTTTGCACCTTCCTTCGTGTCGGTACTCGCCATCATCACGCGACAGCCGATCTTGTACTTCCGAAGTTCTTCCAGGAGCTGAAGGCCGTTCATACGGGGCATGTTCACGTCCAAAACCACCGCATCATAGGTATTCCGGCTCAGAAGATCGAAGGCTTCCAGACCATTGTTGGCACGGTCTGCAACTTCAAAATCATCATCTGAATCGATTATATCACAGAGTACCCTTCTCATGAGTGCAGAGTCATCTACGACTAAAATTTTTTTCTTCATCCCGCCTCACCTTTCGTCACTATTTTATAGTTTTTATCTGGTTTTCCGATTCTTACGTTCTTCTTCGAAGATAAACTGGATGATCTCCTCTCTTACCGCTTCATTGATATTCACATACTGTACGCGGTGTTCGTAGGTGTTCGGCCGGTTTTCCAGCTCCCGGACCGCAAGTACCTTACCCACCACTTCATATTTTTTACGCTCGCCGCCCTTTAACAGGTCATAACTGCAGTAGATCATACTGCCGGGCTCGTACTGCTGATTGGACATGAAGCGAAGTCCGCCTCCGCTGATATCCACGATGACGCTTCTGCGGATGGGAAGATTGGGCTGCAGATACAGGGGATTCCGCTCCTCCAGCTGATGTACTTCCTCTTCCATCAGATTCCTTGCACACATCTCCAGCGCACAGCTGAACCGGTAATATTCACGGCGCTGATACTTTCTCAGGTTACTGGTCAGCTCCATCGCTACAATATAGAGGTTGTTGCTCTTATACCGGTCGATGACTCTGGCGAAGCACTGGAACAGTCCGCTGGATGCATAGAATACGATATTGTACTCTCC
>JAEEGL011869487.1_pt1 | contig 59921 bp, 37 predicted proteins | sample 9134231 | NCBI WGS metagenome assembly JAEEGL01 (sample SAMN16246548, study PRJNA631951) | gut metagenome | biome: gut microbiome; feature: rumen; material: fiber-attached | host: Bos | place: Iran: Karaj | collected 2018-10
CCGTTTCGGACATCTATTCAGGTTTGTTTTCGGACTCTTTCTCCGCAGGTTTCTCCTCCTTGCCGTCCATGCCGTTCTTGAAGGAGCGCACACCCTTGCCAAGTCCGCTCATCAGTTCGGGAATCTTCTTGCCACCGAACAAAAGCAGCACAATCAGGGCGATGATGATGATCTCTGTCATTCCTATTCTCATATCTTTTCGATTTATAGACTTAAGACGTAAGACTTAAGACTTTTGGGGTCTTACGTCAAGTTCTGATAATTTGTCAAATAATCCCTTTTTTTGTTTTTTTCCTTTGTTTGCAATTCATATAATCTCAAGTCTCAGTCTTAAGTCTCAAGTCTTAAGTCTTAAGTCTTAAGTCTCAAGTCTTAAGTCTCAAGTCTTAAGTCCCAAGTCTCAAGTCTCAAGTCCTGAACATGATATCCGTGACCAACGGGCCGAAGTCTACCTGTATTTTCTTGATTATCTGGGATTTGTGTCCAAAGAGCTCGAATTTGAGCGCGGCGTTCTGCACGCGCACATAGAGGATGCCGTTGCGCAGGTCTTCGCACTTCGAGAACTGGGCGCACATCGGCCCGACGTATTCCGGCCACCGTTCGAACAGCATCTGCTTGTCCATCAGATGCTGCTTCCCCGACTGGCTCACGAACCGCCCGATCAGTTCCTTCAAATTCATTTCATGACTATCTCTTTCCATTATCTTATCCTCTTATCCTCTCACAAAATCTGCATATACTTGTGCGTTTGCAGCGACATGCGCCATTTCGGGTTGTCCAGGATGTACTGCACCAGCCGTCCGATGATGGCGTTGCAACGGTTCCAGTCGGGCTGGAGGAAGAGCAGACAATTCCCGGAGACTTTTTTCGCATTCTCCTCTGCCCAGTTGAAGTCCTCCTCGCAACCGATGACCACCTTGAGTTCGTTGGCTTTGGCGAGCATCTCGGGCTTCGGGGCTGCGCCGTATTTCGGGGAGAGGCAAATCCAGTCCCAGTCGCCGGAGAGCGGTTCTGAACCGGAAGTTTCCAGGAAACAGCTGAGCCCGCGCTCATGCATCTTCGCGCAGAGGTAGTCCATGTTGTAGAGCATCGGTTCGCCGCCGGTGACCACCACCGCCCGGGCGGGCACCTTCGCCGCGCGCGCCACGATGTCGTCCACATCCAGTTTCGGATACTTGTCGGCATTCCAAGCCCGCATCTCGTCGCAGAAGGAGCAGCCCACCTCGCATCCGCCCACGCGCACGAAATAAGCCGCCTTCCCCGTATGATAACCTTCGCCCTGCAACGAATAAAACTCCTCAACCACAGGGATATACATTCCTTTGTCGCTTGCCATTTTCGATTTCATTACAACCCGCAAAAATACAAAATTTTACAATAAGCCCCTAAACCTGTAAACCTGTAAACCCGTAAGCCTGTAAACCTGTAAGCCTGTAAACCCGTAAGCCTGTAAACCCGTAAGCCTGTAAGCCAAAAAAATAGTATCTTTGCACCCTGAATAAACAAAACGAGAAAAATATGCAAGAATATCAAATACGACTGATGACCATGGACGACTACGACCAGGTGTATGCGTTGTGGTCGATCACGGAAGGCATGGCGTTGCGCGGGTACGACGACTCCGCGGAGGGCATCGCCAAGTTCCTGAAAAAGAACCCCACCTCCAACTTCGTGGCCGTGATGGGCGGCGAAATCGTGGGCGTCATCCTGTGCGGCATGGACGGCCGCCGCGCCTACATCTACCACACCGTGGTGCGCAAAGACCTCCGCCAGCGCGGCATCGGCAAGGCGCTCCTCGGCATGGTCTATCACGCCATCGAAGCGGAAGGCATCAAGAAGAACGGCCTGCTGGTGCTGAAGAACAACGAGGTGGGCAACACCTTCTGGAAGATGCAGGGCTGGACAGAGCGCGTCGATCTCAATTATTACAGCAAAAATAACGTGGAACAGTAAGCGTATTTTTTGTATCTTTGCCCACTCTTATTTAGAAACATAAGTTATTATTATACAATCAATAAAGTACTTCAGATTATGTCAAAAGCATTGTTTTTAGGCGACGAAGCGGTGGCTCAGGCCGCTTTGGATGCCGGATTATCCGGAGTCTATGCCTATCCGGGCACTCCTTCCACTGAAATCACCGAATTCATCCAGAACTCCAAGCAGGGCAAGGCCGGCGAGGTGCACAGCATCTGGGCCGGCAACGAGAAAACCGCCATGGAGTCCGCCATCGGCATGTCCTACGCGGGCAAACGCGCCATGGTCTGCATGAAACACGTCGGCCTCAACGTGGCCGCCGACCCCTTCATGAACTCCTCCATCACCGGCGCCAACGGCGGCCTCGTGGTGGTGGTCGCCGACGACCCCTCCATGCACTCCTCGCAGGACGAGCAGGACTCCCGCTACTACGCGAAGTTCGCCCTCATCCCCTGTTTCGAGCCCTCCAACCAACAAGAGGCCTACGACATCACCTACTACGCGTTCGAGATGTCCGAGAAATTCCGCACCCCCGTGCTGATCCGCCTCACCACCCGCCTCTCCCACTCCCGCTCCGGCGTGGAACGCAAGGCTGAGCGCCCGCAAAACCCGCTCAACATCGAGAAAGACCCGAAACAATTCATCCTGCTGCCCGCCAACGCCCGCCGTCACTACCGCAAACTGTTGGACAAACAGCCCGAATTCGAGAACGATTCCCTCAATTCCCCGTTCAACAAATACATCGACGGCGCCGACAAGAGCATGGGCATCATCGCCTCCGGCATCGCCTACAACTACCTGATGGAGAACTTCGAGGGCGGCCAATGCCCCTACCCTGTACTGAAGATCTCCCAATACCCCCTGCCCACCAAGCTCATCGCCAAGATGGTCGATGAATGCGGCAAGGTGCTCGTCGCCGAAGAGGGTTATCCCTTCATCGAAGAGCAGGTCCGCGGCGTGCTGAACCGCACCGGCAACATCATGGGCCGCCTGAGCGGCGAACTGCCCCGCGACGGCGAACTCAACCCGAACCTCGTGGCCAAAGCCCTCGGCCTGCCCGACACCTACGGCGCACCCGTCCCCGAACTCGTCGTCCCGCGCCCGCCCGCATTGTGCGTGGGCTGTCCCCATATCGACTCCTACACCGCCCTCAACAAGGCGATGGAGAAACACGGCAAAGGCAAAGTCTTCTCCGACATCGGCTGCTACACCCTCGGTGCCCTGCCTCCTTATAACGCCATCTACACCACCGTCGACATGGGCGCCTCCATCACCATGGCCAAGGGTGCCGCCGACGCAGGCCTCAGCCCATGCGTGGCAGTCATCGGCGACTCCACCTTCACCCACAGCGGCATGACCTCCCTGCTGGACGCCATCTACGAGAACACCCCCATCACGGTGCTGATCCTCGACAACAGCACCACCGGCATGACGGGCGGCCAGGATTCCCACGCGCTCGGCGTTCTCGGCGAGATCTGCAAGGGCCTCGGCGTCAAGGAAGACCATATCCACCGCATCAACCCGCTGAAGGGCCATCTGGAAGAAAACGTGGCCATCATCGAGAAAGAGCTGGAATACCAAGGCGTCTCCGTGATCATCCCGACCCGCGAATGCATCCAGACCTTGAGCCGCAGAATGAAAAAACAGCAAGCCGCGAAAAAATAATATCACGAATAATGTCCGTTGTAGGGACGTTTCACGAAACGTCTCTACAGGGGGGGTAACAACAAATAAAAAACAATCGCAGGGGCGTATCGCATACGCCCGCCAACAAAAACGAAAAACATTATGAAAATCGACATTATATTAGCAGGTGTAGGCGGCCAAGGCATCCTTTCCATCGCCACCATCGTGGGCGCAGCCGCCATCAAAAGAGGAATGTACATGAAACAGGCCGAAGTGCACGGCATGAGCCAGCGCGGCGGCGATGTGCAGTCCCATTTCCGTCTCTCCGACCAACCCATCGCTTCCGACCTCATCCCGTTGGGCAAGGCCGACATGATCATCTCCGTGGAGCCGATGGAGTCACTGCGCTATCTGCCGTGGCTGAAGAAGGACGGCTGGTTGATCACCAACGACCAACCCTTCGTGAACATCCCCAACTATCCCGACTTCGACGCCCTGAAGGCCGAATTGGCCAAGGTGAAGAACTGCGTGGCCATCAACGCCGACCAGATCGCCAAGGACCTCGGTTCCGCCCGCAGCTCCAACATGGTGATCCTGGGCGCCGCCTCCCCCTATCTGCAACTCCCTTACGAGGAGATCGAGAACGCCGTGCGCGAGAACTTCGCCCGCAAAGGCGATGACATCGTCAACGTGAACCTCGCCTGCATGAAGGCCGGCCGCGAACTCGCCGAAAAGAAATAGTTCACCCCCTGCCTGATGAATGATCTCATAGAATTTTTCAAAAGGGCATTTCATATCATCGTACTCGCCGTTCTTCTGATTCTGAGTGTCGTGATGTTGGGCAAGTCGTTGTCATTCAACGACTACCGGCTCTCAAGAGCCGTCCAGAGCATCGTGGGACCGATTCAGAAGAGCGGTGCGGGTATGATGCATCGTCTGCGCCTGGGACCAGAAAACGAGGCCCTGGTGCAGCAGAACATCCAGCTGCTGCGCGAGCACGAGAACATGTTCATCGAAAAGACCGACACCACCCTGACGGAGATGAGCAGACCCGACTCCCTCAACACCACCCGGGTGCGCCTCTATGACTACACCTACGCGCACGTCATCTTCAAGACCACCGACCGCGCCTTCAACTACATGATTGTTGACAAGGGCGCCAACGACGGCATCGCCCGCGACATGGCGGTGCTCTCCCCGAACGGCGTCGCGGGCGTCGTCACCGACGTCTCCTCGAACTTCGCCACCGTCCGCCCGATCCTCCACCCCGAGACCCGCATCAGCGCGGTGGTGACCCCGGCCAACCAAAACGGCACCGTCATCTGGGAAGGCAACGACCCACGCGTGGCCTACCTCGAATCCATCCCGCAACACTCCGAAATCAACATCGGCGACTCCGTCTTCACCAACGGATTCTCCAACATCTTCCCCAAAGGACTGTTCATCGGCACCGTGAAAGAGGTGAAGGTGGGCAACAACGCCAGCTTCCTGACCATCAAAATCAACCTGGCCACTAAATACACCGACCTCTACACGGTTTACCTCGTGGAGAACCTCTTCAAACCTGAAATCGATTCCCTGAAAGCAAATTTCAAAGATGAATAACATCATAGCCAACATATTGCGATTCACGATACTGCTCGCCGCGCAGGTGGCCGTCTGCCAGCATGTCTGCCTGTTCGGCTACATGAAGCCGGCCCTCTTCCTGCTCGCCCTCTTCCTGCTGCCCATGGAACTCCCCCTCTCCCTCCAGTATCTCATCGGATTCCTCTCGGGATTCGCGGTGGACGCCTTCGCCCACACCTTCGGCGTCTCCTCCTTCGCCTGCACGCTGATGATGTTCCTCCGGCCCTACGTCGCGCACATGCTCAACGGCTCCAACAACGCCAAATTCGAAAACATCGACCGACCCGTGCCCGGCCCCAAAGACTTCCGCTGGGTCTCCCTATACACCCTCATCCTCTCCGCCATCTACCAAATCACCGCCGTGATGCTCGAAACCATGTCCTTCAGGAATTTCGGCCACACCCTCCTGGTCATCCTCGGCAACACCCTCTTCACCGTGTTCGTCATCCTCTGCATCGAATACATTTTCCACTCCCGCACGAAGAATGAAGCGTAACCTCTGGCTTTTCATCTTTCTGCTCCTCAGCAGTGTATGCATGTTCTCCTGCAGCTCCGTCCGGCACCTCCCCGATGGAGAAAGCATGCTGGTCAGAAACAAGGTGAAAGTGGTGGACGCCAAAAGCCCCGACTTCGACAACCTCGCCTCCTACGTGCGCCCCGTCACCAACAAGAAGTTCATGGATATCTTCCGCATCAAAACGGTATTCTATGACTGGGGAACTCCCAAACTCCTCCCAAACGGGGAATATAAAGACACCAAATTCCGCAAGTTCCTGCGCGAGAAGATCGGCGAAGCCCCCGTCCTGCTCGACAGCACCGATATCACCAACTCCATCGACCAGCTGAAAATCGTCATGAAACAGCTCGGATACTTCGATTCGGAGGTCAACTACAACGTCTCCTTCCTGGGGAAAAAGAAGAAAAAGTCCAAGGTGGACTACTTCGTCACCGCCCACGACCCCTACTTCATCAGCCATGTGGAATACGACATCACCATCCCCGAGTACAAGCGGATCATGGTCATCCACCAGAAAGACAAGCTCCTGCACGACGGGATGCAATACAACGAATCCGTCATCAACGACGAGCTCACCCGCATCATCAACCTGATCCGCAACGAGGGGTACTACTATGTGGAGAAGTCCATCATCCGGTGCGAGGTGCAGTACGACCCGCCCGACAGCCTCGGCCACGACCCCAAAACCGTGAGGCTCACCATCATGATGAAGATCCCGCAGAACGAGAACGCCGCCCGCTACCTCTACAAATACCGCTACCACAACAACTACGTCTGCCCCGACCAGGAGTCGATGGCGACGCAGACCACGGGTTTCGACACCACCTACTACCGTTATACCAGCCGGCGCGACACCTCCAACTTCTTTTTCATTGAGGAGCTGAAAATCGACGGCAAGGAGCTGAAACCCTACTTCTCCTACAAAACCCTCGCCAACGCCATCTACACCTACAGCGGGGACGCCTACACCCAGATGGCGAGAACCAGCAGCAGCCGCGGACTGTCGAGCCTCGACAACTTCGACTACGTCAGTATCCTGTTCCGCGAGGACGAGTCGCTGCTGGACACCGTCAACAAGACCGGCTACCTGGACGTCATCTACCAGATGATCCGCAAAAAGCAGCACAGCGTGGGCGGACAGATAGAGCTGCGCAACGACAAATCGGACATCTCGCTCACCTACACCAACCGCAACATCTTCAAAGGCGCCGAACACCTCTCCATCAACCTCTCGGGCGGCTATTACTACTACTCCCTCAACAACCTCTTCCGCAACAACACCTACTCCTACCCCGAATTCGGTATCACCGTCAAGCTCGACATCCCCAACCGCATCCTCCTCTTCAACCGCCACATCCGCGACGGAGCCGTCTCCAAAAGCACCGCCTTCAACTTCGGCGTCAACTACTCCGGACTCTACCGCCGGCTGGTTTACAACGCGTCGCTCACCTACCGATGGACCCCCTCCTATTACATCTCCCACAGCTTCAGTCCGATAGACGTCAGCACCATCAACAACAGCGACAAGCGCATCACCTACCTGCTGAACTACGACAAATATCCGGACTCCTACCAGAACAAGTTCGGCAAATTCATGCTCTTCTCCACCAAATACACCTTCAACTACCTGGTGCCCAAGTTCGTGAATTCCCGCAAGCACAACATGAACCTGAACATTTCCGGCGAGTCGTCCGGACTGCTCCTGAAGGGGCTGAACGCCCTTTTCGCCCCCAAAGAGCGCTGGGTGATCGGCCAGAACGGGCTCGACAGCACGGGATACGACTACACCACCTTCGAAAAGGTGGAGGTGATGTGGAACTACACCTATTCCATCGACAAGGAGAACGCCGTCGCGATGCGCGCCGACATCGGGGTCATGATCCCCTTGGACAAGGAGTCCTACGTCCCCTACGAAAAGGGGTTCTACATGGGCACCAGCAACAGCATGCGCGGCTGGGGCTACCGCGGACTGGGCCCCGGCAGCTACAAACACGGTTCCGACACGCTCTACACCGGCGACATCAAGATGGAGTTCAACCTCGAATACCGCGGCACCATCTACCGCTCCATCAAATACGGCATCTTCGCCGACGTGGGCAACATCTGGCTCTCCCGCAAGGAGGCCGACATGCCCGGCGCGGAATTCTCCTTCCAGCGCTTCTACAAGGAACTCGCCTTCGACGCCGGCGTCGGACTGCGACTCGACTTCGACTTCTTCGTCATCCGCCTCGACTGGGCCATCCCCATCTACGACCCCACCCGCGTCTCCGAACAGGGCTATTTCATCAACAAACGGTGGTTCAATCCCCCGCACGCCTTCAGACTGTTCCAAGGGCTGAAGTTGGCCATCGGATATGCCTTTTAGGTTTACAGGTTTACAGGTTTACAGGCTTACAGGTTTACAGGCTTACAGGTTTAGGCGTTTACGGAGGGAGGCGCGAAGGCCGATGAGCATATTGGAGATAGAAAAGATTTTGGGTTTGACAGTAGCTATATCGGTTTCTTGAATGAAACCCAGGTCAGAAGCAACTTGTAACTGACAATATGTTTCCATTAATGAACCGTATGCAATCTCAACAAAATGAATTTGCTCTTTGAGGGATCCTCTGCCAGTGCCTTCTGCAATGTTTGATGGAACTGAAACTATAGCTCGTCGAACCTGGTCACCTAAAGCATATTTTTCTTCGTTTGTGAATTTACGAACTAGTTGGTAAATATCACTAACTAGTGTTCTGGACTCTTGCCATACGGCCAATTTTTCGAATGAGAATTTTGAATCTTTCATGATACAATGCTTTAACTTAATAAATTGTTTTTTATCAAATACATAATCAATTGCAAAATTAACAAGATAATTTTGAATAATAAAGGAAAACCAACAATTCTTCCAACACCACAATGTTAACAACCCTAAGCCCCTAAACCTGTAAACCAGTAAGCATGTAAACTATTGAGAATCAGCACTGTTAATAACACTGTTTATAAAAATTCCGGCAAGGGTGACAACCTAAAAACGGAATTATTATTTTTGCACGGGTTCAGGTTCTCCTGCAGATTAAAAGGGAACGCTGTGAGAATCAGCGACTATGCCCGTAGCTGTGAGTTCCGATTTGGCGCCCTCCCCAATATGTCACTGGCCTTTTCCGGGCCGGGAAGGCGGGGAGAGAGCGGGGACAAGCCAGAAGACCTGCCTGAAACCGCAGATCGTAGCTTTCGGGATTAAGAGCCGACGAGAAAAGCAGACAAGTGCAATTTCTCCCTGAGCTGTTTTATTAACCACCAAAACCTTAACCAGTAATGGATCAACTGTACATCATCAAACGTAACGGCAAGCGGGAGCCCTTCTCCGCCGAAAAAATCAAAAACGCCATCGCGAAAGCCTTCCTCTCCGTGAACAGCTTCGCCACGCAAGACGTGCTCATCAACGTCATGAGCCGCCTCAAAATCCATGACGGCATCTCCGTGGAGGAGATCCAGAACCAAGTGGAGGTCTCCCTCATGGCCGAACGCTACTACGAGGTGGCCAAAGCCTACATCCTGTACAGACAACGCCATTACGAGGACCGCGAGGTGAAGGAGAAACTCGACTTCCTCATCAACTACTGCAACGCCTCCAACGCCGCCACCGGCTCCAAATACGACGCCAACGCCAACGTCGAGAAGAAGAACATCGCCACCCTCATCGGCGAACTCCCCAAGTCGAACTTCATCCGCCTCAACCGCAGAATGCTCTGCGACCGCATCAAGGACCTGTACGGCAAGGAACTGTCCGACAAATACCTCTACCTGCTCAACCACCATTTCATCTACAAGAACGACGAGACCAGCATCGCCAACTACTGCGCCTCCATCACCATGTACCCCTGGCTGCTCGACGGCACCAAGAGCATCGGCGGCAACGCCTCCGCCCCCACCAACCTCAAGTCCTACTGCGGCGGCTTCATCAACATGGTCTTCATGGTCTCCAGCATGCTCAGCGGCGCCTGCGCCACCCCGGAGTTCCTGATGTACATGGACTACTTCATCCGCAAGGAATACGGCGACGACTACTACCAGCACAGCGACAAGGTGGTCGATCTCTCCGTGCGCCAGCGCACCATCGACAAGATGATCACCGACTGCTTCGAACAGGTGGTCTATTCCATCAACCAGCCCACCGGAGCGCGCAACTTCCAGTCCGTTTTCTGGAACGTGGCCTACTACGACCGCTACTACTTCCAAAGCCTCTTCGGCGAGTTCCGCTTCCCCGACGGCTCCAAGCCCATCTGGGACTCTCTCAGCTGGCTGCAGAAACGCTTCATGCGCTGGTTCAACCAGGAACGCCTCCGCTCGGTGCTCACCTTCCCCGTCGAAACCATGGCCCTGCTCAGCAAAGACGGCGACATCATCGACTCCGAATACGCCGACTTCACCGCCGAAATGTACGCCGAAGGCCACTCCTTCTTCACCTATGTGAGCGACAATGCCGACTCCCTGAGCAGCTGCTGTCGTCTGCGCAACGAAATCCAGGATAACGGCTTCAGCTACACCCTCGGCGCCGGCGGCGTCTCCACCGGCTCCAAAAGCGTGCTCACCATCAACATCAACCGCTGCATCCAGTACGAATGCCGCAACAACATCCCGCAATTCCAGTTCGTGGAAGAGGTGATCGACCTCATGCACAAGGTGCAGATCGCCTACAACGAAAACCTCAAATACCTCCAGTCCAAAGGCATGCTGCCGCTCTTCGACGCCGGCTACATCGCCATCAACCGACAGTATCTCACCATCGGCGTCAACGGACTGGTGGAGGCCGCCGAATTCCTCAGCATCCCCATCGACGACAACCCGCAGTACCAGAAATTCGTCGAAGACACCCTCGGACTCGTGGAGAAATACAACCACCAGTACCGTTCGAAGGAGCTGCTCTTCAACTGCGAGATGATCCCCGCGGAGAACGTGGGCGTCAAACACGCCAAATGGGACCGCGAAGACGGCTACCGCGTGCCCCGCGACTGCTACAACAGCTACTTCTACCGCGTGGAGGACGACTCGCTCAACCTGATCGACAAGTTCCGCCTCCACGGCTCCCGCTACATCGCGCACCTCACCGGCGGCTCCGCCCTGCACGCCAACCTCGAAGAACACCTCTCCCAGCCCCAATACCGTCAACTGCTCCGCATCGCCGCCCAGGAAGGCTGCAACTACTTCACCTTCAACATCCCCAACACCGTCTGCAACGACTGCGGCCACATCGACAAGCGCTACCTCCACGAATGCCCCGAATGCCACAGCCAGAACCTCGACTACCTCACCCGCGTCATCGGCTACATGAAACGCGTCAGCAGCTTCTCCCAAGCCCGCCAAGAAGAAGCCTCCCGCCGCCACTACGAAAAGGCCACCATTTAAGAAACACTTCCATAACAGCCTCGGAGAGGCTGAACGCGCGAAGCGCAATTAACCCCACACAAGCGCAGCGCAGTGTGGGGCCCACTGCCCCGACCACCGTGTGGGGCTCATCTCCCCCACAGCAGTGTGGGGCCCATCAAAAACTATGCTAAAGTACTACAACTACGATATCGTCTTCCAAGAGATCCCCGACGAGGTGACCCTCGCCGTGAACATCACCAACTGCCCGCACCGGTGCGTGGGCTGCCACAGCCCGCACCTGCGCGAAGACATCGGGCATGCCTTGACCGAAAAGGCGTTGGATTCGCTGTTGGACAAATACGGCAAGCAGATCACCTGCGTCTGCTTCATGGGGGGCGACGCACAGGCCAACGATGTGGAATCGCTGGCCCGGCATCTGCGTCAAAACACAAAACTGAAAGTCGCGTGGTATTCGGGCAACAACACCCTCCCGCGCAACGCACAACTGTTTGATTACGTGAAAATCGGCGGTTACCAGGCCAACCTCGGCGGACTCCGCTCCCGCACCACCAACCAGCGCCTCTACCGCACCTCCGGCCCCAAAACCGTGGACATCACGGAACGGTTCTGGCGGTAAGCCCATTAAAAGGTTTTCGGGGTTTTAGGATTGATCATGGTGAACGTATCCTCCCCGCTCAATTTCAGGGTGAAAAGGCCCTGTTTTTGAGCATATCCGACGGCTTTCCCTTTATAGCTGATGGCGGCCATGGCACCATAGACTGTCTTCTCTCCAAATCTCGGAAAATAGTACCGGAATTTCTGCATTTGTTGAATGAAATACTTCACATCCTCCACAGAACAGGTGGTTTTCACTTCAACAGCGACGAGTACCGAGCAGTTCTCCAAAAGGACATCCACTTCCATCTTATCCACCCCATTGACAGTAGCCTTGATGGATTCGCCTTCCCTGTATATATTTTGGATACCGATGCCAAGGTCTTTGAACAACTTCAAGGCAGCCGGTGCACACAGTGCCTCCACCAGACGCCCCCACTTCGTGGCATTCTCATCTCTCAAACGCTTCGTCTCCTCTTCCGATTTTTTCATCCACTCTTTGAACTCCGCATGTTTTCTTTGGTCCTCTTCCAACATACGATCCCATTTCGCCATCATCATTTCGCAAAAGTCCTTATGGGCTTGGCGTTCCTTTTCCCAATGCTCCTCTTTGGTCTTGCGCTCAGCTTCCCACTGAGCTTCCCGCTCGGCTTTCTCCTTGAGATACCGATTGTAGTTTTCATCCATTCGACGGCCATTTTCTTTCACGGATTCCAACAACGCCCCGAAGTCGGGGAACGGATAATTTTGAATACTTTGATTTTCCATAATGATTGATTATAATGAAACATAAAATGAACATCCGCAAAAATACAACACAAAACAATACCCACCACGAACCCTAATAAAATTTTTTTACCCCTGAAAGTCAGATCTTTATAAATTTTCCAAGAAACAAATTAACAAACAATTGTAAAATAAAACAAAGGAATTCGGAGAATTCAGAAAGAGATACCGAAAATCAAAACAGATCCCGTCCCGCCACCGCATAGAGAACCCCTTGCCATACCCCCTCCCCAAAACCCGGAATCATTAGACAAAAAAAAAGCCCCGCAAACGCGGGGCCTTATATGCTAAAATATGCTTATTATTGAACAGTAACAGATTTTTTTAAGACAGGACATCCATCTTTTGCCAACTTGAAAGTCAAAACTTGACCAGTGGTTAAGGGATAACATTCGCCTTCATAAACGTTATCTGATACCTGTACCCATGTAAGCAATTGTCCAACCGGGAAGTACAAGCCATTTTCATCATCAACAGTAAGAATGTTATTTACATTATCATTCAAATTAAATCCTGCCACTTGAGCTGTTAATTTATTAATATGGGCAGTAGGATCTGCTGTGAAATAAGGACAACCAGCAGCTTTGGCCTTTGCATTTTCGAGTTCCTCTTTCAAATCACAAACAGTAGTAGTACCACATGCTTTAACATAATTGTTGCCAATGTAGCTTTCCAAGTAGGAATCGAATTTATTCTTAAGCTGTGTGTAAAGGGCAGGATTCTGATCACGCAGAGTAGCGTAAATTTCCTGAACATCCTGATACTTCAACACATTTTTGATATAATACTCGGCAACGGTCATCATGAGTTCCTTATGATTCATGACATAAACGATGGCGCTGTCGCGAACAGCATTGAAGATTTCATGGAACTGGGGATTCTCGCGGGCAGCGTTCCAAAGATCCTTGACCTCTTCCTTCGTGGTGTTCGTGAGATAATATTCGGCAATTTCGTAAGCCAGTTTCTTGTTGGCCTTGATGGAATCGACCAGCATTTCTTTGAGTTTCTGCTTCACTTCAGGGGTAACGGCGTTGTAAGCGTCCTTGGCGTCCTGAACAGAAGCATTGCCAATGAAGTAGAGAGCCAGATCCTTCACCGTGGCAGGCTGGGACTTGATGTAGCTGACGATGCTGTCTTTCACCGCTTTGGAGACAGAGGCATTGTTAAACAAAGCCGTGACGATTTGACCGACATCCTCACCTTTGGTGTTAGGATTGCTGAGATATTCAACAATCTTCGCGGTGGTGATATCCAAAGGATCCTGCACAGATTGCAGAGCCAACGGGACGGGCATCACAGGATTGATCACCTCGGAGAGGGTAGTGGTGCCTGCAGCATCCATGAAGGTAGCCTTGATGATGGCATTGTTCCAATCAATGTTGGCAGGGATAGGATTCTTTTCCCCGATGATGAAGGAAACCATACCGTTGCGGTTGGTCATAACATCCAAAGTGGTGGAATAGGCAGCACCAGCATAGTCGACTTGAAAAATCTCCACTGTTACTTTAACAGCTTCGTTCATCACCAAGTTGAAGTCGTGGTTTTGGTCACGAACCACTGCCTGATAATTAAATTTGGCTTGGGGGACTTGTTGATCCGCCGTCTGGGCCGAAAGGATGCTCACGCTTACGAAAAGCATCACTAAAAAGGTTAAAATCTTTTTCATTGTTTTATTGTTTTTATTATTAATTATTATCGTTGAATATTATTGTTGAACATTAATAATTGTTGAAAATTCGTCGCATGTAGCAGACTCAGGGGTACTAACTTTAACTGATGTCACACTGCCGAAAGCCTGTACAAAATAATCATCGGCATTCCATACGTAAGTACCATCAGCATTTATACCTGCACTTTTAAAATAAGATGTTGATTGTCCATCAATAAAAGTAACATATTCAATAGTCACCGCATCAGAAATCTGACCAACAGTATAACCAATTACTGTTCCAGAGACACCATTAGGAATATTGCTGGTGGTAGTAGCAGAATAAAAGAATTGAGCAGTGATATCAGTGATAGTGCATGCAGGTTCTTCGTATTCAGGCATAAGTTCAACAGGAATATCCTTATAATCAGAACCAGTACAGATTTGGCCATCATAAAGAATGGTTGCAGTTGTATTGATTGCAACAAGTTCCATGTCAACGATAGAGACGCCTGGATTATTTTCTAAGGCTTGCTCTTCATTGTAAAACCAACTATATTGAGGATTGTTGCCAGTATTTTCAAAAATAACCGTTTGACCATTAACAGATGCATCACCCTGAAGAGTCACGGTTTGCTCTGCATTTGTAGGAACACCATAAACGGCTTCATAATGAACAGTGACATTACTTATTTTACTGGCATCATAATTATTGACAGCAAAGTAGTAACCTAAATCACCCACATTAGATACAGTACCAATAGTCGGGCAATCAGTTGTAGGAGGAGGGGTGGGAATAGGTGTAGGGTTAGGTGTGGGATCATCTTTATGATAATCATAAAGCATATCGAGGACGCAGCGCACGCTCATGGCGTCGGCGGTGTCATTGCGAGGCTCCTGTTTCGGCTTGTCGCAATAGTAGAGAATCTGGAAGTAGTTGGGTTTGCAAGTGGAATCGTTGTCGGCGAACCAGAAATCAGCTTCGCTGTGGTAGCCTTCGAAACGCTCGGCTAAGCCTTTGTAATAACCGGAAGGCTGGGCGGAGAACTTGGTGAGGTTGGTGATGTTCTCGGCAACCACCCAATAGTCACCCTCTGCACTGCGCAGATCGTCGGTGTTCTTCGCAAGGATAAGGGCAGTCTCGGCTGCGGTGGGAAGGTGCCAACCGCAAGGACAGATACCGGTCTTGTAGATGGAATCGCAATCAGAGCCCACGGCCTGATTCCATTTGTAGAGCAGACCGAAGGTATCGACATTCAGGGAGCTGACGATCTCGGAAGTGTAGCTCATGGTCTCCACATCTTCACCGGCGCAGTTCGTGGTCGTGCGCATATTGCTCTTGGTCCAGCAATGGGTGTTGTCGATAGCGATGACCTCGTAGGGGTTGCCGTCGGCATCGTCCACCGTGCACGGACACACAAAGAGGTGGAGCACTAAGAGCTGGTCGTAGTTGTAAATGGCGCTATTCGGATGCTGGATTGTGAGGAAGGTGTCGCGGGGACCATCATCGGCGAATTCGTCCACGATCTTTTGGACGTCGGCCACGGTAAGTTTAAACTCACCGATTGTCAGGCTGTCACCGCAGCCAACCACGGTCTCGAGGGTGTCGCCGACGATCTGTGCCTGTGCAAGACCTTCAGCCGCTTGGTAAGGATTGGCGCCGAAGTCAATGTCGCCGAACATCTGTCCGAAGACTGCGTAGGTCTGGTTGCCGGCGGCACCGGGCACGAACCCACGCACTGTGTTATGGTTCTGCGCAAAGGTAAAACCTGCGCAAAGAACCATGATCATCATAATCAGAAAATTCTTTTTCATATCTTTATTTTTTTACTTTTCTAGAACTTAATTACTTGCAACACAATACGAGGGTTATTGTTGAACAGTGATAGAGAAAGTCTTCTTCAACACACAATTTTCATTTGAGTTGAAGAGAGCAGGGATAGTGCATGTCACTGTATAGTAACCAGAGGATTCGATAGTGACAGTCTTGCCGGTTTGAGAATAACCAGTGCTTTCCCATTGGTATGTAGGTACTACATCTACACCGTACTGATTGCCATATTTCTCGACAATCTGCTCAACTGAAGGCCAGTGAGTGCCGAACTCATTGGAACCAATATAAATACCATTTCTAACGGTAAACGCCGTAGGTCCGGTAACAGGAGATTCAGGAGAAATAAAAAGATCGAATTGACGGAGTGTAATGGTTACACCATCTGAGTATTGGCCATAAAACTTGTCATTGCCACATTCAACATAAGGACGGACTAAGATAGTTTTACCACAGAAGTTCATCTTGATGGTATCAGAAACCGTCAATCCATCATTACTTAAAACCGCAGGAGAATTTGTGTTATGCAATGGTGTCCATTCTCCATCTCCCATTTTATATTCGAAACCGCAGTTCGCGCTCGTATTTTGATAGTAGTTGTTTGTCATCGTAGCCGTCAGAACAACACCATGGTAGTTAATCAAATCACCGGCTGCATCAGAAGTGTGTGTGAAAGAAGCGATATCGGGACATTCACATGGTCCTTGACATTCGATTGCTGTAGCAGGTCCAAAAGTTTCGGTATCCATACATTCGGCTGTCATCTTAGGTCTCACACTAATATTGCGATTTTTATATTCCTGAGGTAATGTTGCTGTTATTTCATCCCCATTTACCGTCGCTTGAATAAGGACTGCGGAATAATTGCTATTCGGGAAAGTTAACTCATACCATGCTTGAATGTTATTAGCATTGCCGTTATTAGTAAAGGGTGTTTTTAATTCATCGTTAGTAGCAGTGTAGGTGGTTGCGCCGATCGTAGGACAAACCACAGTGCCATAATCCTTGAATTGTTCAATTTCGTTCATCAAGGCACAGAGTTCAGTAATATCACATTGGACCTTTTGGTATTGGTTTGCAGCCATGTATTCGTCAATAAGATCATTCAGGATACCCTTGGCGGTGTCATACGCGGCGGGATTGTTCGTCTTGGTGTAATTCTGGAGCGTGAAGACATCTTCCGCGGTCAGGTGTCTGACAACGTATTTAGCGGTTTTCGTGGCCAGTTCAGGATTCCTTTTGATATACTCGTTAACGCTGTCCACGATCATTTTGGCAATCTCATACACTTGCGCATTGTTCATAGCGGCGTTCCAGAAGCCGGAGACATCCTCCTTGGTGGTCTGGCCGATGTAATATTTCACGAGGTTATAGGCTTCCGTTCTGTGGTTTTTGATGTATTTCACGACGGTGTCCTTCACAAACTCCACCACGTCCTGGCTGACAGTATCGGCGGCGTTTTCAACATCTTCGGGAGTGATCAGTCCGATGAAATAGAGGGCAAGTTCCTTGGTTCTGCCGGGGTTGCGTTTAATGGCATTGGCCACAGAGTCGCGCAGGGCGTTCATGAAGGGTACGTTACCGGTGATGGCTTCATCGACGGCAGCCACATCGTTGGTCTTGGCATTTTCGATGTACTTCACAATTCTCGGGGTCGTGATGTTTCTCTTCATGAAAGTTTTGTAAGCGAAAGGCACGGGAAGGATCTCCATGGTGTCCATGATTCCGTATTCGGGGATGGCCAGGACGACCTTGGCGTCTTGCCATTCGATCTCGTTGAACCATTTGAGATTCACCGTTGCGTTAACCGTATTAGGGATTTGGTAGCCGTCCGGCAGCGCCACCGGTTCGTAGTCGCTCAGTGTCAGGGAAAGCATACCGTTCATGTTGGTGGTAACCTGCGGGGCAATCATGCCGTTTCCGGTACCATGTTCGGTAAAGGCCCACACCTTGGCGACATTGCCAGTAGCTTCGACAACAGCCACATAGACATTCATGGACTGGTTGTACACCAAGTCATTGGGTGCAAATGCGCCCACAGAATCCGTTGTCTGGTTTCGAACTATCATCTGATAGCTGAGGCTTGGCGCTTGGGCCAACAACGTGCTCACTGTCACCAGGAGCATCGTGAAAAGGGTTAAAATCTTTTTCATTGTACTTATTTTTTTGTTATTACTATTATTTCGTCGTTAATTTGATTTGCTATTATATATATACTATATTAACTCAACTGCGATTCTTGTCCTCCGGCATCCAAATAGCACAAAACGCACGGAAAAATGCAAACCCCGAAACGGGCTTGTCCATGCGTAACCAACTGCTATTTAGACACTTACTAAATATCATTCTACACTATTTTACACTATAATTCAAGTCGCAAATATATAAAAAATATAAATAGATATCAACGGTGTTGATTTTTTTGATTTTTTTCTGATTTTTTTCGGTCATACCCCTACCCCGGCCTATCGGCCACCCCTTCCCGGAGAAGGGAGGGGAATTCCCCTTCTTTTAGAAGGGGTGCCCGAAGGGCGGGGTAGTAATATAAAAAGATTGGCCGACAGGCCATCCTTTTTAGATGATAAGATGATGAGATAATGAGATGATGAGATGATGATGGCCTTACGGCCAATTGTCTATACCCCTACCCCGGCCTATCGGCCACCCCTTCCCCAAGGAAGGGGAATTGGGCTTCGACCGAAGCAATCCACCACAACCGAAACATTCTTTCCCCAACCGAATCACTCCGTGCCAACACGAAGTAACCAACAGCCGAAGGCTAAACAACAGCGAAGCTGATCAGCCGCACCGCGAAGGCGGCGAGCCAGGCGACGGCCGTGGTATAGAAGATGACGAAGAGCATCCATTTGCGGCCGGCCTCGCGACGGATGGCGGTGACCGCCGCCACGCACGGGAAATAGAGCAGGATGAAGACCATGAACCCGTAGGCCACCCACGGGGTGAAGACCGGCTTGCCGATGTCGGGACCCGACGACCATGTGTGTGTGCGCAAACTCCGCTGCAACGCCGAGCTGTGCTCGTCGGCCTCCGCGTCGCTGTGGTAGAGCACCCCCATCGAGGCCACCACGATCTCCTTCGCCGCGAAACCGGTGATGATGGAGACCCCCATCTGCCAGTCGAAGCCCAGCGGGCGGAAGACCGGCGCGATGAACTTGCCGAACCGTCCGAGGTAGGAGTTCTCGATCTGGCAGGCGGATCGGTCGAGCTCCAGCTGCGCGATCCGGGCGTCCCTGTCGGCCTCGCTCAAACCGGCATCCGCCTCCACTTGCTCGATCCGGGCGGTGTAGCCGTCGATTTGCGGACTGTGCTGCGGGAAATACTCCAGCGCCCAGATGATGACCGTGGCCACCAGAATCACCGTGCCCATCTTCTTGAGATACTGCACGCTCTTGTCCCACATGTGGACCATGGCGTTGCGGAAGGTGGGGATGCGGTAGGGCGGCAGCTCCATCACGAACTGGTCGCGCTCGTTCTGGAAAGCGGCCTTCTTGACGATCAGCGAGGTGACGATCGACATGACAATGCCGAGCAGGTATATGGAGGTGAGCACCAGTCCCTGGTGCTTCACGAAAAAGGCGGAGATGATGAGCGTGTAGAGCGGCAGCCGCGCCGAACACGACATGAACGGGATGGTGATGATGGTGAGGATGCGGTCCTTGCGGTTCTCCAGGGTGCGGGTGGCCATCACGGCGGGCACGCTGCAGCCGAAACCGATGATGTAGGGGATGAACGACTTGCCGTGCAACCCCATCCGGTGCATCAGCTTGTCCATGATGAAGGCGGCGCGCGCCATATAGCCGGTGTCCTCCAGAATGGAAATGAAGAAGAAGAGGATCAGGATGTTAGGCAGAAATGAACAAACGCCCCCTACCCCGGCGATGATGCCGTCAACCAGCAGGTTCTTGAGGATGCCGTCGGGCAGCACACGGGTGACGACATCGCCGAGCCAGCCGAAGAAGCTCTCCAGCCACGCCTGCGGATAGGCACCCAACGTGAAGGTCATCTGGAACATGAACCAGAGGAAGAAGACCAAAATGGGGAACCCCAGCCATCTGTTGGTCAGTATTTTATCAACAGAATAGGCCGGCTGCTTGCTCTTGTCCCGGCCTTGGGTGTAGGTTTCGAGGAGGGCGCCGCGCACGAAGCCGTACTTCGCGCCGGAAACGATGGTGGCGGCATCCTCGTTGTAGCGTTTCTCGATGATCGCCCGCTGCTCGCCGGCCACTTTGGCGACGCTGCCGTCATCGTCGAATTTGCCCACCAACTCGGTAATCACCTTGTCGCCGGCCAGCATCTCGATGGCTAAATAGCGGGTGGAATAAGCCCCCGAAAGGTCCAGGTGTTCCCTCATCTCCTCCTTGATGATGTCGATGGATTTCTCCAGATCCACGCCATAGTTGATATGCACATGCTTGGTGTGCTCCTCGAGGTTCTCGTAGAGGTCCACGATACGGGCCATCACCTCGTCGATGCCGGTGCCGCGCGAGGAGACCGTGGGGACGATGGGGAAGCCGAAGAGTTCGCTGAGGGTGGCGATGTCGAGGGTGTCGCCGTTGCGTTCCAGTTCGTCGTACATGTTGAGGGCCATCACCATGGGCACGTTCATGTCGATGAGCTGGGTGGTGAGGAAGAGGTTGCGTTCCAGGTTGGAGGCATCGGCAATGTTGAGCACGATGTCGGGACGCTCGTCCATGATATACTGGCGCACATAGAGCTCCTCGGGCGTGTATTCGGTGAGCGAATAGGTGCCGGGAAGGTCGGCGATCTCGATGGTGTAGTCGCGGAAAGGGTGATAGCCCACCTTGGCATCCACGGTGACGCCGCTGTAGTTGCCCACCTTCTCCCTCATGCCGGTGACGTGGTTGAAGAAGGAGGTCTTGCCGCAGTTGGGGTTGCCCACGAGGGCGACGCGGATGCGCTTGCCGGCCTTGCCGAGGATGCGCTCGGTCTCCTCGGTGATGGTGCCGTGGAAAAGGTAGTTGTTGGCGATCTCCTCGGTGACGGGCACCACCTCGACACGACGCGCCTCGATGCGGCGCAGCGAGACGTGACCGCCCATGATTTCGTATTCGATGGGGTCGCGCAATGGGGCATTCCGGATCACCTTCACCTTCTCGCCTCGCACGAAGCCCATCTCCATCAACCGGTGACGGAAACTGCCGTGACCCGTAATTCTCACAATCACACCATATTCGCCGGTCGGAACGTCGGCGAGAGTCAACACTTGTTTGCTACTGTCTTCCTTGTTTATCATTCTTCGGCTGATTTACGGTTGATTTAAGACGTAAGACTTGAGACTTTAGACTCTTGGGGTTTTTCGTTAGTTTGTATACTTATTATCAAATGTTATCTTGATATTCTTATTTCTTTCTTTTTTTACCTACTTCTCCTAAGTCTCACGTCTCAAGTCCCAAGTCCCAAGTCTCAAGTCTCAAGTCTCAAGTCTAATTCAACGTGCAAAAGTGCATTTTTCCGAAAAACAGGGCATCCCCAAAAATGGGGATTTTTACAGGACGGTGACGGTGCCGGTCAGACGGTGCGGGCCGTTTCCCCTGTGCTCCACCTATAATCCGGCATGGAGGTCTCCACCGTCAGCTCCATCGTCTGGTCTTCGCAGAAATCGTGGGTCAACGGAAGAATCTGCACCTCGGTGCCGATGACAGAAAGATGCATAAGCACCGTACTGTCCGCCCCGCAGAAAGTGTTCAAGCCCGCCTGATAATCGTTCGCCTCCGTCACCCAGACGCCATTCCACACAATATGACTGACCATTTTTACATTACCGACCATCATGGTAAGCACCATCTAAAATGTAAACAAATAGCCCTAAAGCAAAAAAAATCGTATTTTCGCGGCTTAAATTTTAATATGAATAACAATATATTAAAGATAGGTATCGACATCGGCTCCACCACCGTGAAAGTAGTGGTACTCAACGAAGAAAACACCATTCTTCACGCCGACTACCGGCGACACAACATGAACGTGCGCGAGACGGTGCTGACCATGTTAGGGGGCGACGCTTCCAGCGTCGCATTGTTTTCCGACGCTGGAAGCGGCGGCTCCTGCCGCGTGGCCATCACCGGCAGCGTGGGCATGGGCTACGCCGAGCTCTGGGGATTCCCCTTCGTGCAGGAGGTGATCTCCGCCGCCACGCTCGTCAAGGAGTCCTTCCCGCAGACCCGCACCTTCATCGACATCGGCGGCGAGGACAGCAAGATGATCTTCTTCGACGAGGGCCGGATGCCCGACATCCGCATGAACGGGAACTGTGCCGGCGGCACCGGCGCTTTCATCGACCAAACCGCCAGTCTGCTGAACGTGGAGACGAGCGAGCTCAACACCCTCGCCGAACAGGCGCAGCGCGTCTATCCCATCGCCTCCCGCTGCGGGGTTTTCTCCAAGACTGATATCCAGAACCTGTTGGCCCGCAACGTGAGCAAGGCCGATGTGGCCCTCTCCGTCTTCCACGCCGTCTGCCTGCAGGTGCTCGGCACCCTCTCGCGCGGCGTCGATGTGCAGGCGCCCGTCTTCTTCTGCGGCGGTCCCTTCGCCTTCCTGCCCAAACTGCGGGAGGTGTTCCTCGGAAACCTGCATCTCACAGAAGGCGACTGCATTGCCGTGCCCGACGCCCGTGTGGTGCCCGCCCACGGCGCCGCCCTCATGGCCGCCACCGCCTGTTCCGAGCCGATACCCCTCCCCCACTTCTTAGAGACGATCCGGAACCAGGCCATAGGCGACGAAGCCCGTCTTCTCGCCAACCGTCTGGCCCCCCTGTTCTCGGACAGACAGCACTTCGAGAAATGGAAAGCCGAGAAGCAGAACTTTTTTGTGGATCGTGTGGAGTGGGACAACCTCAAGAGCAACGAAGTTTTCATCGGCGTGGACTCCGGCTCCACCACGACGAAACTGGTGGTGTTGGATGCCGAAGGGCGGCTGCTCTTCTCCGACTACAGTTCCAACAACGGCAACAGCTTCGAGGCGTTCCACAACGCCCTCAAACGGTTCGCGCAGGCGTGCAAAGAGCACGACTTCGAGCCCAATATCCTCAACAGCGCGGTCACCGGATACGGTGAAAATTTGTTAAAAACGGCCTTCGGGCTGCATCACGGCGTGGTGGAGACGATGGCGCACTATCTGGGGGCCCGTCGCGTCTCCCCGGAAGTCTCCTTCATCTTGGACATCGGCGGTCAGGACATGAAGGCCATCTTTGTGGAGAACCAGGCGATCAGAAGGCTCGAAATCAACGAAGCCTGCTCCTCGGGCTGCGGCTCCTTCATCGAGACCTTCGCCCGGATGATGGGTTACACGGTGTCTGACTTCGCCAGCATCGCCTGCGAGGCGAAACATCCCTACGACCTGGGCACCCGCTGCACCGTCTTCATGAACTCCAAAGTGAAACAGGCCATGCGCGAAGGCACCTCTCCCGAGGACATCTCGGCAGGGTTCGCCTATTCCGTCATCAAGAACTGCCTGTTTAAAGTGTTAAAATTACGAAAAACCGAGGAGCTCGGCGACCATCTCGTGGTGCAAGGCGGCACCTTCAAGAACCTCGCGGTGGTGCGTGCCTTGGAGCTGCTCACCGGCAAGGATGTGCGTTTCGCCGACATTCCCGAGCTGATGGGAGCCTACGGCTGCGCCCTCTTCGCCCGCGAGCAGGCGGTCACCAAGGTGCTGACCTTGGAGGACCTGCTCTCCATCCGGCAATTCGAGAACAAACAGCAGATATGCCCCGGCTGTCCCAACCACTGCACCGTCCTGGAGTACCATTTCTCCAACGGGCAGATCTTCTACTCCGGCAACAACTGCGAAAAAATATACACCAACCACACGGAAGTGAGGGAAAAGGGGTTCAACCAGCACCACCGGCGTCTGAAGATGCTTTTCCGCCGTCCGATGCTGAACGACGCGGGCGGCAAGCCGGTCATCGGCATCCCTCGCGCCCTCGGCATGTTCGAGCTCTACCCCTTCTGGCACGCGCTCTTCCGCGCCTGCGGCATCCGCACGGTGATGTCCGGCCCCTCCACCGTGAAACAGTACGAAAAGGGCGTCCACACCGTGATGTCCGAGAACATCTGCTTCCCCGCCAAACTGATGCACGGGCACATCTACGACCTGGCCCGCCAGAAGGTCGATCGCATCTTCTACCCCTTCATCGTCATGGAGGCCCCCGCCGACAGCCAGGCCCGCAACAGCTACAACTGCCCCATCGTGGCTGGATACTCCGAGGTGGTGCGCAACGCCATCGACACGGAGGAGCGTTTCGGCATCCCCACCGACGCACCCATCATCTCCATGAACAACGAGAAGTTCCTGCGCGAAGGATGCCGCAAATATCTGAAAACATTAGGCATAGACAAAAAAACGGCGGACATGGCGATTCAAAAAGCCATTGTCGCCCAACAGGAATATCTGGAAGAGCTCCACACCGAAGCATTGGAAATCGTGGAGAAAGCCCGCAAGGAGAACCGCATGGTGGTGGTGCTTGCGGGCCGACCCTACCACTCCGACCCCCTCATCCAGCACAAAATCTCCGACTGCATCGCCGACATGGGCATCGATGTGGTGACGGAGTTCATCGCCGGCGACGAGGACGTCAGCGTCTATCGCGAACTGATGGCGGTGACCCAGTGGACCTACCCGAACCGCATCTTCAAGGCGGCGCACTACGTGGCCAACAGTCCCGACAACGTGCATTTCATGATGGTCACCTCCTTCGGCTGCGGCCCTGATGCGTTCATCATCGACGAAACCCACGACATCCTCGACCGCAAAGGCAAGAGTTTCACGCTGCTGAAGGTGGATGATGTCAACAACATCGGCTCGCTGCACCTGCGCGTGCGCTCCATGGTGGAGAGCCTCAAGTTCAGCCGTCAGCAGAAGGTGGACAAGCCGTTCGTCACCACTCCGGTTTTCACGGAAGCCGACCGCCGCAGGACGATACTCGCGCCCTATTTCGCCGGCGGTTACTCGGAATTTGTCCCGACAGCCTTCAAAATGGCCGGCTACAACATGATCAACCTGCCGCTCGGCGACAAAGAGTGCGTGGAACTCGGTCTGCAGTACGCCAACAACGAGGTCTGCTACCCCGCCACCGTCGTGGTCGGCAGCCTGCTGAAGGCGTTGCAAAGCGGGAAATACCCCCTGGACGACACAGCAGTCATCATCACCCAAACGGGCGGACAGTGTCGCGCCACCAACTACATCATGCTGATCAAGAAGGCACTGGTGGCGGCCGGCTTCGAAAACGTGCCGGTGTTGTCTTTGGCCTTCGGCAGCACATTGGCAAACGAACAGCCCGGATTCCACTTCAACGCCAAGGAGATGGCGTTGCCGGCCGTGTGCGGTATGCTCTACGCCGACTGCCTGTCGCGTATCTACTACGCTTCCCGCCCGCGCGAAAAGGAGCCCGGAGTGGCCAAAGCGTTACACCAGCAATACATCGACAAGGCACTGCCGCTCATCGAAAACCGCGACTATCGCGGACTCAAACGCATGATCAAGGAGGCCGCCGCCGCGTTCACCGAAAACATCGACACCTCGAAAAAACTCCCGCGCGTGGGTGTGGTGGGCGAAATCTACATCAAATACAACGCCTTCGGACACCTGAACGTCCTCGACTGGCTCGCCGACCAGGGCGTGGAGGTCGTCGCTCCCTCCATCTACAACTTCTTCGCCAACAACTTCGTGAACCGGCACATCAACAAGGAAAACCACCTCAAACCCGTCGATTTACCGCTCTTCGTGACGGACGTGATCTACAAAATCCTCTTCCGTTACGCCAAGACCTACGACGAGGCCTGCAAGGACTTCCCGTTCTACCGTCCGTTCGCCGATATGTTCCACGAGGCGAAATTAGCCTCCCGCGTCATCAGCATGGCGGCCAACTTCGGCGAAGGTTGGCTCATCCCCGCCGAGATGTCCTCCCTGGCGGAAGAGGGCATCCAGAACATCATCAGCCTCCAACCGTTCGCCTGCATCTCCAACCACATCATCGCCAAAGGCATCGAAAAGAAAATGCGCAAACTCTATCCCAAACTGAACATCCTCTTCCTCGACTTCGATGCCGGCACCTCCGAAGCCAACGTCTTCAACCGCCTGCACTTCCTCATCGAAAACTCCTAAGCGTGTAAGCGTGTAAGCCAAAAAAAAACGGGTACCGACCTCATGCCGATACCCGTTTAATCATCCATTATCCTTTATCCACTATCGAACGATCGTGATGGAACCGTTGAACGTGATGTCCTTCGCCTTTCCTTTATACTGGAAAGAGTAGTAATACACACCATCGGCAAGACCGGCGCCGTCGAAATATTGGGAACCCGGATAGATTGTGCCGTCCTTGGCGTAGGTGTCGTAGTTCTTGGCGTCATACACCTTCTTGCCCCAGCGGTCGAAAATCTGCAGGCGGTTGTTGCGATAGCCGTCGGGATCCTCGGGATTCACGTTGGTGTTCAGGTTCTCGATAGCCCACACGTCGTTGATACCGTCGCCGTTCGGCGTGATCACGTTCGGGAAGACCAGATCCTGCTCGATGACCACCAAGTGGGTGATTTCGCTGCTACAACCCGAATTGCTCTCCACATGCAGGGTCACGTTGTAGTCGCCCCATGAGGTGTAGATGTGCGGGTCGGAGAAGTTAGTGGAGTCGATGGTGCCGTCGCCGAAGTCCCAATAGAAACTGCCTTGGCCGCCGGTCACCATGGATTGGTCGGCATAGTTGATGAAGTTCACCAGTCCTCCGTTCTCACTCAGCATGGAGATGGCAGGGTCGGCCTCGAACTCGGCAATAGGCTGCGGATTCACTATGATAGCGTTATACATGGCAACGGAGTCTTGACATCCGTCGGGAGTCGTCACCTTCATGATGATGGAATAGGTGCCGGGTTCAGTGAACTGGAACACCGGAGAGGTCTGCAAGGAACTGTAAGCCACGCGTTGGCTGCCGTCAGGCATATATTCGACGATATACCACTCATATTGCCCGTCCGCCGGGGTGGAGTTGTTCTGCAACCGCACATTCAGCGGGACACAGCCTGTCAGGCCCGCGGTGTCAAATTGTAACACCGGCCGTTCGAAGATGTCGATATTGATGGTGTCGGAGCCCTCGCAAGCCAATCCCGTTTCGTCACTCGTGGTGATGATGTGCACGTAATACTGACCGGCGGTAAGCACCTCGATAGAGTCAGTGACGTCGCCCGTGTTCCAGTAATACTCGGTGGTTTGACCCGGTGCGCCGGCCTGTGCATAGTTGGCGGCCAGCATGGTGATGTCACCGTAACAGATGTTGTAGTCCGGGCCGAGGTTGGGTTCCGGATGACCCACCACTTCCATGTGGTTCACGGTATCATAGATACATCCCAGCTCATCCAGCACGTAGATGTTGTATTCCAGCTCACCGGCTTGGTCGGGAACCACGGTGGGGCCGTTAGCGCCAGGACCGACCACCCATGCGCTGTCCAATAACACATTGTATGACCAGTCTTGCGGAAGCAATGCCGGATCAAGGGCGATTTCCCACTCCGTCATCCATCCATTATCGATGGAATAACCGTCCATCACCTCAATACTCCAAGTACCATTCATCGGACAGCCAATCAAGTTGGCAAAAGATCCATCAGGGTGATACACATTGGTCATATTCGCAACATTAGTGGAGTCTATCGGTTGACCGCTGGTGGAATTGGAATAAACATAGTAATTGTTGGAATAGACATAGTTTTGGTTTGTCGCATTGGACCAGCAATAGTTCCAAGGAATACCCATTGCATTTTGAGACTCGTTAGGATTACATTTATCAGAGGCGCCATAGTCGTATGCCTGTCCGAAATATGCACCTCCCGAACCTGATCCATTCCATCCCCACTCTGAAGCAGGAATATTACCTGAACATGAGGAAGAACCGCCAGACATCTTCTTCAAAATGGACACATACTGCTGGTTCGGGCAAATCAATCTGATCCAAATATCACCGATAAATGAGTGTTCGATTTTGACTCTGACAAACAAAATATCATTGGCTGACTGGATGGTAGCGGATGGGGAGAAACTGGTGAAGGTTACAGGAGAAATATAGGAACAACTGGGGGGATTACCGCAAGGTTGTCCGTCTGGCAAGAAGATGGTGTCGGTAACTGACAATGCAGTGGCCTGTTCGCTACCCACGGAGTCAACCTGCAGGGCGGAGAGGAAGTCGTAACCCACGGTCAATTCCACCTCGGTACCGGCACAGACAGCGGGGAAGTCCAGCACGTCACGAATCGGGTTGGAGGAAGTTCTCACACGGAAAGTGTACGGAATATAAGCCTCGCAACCAGCACTGTCAACAATACCGATAGCCACGTCGTAACCGCGTCCTTGCGGGAAGAGGTAATCGATGGCGTTGCCGCCCAGGGTGTCAAAAGTCTCCCAACTCATATCCCAATGGAAAGTACATTGGGCATCATCCTGATGGTAACTGTAGTCGTTGTCGGGGAATTCACCGTGCACCACCATGTGGATGGTGTCATAGGGACACACGTCGAGGTAGAGGTAACCGTCATCCTCGAGATGAGGGACCTTGTTGGAGGCCTGATCGTCAAACAAGACGTTGATGCGCTGGCAAGGACGCACACAGTCGGTGGTGATGGCGAAACCGGCACCTTCGTCCTGACCGTCAGTCTTGAAACGGATGGTCAGACAGCCTGAAGCGTTATAGACCGTGGCGGCATACGACAGCGTCGGTGACGTAATAGAGTCGGTGATGCAATTTGTCAAAGCGACCAACAACGGGTCGTTGACGGACTGTCCATCGTAAATGAAGAGCGTGTCCGAGCAATCCACGTCAAAAGATGCCAGATTCAGGTTCACCCGAACCGAGTGGTTGTTGGGATCGTTGGAGCAGATGGTGACGTAATTGTCCATGTTGGGACTATAGTCTCCGGTCAGTCCGCCATTGTCATACACAGACACGGAGCAGCCCGTCACGGAGGTTTGTGTGCTCACGCCCAAGGTGATGACCTGGGCGTTCAAGGCAAACACTCCACATATCAAAGCAAAGAGAGCGATTATCTTTTTCATTTTTCCGAATTTTTCTTAAAAACCATATTGTTGTAAATGTGCATTCAGACGCTCGTCCCAGGTCACCTTCGGCATCACGATCACGTAATAGCCGCTGCGGCGCAATTTATAGACGTTATAGCGATACATATCCTGAGGCAGGTTCCATTTGTAGGGATTCACATAACCCTTTTGGATGATATCCTCTTCCAAATAGGTTGTGCCTTCAGGAAGATACTGTTCCAACATGCCCATTTGCTGGAGATTGCCGTCCCAGAGCTTGGTGGTGACAACCGCAAAGTTGAACATGGTATAGTTCACACGGAGCAATTCCGCGGGGTTGTTCGCACGCAGGTCTGCCACCTTGGCGGCCGTGATCTCCTCTGCCAACTGAGGAGTCACATAGTACTCGCTCAAAAGCATTTGCCGCTGTGCGAAACCGATGAGCATCAAACCCATCATCATCGTGGTTAAAATCGTTTTTTTCATAATCACTATTTTATCATTATTATCTTCAAAATTCTCTTCCTTCTATTATATTAGTCGCGTCAACCGCCCATTTTATCACGTCTGAAAGTAACTTTTTTTCAGATAAATCGCATTTAGCTATAAACCAACTAATTACAACCGATTTTTCAGTATAGCAAATACATTTCGCGAACCTTCTTGAAGCGATCCAGCTCTTTCTGCCATGAATCGCGGATCTTCTCTTCCGGCCATCCCTCTTCGATCTGCTTGCGCAACTGGTCGTTACCCGCCAGCTTGTCGAAGAAATTGTTGGTCAAGAAGAATTGTCCCTTGTCGGCATAATTCCGATAGGCGGTCAAGAGATACGACAGGTTGAATTGTCCCTCCTCGCGCTCCAGACCTTGCTCCGCCTCTTCGTGCAGCAGGAATCCGCGGCACTCTTTGTCTTTATGCGGCGGATTCTCCGACACGCCGGGGATGGCGTGCGGGGTGAAAGTGTAGTCACCGGCCTTCAACAACGGGGCTCCGTACATCTCGAAGGGCTGCTTCGTGCCGCGCCCCACACTGATGTTCGTCCCCTCAAACAGGCACAACGAAGGGTACAGGTATATCGACTCCCGGGTCTGCAAATTGGGGGACGGGGGCATGGGCAGCTCATAGCGGGCTTGACGGTCATACCCTGAGATCTTCACCACGGTCAGGTCGCACTGCACACCGTTGGCCAGCCATTTCTCGCCGTTGATCATCCGGGCATACTCCCCTATCGTCATGCCATACACCACCGGCACGGGATGCATCCCCACAAACGACTGGTACTTGGGGTCCAACACAGGCCCGTCCACATAAAATCCATTGGGATTGGGGTTGTCGAGCACAATGACTTTGACGTGACTTTCGGCGGCGGCCTCCATCACATAGTGCAACGTGGAGATGTAGGTATAGAAACGGCAGCCCACATCCTGCAGATCGAAGAGAATCACCTCCACATCCTGCAATTGCCCGGCCGTCGGCTTCTTGTTCTTGCCGTAAAGCGAGACCACCGGCAGACCGGTCTGGGCATCTTTTCCCGAAGCGACCGTCGCACCCGCCTCCGCCTGTCCGCGGAAGCCGTGCTCAGGACAGAAGAGCTTCACCACGTTGACACGGAGGGAGAGCAGACTATCCACCAGATGTTTTTTCCCGACTATGGCTGTCTGGTTGCCGCAGAAGGCCACGCGCTTGCCGGCCAACAGAGGCAGGTACTCCTCCGTCTGAAAACGTCCGGGCGTCATCTTCATCGGCATCTTGGGGGGCTGCGCGCACGCCGCCAACGCCAGCATCAGGCACAAAACAGTCAATATTTGTCGCTTCATTTGTATTCTGCTTGGACAAAAAGAAAGCTACCCCCGTAGGAGTAGCTCCTTTCGTTAAGAAGAGGATTATTTTTCAACAACCATCTTCTTGGTTAATGTAATATCCTTATAATGAATGGTATAGTAGTAAATACCCACAGCGAGGTCAGACGTCTTCATCTCGAAGTAGTTGAGACCTTGCTCCGCCTCCTGGACATCGGTGTAGATCACCTGGCCAAGAGTCGTGGAGACCTCCAACGTCACCTTGCCAGCCTCAGGCAAAGAGTACGGGATACGCGTGGTCGTGATGGCCGGGTTAGGCTCGTTCTGACCCAGATAGACATTCGCCTCGTTCTCGTAATCCGGCAGACCGACATTGGTGCAGGAGAGGTTACGTTTGGTATTATTGTAGATGTTCTTGTCGTTGGGAATGATCACGGTGGCCTTCACCTCCCAGTTGGTAGTCAAGTTGGTGACCACGAAGTCATTCACACTGGTGTAGATCATAGTGTCGCCGGGCAGCATGTGGTGAGCCACGAACTGCGTGTCGGTCATGATATCGTTACCTGTACCGACATTGAACACCACGTAGAATTCCTGCACGGCGGAGTTACCGTTGTTGTAGAGTTCGATCACGGGATTGATCACGCTGTTCACCTGCAGACACTCGTCGGTGACGGATTTGTCCTCAGGATAGACGACGCGGTTCACCGCCATGTCGGGTTGACCGATGACAAGGTTGATATCGTCGATACTCGGATCGATCTTGTTGCGTTGGCCGGTGATCGTGAAACGAAGACGGGCCACCTCGTCAACAGAGTGCAGGACGATCAAGTGCGGGGTCCATACATCCGTGCTGCCGGTTTGGCCGCCGTCAGCCTTCGACAGGGTATCCACTGTCTGGAAATAAGCACCGGAACCCATCTCGACGCGCATCTCGAAATCCGCGTTGGCAGGACCTGCGAAATACTTGTAGAAGTTGAGCTCAGCCGGATAGATATCGCTGTAGTGCATGTTGATACAACCGCTGGTGAGGGAGGTCCACTTGTTCTGGTTGCCGTTGCCGTTGACACCGTTCACTGAAGCGTAACCGCCGAAGTCTTCCTGATAGGTACCTGCGTAGGTATGGTCATGGGCGGGACCGCCGCCGGTAGCGCTGTTCTGGGATGCACCCACCGTCTCGTGCCAGAAATAGTTGGCGGCAGATTGTGTCACCTCCCAATCGCCGGGCAGCTGCGGGTTGGAAGGATCGGTGCCCTGCGGCAGGAAGGACTCCACGAACGGCAGTTGCGACACCGTGTTGCTGCTAACCACAGCGTTGCTGCTTCGGGTATTGTTGGTGAGATATTGGTCGCTGGCGTACGTCAGCTGGAAGGAGACATTGTAGTTGCCCACCGCACTCAGGTCGATGTTCGGGATAACGACCGTCATCTCTGCATTCGGAGCGATGGAGCCGCTTTCCACGGTCTTCGTGTAAGTACCCGGCACTGCGCCGGTCACGGTGGCCGTGACGGTCATCGGGTTGTCCATGCCCAACGTCTGGGTCTGTGTACCGTAGTTACGCACATTGACGCGGATATTGGCGTTGGCGTCGGCACAGACATCACCCACAGGATGGAGGACGGAAGGAATACCCAAGTCGATCTCCATCGGAGAGTTCAAAAGCACGGAATAGTCCTCCGTTTCACCTTCGGCGTTATAGAACGAACAAGGTGTGAAGGAGTTTGTGGCGGCGCAAATCACACGCATACGGGTCATGCCCAGCGTGGCGTTCACCGGCACATTCACGTAAGTGGCAGTGGTGGCGTTGGTGTCGCCGGCCGGGATGGCGGCAGAGGCGAAAATGGCCTCCGTCTCCTGGAAGATACCATCGCGGTTGTAGTCGATATATGCACGTTTATAGACCGTCTTGGTGGCAGTGCCCGTGAAGGCGTGCGTGATAGAGAGGAAATACTCCTGACCGAGAATCAGTTCCACAGGAGCAACCGACTGTGTATAGTCAGAATACATGCCGTTGCCTGGAGCCACAGGATGGTTGAGATACGGAGCGGCGGTGCCGTTGTTCAAGGCAGCGAAAGTCACATTGGAGATGTGCGCGCCATCAGCGGTGGACAACGGACGAGACGGACACGGATCCTCTTTGCTCAGGTAGATCGTCGTGGTATCGTTGTTGTGGTAACCGTCGGAGGTCAAACCGGTGTAGGCTCTGAACGGAGTATTGAAGTAAACCGATGTCAGGTCGGCATTGTTGGTGAAGGTCTTCGTGGCCGTCGCACCCGGTGCGAGGGAACCGGTGTAGTTTTCAGTGACAGGCGCGCCGTTGTCCAACTGGTAGGAAACCGGGAAGTTGGAGGCAGCCTGAGCACCGAAGTTCTCAATCGTCACCGTAACCGTCTCGTTGGCAGAATAGGAGTTGCTCTGCGTCACAGGAGCGGAAATCGCCACAACGCCCACATCGTGCTGCGGGACAGTGGTGTTGAGGGTGATGGTGGCCTTCGGGGACTCACAAGTGTAGTTCACCTTGAACTTCGTATTCACACGATAACCGGAGAGCGAGAAGCTGGTGGCCGCGGTCAGCGGGGTGTTCTGCGCCTTGGTCAGCACCTTCTTGGCATTGTTGGCCATCTGGGTGTTGGTGAACTTCGGAGCCGGGTTGATACCGTAGTTGGTCACGCAGCTGGCGTCACCGCAATTGTGTTCGGCATAGAGGTAAAGGCCGCCACCGGTGTAGTCGAAACCACCGTTCACCGCGAAACCGATCCAACCGGTATGGTCCAGAACCATCTCGCCGTCGAACACCAACGTGGCGTTGGCCGTTTCATTCGCCCAGTTGATCTGCGTGGAGCCCGTGGCAATGGCCTGCGCGTCGTTCGTGTTGGCCAACCAGAACTTCATCGGGATGCCCACACCGTTGTTCTCTGCCGTGCAGACTTGGAGGTAGATGCTGTCGATACGACCCTCCGCATGGTTGAAATCATCGCTGTTGTAGAGAATCTTCGCGTAAGAGTGGCCATTGGTCAGCGTGAACGGCGCCGCATTGGACTGGCTGGTGTTGTTGCCCGTTCCGGCTATCACGTCGGCATTGAATCCGTTAGACTCGATACGGCCGCTGTAATAGTAGGTGGTCGGAGCATAGACAGGATCCGTGGTGAAGGAGTTGCCCTCGGCAAACGGCTCGCTGTCGCCGGCATTCTCATAGAAGTAGAAATGGTTCAGGACAGAAGCTCCCGGCGTCACCGTCTGGGTACCACCGTAAGGAACCGTGTAGCTCAACGGCTGCGGAGCGACCGGAAGTGCCGGGAAATACATGGATCCGTAGATGGTGTCGTTCAAGGTGTAAACCGGCATCGTGGGATCCACAGGCGTGGTGTAAATCATATATTGGTAGATGCGGTTCTGCGTAGTGGAACCCAAATCCATACCATTGTTGAACGTGATGGTGTCCTGAATCAATGAGGAGACCGGCTCGCTGATCAGGTTGACCCCGTTCACCGTCGCGGAACCCGTGAAGTGGGCGTTCAGATTGAACGTGCCTGCCGGGATCTGCGTGTTGGACGTGGTGTCCTGATTGGTGACGGAAACTCTCAGATTCGGACTCAATGAGGTCGCGCACTGATAGGAAACCGGATAGACCAATTCGTCGGTACTGAAATCATATTGAGGACTGAAAACATTGATAATCACAGGAATACGTTTTGTAACACAGTTACTCTGCTGCGTTTTGCCGGACACCCAATAGACGATCGTGTCATACAAAGCAGGAGTGGTGTAATAGGGAGCAGCTGTCGTAGTCGTATGGAACGGGTTGGCATCGTCCTCCTGATAGTAGAAATAGTATTGCGTAATGTCGGACGGTCTGTCCGCCTGTGCCAAAATGGTGTAGTTCTGAGTGAAATTACCCGTATAGACAATGCTGTCCGGCAGATAAGCGGTACGGGTGGAAACGAAGTTACCCGTGATGGTGTCGTTACCGGTATAGACAATCGTCTCGTTGTTCATGGTCGTGTAGATGACATAGTTGAACGTGATGTTCGCCGTCGGGGCGCTGAAGTCGAACGGGGTGGTGAACTCCACAATCTTGACTTCCTCGGAAGCGAAAGGCTCATCCACCGTATGGGTGACCTCGGTGCCGTTGAACAGCGCGTGAACCACCACTTTGTTGGCGGGAATCGGAGTGTTCAACATGTTCTTGACCTGCACTTGGATATGTTCGTTGTAGAGTGCGCAGTTCGTCGTCGGGTAGAGCAGTTCTTGCGTCTCCACGTCATAGTCCGGAATGTCGGGCACGTGGATGTACATCGGGACCTTCTCACTACCGCAATCCAGGTTGGCTAGCGTGAAGCGCGTATTGATGCGTTTGCTCACATTGGTGTAGGCACCTGTCATGGCAGCGGCGTTGTTGCCCGACTTCTTCTGACAGAGCGTGCCCGTGGTGTTGGTCACATTGAAAGAAGGATAGCTGGCTGCACCGGAGACATACTGGCCGCAGTTGTTGCACTGGTTGCCAGTGCCGGTACAGTAGTCGGCGCAAAGGGTCTCCAAATAGACCACCAGGTTGCCGCTGTTGAAGTCAAACGGCGTCAACAGGTCGAAATAGAACCAGCCGGTATGGTCGAAGAAGACGCGATCGTCCAACACCAAAGTGGCGCCATTGATCTCGTCGTCCCAGTTCACTGCCGTGGAGGAGAAGACGTTTTCGTTCGTGCACTTCATGTAAATTCTCATCGGGATACCTTCTGAAGCGTTGGCATTGGACGCCGTCTTCACGCTGAAGGCGAACGAGGAGATGGTACCGTGGGTGCCCAACTCCTGCTCCAGATAGAGCATACGGCCTCTGGAATAACCGTTGGTGAAGGTGAACGGATCGGTGCCGGAGCCCGTGCCTGTGCCCACGATCACGTCATCCACCGTGCCGGGATTGGCCGTGACATAGTAGGTGGTGTCGAAATAGATGAGCGGAGTGGTATAGGTGGGACTGTAGCCCAACAGATTCCATGACTCGTAGCCCGTGTTCGTGTACCAGCCGATAACACCTTGAGGGATGGATGCCGGAAGCTGTGCCGACAAAGTAGCGGCGGTATGGTAGTTCACGATCACCGTGTCCTGGACAATGGGCTGGTTGGCCTTGCCCTTGGAGACCACCGTCTCGCTCAACGTGTCGTTGAAGGTCAAACGGTCTAACGGCAGCTTGGTAGCCCAAACCTTCACGGCATAGTTGTCGTCCACATTGATCTGATGGTTCGTGAAATCGTAAATGCTGTTGAAGGTGAAGACCACGGTCTCGTGGCTGCGCAGCGTGTCGGTGAAGTTCTCCGAAACAGGAGTGCCGTTGTTGATGGTGTAATGCAGCTGGATGGGCGGCACAATGTCGGTGGTGCCGTTGTTGGTGATTCTCACTTGGAGATGTTCATGGCCCAAGTCGCAGTTGGAGACCGGGTTCACCAGTTCCAGCAGCGCGACATCGTGGATATAAGGCGTGTCCACCACGGCGCCGAGCATGAAGCGGCCGCTCAGCTGCGGCTCGTAGGTGCCGTTGTTCAGATAGTAGAACGTGGAATCGCGCAAGGGAGTCTCCACCTGGGCGCACAGATAGTTGCCGTGCGCGAGCATCTCAAGACCCACATAGACCTCACCCGTGCAGTTGGTCAGAGCGAAGTTGTGAATCGGGATGATGTTCCATTGACCCTGCTGCAGCGTGCTGAAATCCACCAACTCGGAGGTGGCGAGCACGGTGCCGTCGGCATCCGCCACAAAGGCCTTGAAGCCGTTCTCAGGATCCGCGATATAGGTCTGGTCATAGTAATATTTCACGGCTGTGACGGCCAGTTCCTCGTTGAGTTTGTAACGTACGCAAGGACGGATGATGCTGTTGTAGTCGCCGATCAGCACAATGTCCGTGGTAGTGTCGGCGATGGTGGCGGCATTCTGGGTGGTCACCATGCGCCAATGCTTGGCGTTGTTGATATTGTTCTGGTCGTTGGCGGCGCGCACCTCCACATCTTTCACTTCCGCCACGTTGTAGTGGTGGTCGGGGAAGGTGACCAACGTCTCGGTGTTATACGGCAGGCTGGCGATGGTGACGGAATCGTGCCATTGCTCAGCGGCTCCCGTCACGTTCAAATAGACCTTCACGTTGCTCTGGGCCTGCGCACCTTCGTTCTTCACCAAGGCACTCACCACACCGCGCATCTCATACTCGGTGGGCGTCTCGCCGGCACCGTAGATCTTCGACACCGCAATGTCGTTGTCGTAGAGGTTTCTCACACGGATACGGTCGATGTTGATGTTGTTACCCGCTTTGGACTGCGCTTCGAATGCGATGTAGATACAACCTGCGGAGACGTAGTTGGACAAATCAAAGGTGTACAGTTGCCATTCCGGGGTGGTGGCCGTCGCTTTGTAACGTTTGAGAGGAGCCTCGGACTGGCCCTGGGCGGTCAAAGCGGTATAGGTGGTGCCACCGTTGGTGGAGACCTTCACCGTCACCTGATCGTTCTTGTTGTTGACGGCATTGTCGTGTGCAAACCAAACCTCCAGAATAGGATTGAAAGCGTTCGTCAGGGAGACCGGCGGCATGATGGCGCGTGAAGTGGTTCCGTTGACGAAAGTCTTGGAGTTGAAGAAGAGACGGCCCGTGCCATAGACCGGAGTGATGGTCGGGTTCGTGCCCGTGCCGTTCTGGAACGTCCAGTTACCGGCACCGGTCGTACCCACCTGCTCAATCGTCCAGGCTTGCTGAGTACCGTTGCTGAAGTCTTCCACATAGTCCGGAATGACCGCTTCCAAGGTGAAGTTGACGGACAATGTGTCGTTCAGGTGGTTGTTGTCGCCAGGGGTCGTCATCACAATCAGGAAGTCGATCGGCTGGTTGACCGGAATGACCACATTCTGGGAGAGCACCTTGTCAATGCTGGCCAATGCAGACACTGAACCAGTGTTCACCGTCACCGTCTGGTCCAGATTCAACGCCGCGGAATGCAACGTGACCGTGGCCGGGGTGCTGGAGAAGTTGATGGTCTCGGAACCCTTGTTCGTGATTTCCACCGTGATATTGTAAGAGCTCTGCGGACATTCACCCAACGCGGGGCTGACCAGTGCGGTCAAAGCAGCGTCCGTAGTCGGAATCTGGTCGGCGTAAGCACCCATGTAGGTCACCGATGAACGGTTGAGGCCGCGGATATCGGTCATGGCATCGGTGTTGCGCCAGCACTCCAGGTCAGTGAAGAGCGTCGGCAGCAAGCTTTGCGTGATGTCGGCGAAAGGAGGCAGGATGCTGAAAGCGTCGGTGAGCGTGGTAATGGCTGTCAACAACTCCGGAATGGAGTTTCTGGCCACCGTCTTGAAGGCCACTACGCCGGAGAGAGAATTAAAGTCGTTATAACTACCTGTAACCGTGGAATTTGCATTCAAATACAACGGATAATCCGTATTGTCGGTGCAAACCACCTGGTTCATGAAAATATTATTGTATATATAAGTATTGTTATTACCATTGGAGATATACAACGCCGCGGTGTTGCTGTAGGGAGCGTCGGACTTGACCAGCAAGCTGTTGTTCACCAAACGCAGGTTGTTGCTGTTGTTGATCTGCATGGCGTAGCTGTTGTTGGACGTGGCCGGATAGAGAATCACCTCGTTGTTGTAAAGATAACCCGTCATCGCGGAGGAAGAGGAGCTGTTGGTCACATAGATACCAGCCAGACCGTTGCCCACCTTGACATGGTTGTTACGGATGAAGTAGTCGCTTGTCGTGCCGTTGGTGAGATAAATACCGTATTCCAACTTGGTCACGGAATCCACCGTGTTGCCGTCGATGGCACCGCCGTAGAGGTAGTTCGCATGAATACCGGTGAAGTTCTGCGGATTGGTGGAAGCCACCTGCTTGAGATGGTTGTTGGAGATCGTACCCGTCCAGTAGTTGGTATAAATAGCTCTGTAGCAGGAGGTGATGTCGCAGTTGTCGATCAACAGGTTGTTTTTGCGGGCGGAAGAACCCACATAATGGATACCGAAGTTACCACCGGTGATGGTACAGTTCCGGAACTCGATGGTGTCGGGAATGGCGTTGGCGGCGGTGGTACGGCTGACGGCCGCACTGGTCGCGGCCGTGGAGTGGGTGTTGTGAGCCGTGATCAGACAGTTGTCGAACTGGATGTCCGTGCTACCGTTGCCACGCACGACCACCGCACGGGATGCCGCGGCATTGTCCTTGCCCTGGATGGTCAGGTTCTTGAATCTGTAATTCTTGACATTCACCAACGTGACCGCGCCGAAGACGTTGGCGCCTGCGTCGGTGCTGTTGTTCGTCAAGATGACCGTGTTCTTGTTGTCACCCTCGAAGGTGATGGTGTTCACCGCCGACTGACCGATGTAGTTCTCGTCGAAGTTGAAACCGGTGTAGGTGCCGGGACGGAGATGGAAGGTGACCGGGCCGCCCAGACCGCAGTAGTTCAGCGACACCTTCGCGGCATCCAAATCCACAAAATCGGGATTGGCACCGCCGATGGTATAGTGGCCGCTCATCAAACTGTCACAAGCGTAGGGTGAAATTCGGACGGTGTCGTTAGCATGGTGCCCGTCGGCCTGTCCGTTACGCGTGGACACGCAAACCGTCACGTAGTTATAGCCATGTTGGGGCGTGAAGGTGCCCAACGGCAATGAATCCGGAATGTCGAAGCAGATGTCGCCGGTCCAAGTGTAGGTGGCGTCATGGAACATGACACCGCTTTCATTCTTGACCATTATCCGGAAAGTACCCGACACCATGCTGTTGGCGGTGGGTGAATGCTGTGCGTCGCTTCGGTTGGTGAAATAGACCGTGACCGGCTGCGGCTGACCTGTGATCAGACAGTGCGGCATCGGGTTGACCGTATCCACCCTGACGTCGTTCTGGTAGATGTTGGGATAGTTGTGGTGGGCCACCAGGAAGGTGTCGAACTGGTCGGGGCTTCCGTGCGTGTCCTCCATGTAAATGTGGTAGTAAATCGTATCCTGATAACAGACGGCAGGCAAAGTCCACTGCGCCTGGATAGTATGTCCGTTGGCGTTCAGCACATTGCTGGTGAAGGCGCCGTCATTGGAAAGGTGCACCGTGTCGCCGCTGTTGATCTTGTACCAGCAAAGCACAAGGTTTTCCGCGATGGTGTCGTTGTCGAAAAGTTTCGCTTTGATAGTATAAGGTCCCGGATTATTGGTGAAAGAGCTGTTGGTGTTGTAATAAAACGGGGGCTGCATGGTGATGGCGGGACGGATGAGCTCGCAGTTGGAAAGACGGACCGTCAGGTTGTCGAGATACCAACCTGCGCAGTTCTGGGTACCGGAAGTGGACGGAGAGAGCTTGTTCAAACGGAACTGAATACGGAAGTGGGTCGGGAAGTTGCCGTTGGCGAAGACCAGGGAGGTGATGTCGAACATCTCGTGTTTCCACCAGGCGTTGGTAGGGGTGGCCGTGGTGGAGTTGGACTGCCATGTGGAGTAGCCATTGTCGGCAAAGGCACCGCCGGTGTAGTTGCCCGAGCCGTAGTACCACGGGCTGCTGCTGTTGAAGTTCATCAGCGACCACGGGCTCCAGAGCAGGTTGCCGTCCTCGTCAACGCCAGAGCTGACGGAATAGTAGATATTGGCACCGTCCAGCACGTTCACTTTGCAAATGTGGTCGAAATCCAAGTAAACATGGTTCACATCCACACCCGGGGAGGTCAACGGGATGGCCGGCGAGGTACACTGAGAGGTGTTGGTCGCGGAATAGACCGGAGAGTGGTACGATTGCGGGGATGTCTGGAACAGCTGGAGGTTGTTCCAGTTATCGTAGGTGATGCCCGTACCGACAACACGCCAGTCGCCGCCTGCCCCGCCTAAGCTCGGGGAGTTCTGCGTAGTCATCTGTTGGGTGGCCCCATCGAAGTTCTCGCTGAAAATAGTGACATAATTCATGGGCTGCGCTTTCACCAAAAACGGCATCGCGGCAACCATCAAAAAGAGTAACAGCTTTTTCATATTTTTACTTTTTTTATCTTTCTAAATTATTAATAATCAAACTACTAAGCCGTCATTCCTCCGATTGGGAGGGTGTGGCGGCCCTATCTGCACACCATACGTGAAAAACCAGACCGAAGCTGATTAACACTAATATACAAATAAGGGGGCAAAGATATAAAAATATTTGGAATATTGCGGTGAAAAAAAACTTTTTTTAACCGCGCAAAATATCTTCGCATTCGGCGATGGTCTGGGCGGCCATCAGCCGGATTTTTTTCGGTTTGAAATTGGAAACGCCACGGAAGTAGCCGGAATAGAGCGTCCGCATCTCCAGCACAGCCGCACGCTCGCCCTTCACGCGCTCGTTTTCGCGCAAATGGCGCATCACCAGCGAGACCCGCTCTTCATAGGTGGGCGTCTCGCAAGGCTCATGGTTCAGCAAGCACTTGATCTGGCGGAAGATCCAGGGATTGCCGATGGCGGCACGACCGATCATGACGGCATCCACCCCGTACCGTTCCTTGTACTCGAAGGCTTTTTCCGCGCTGTTGATGTCACCGTTGCCGATCACGGGGATCCGCATCCGCGGATTGTCCTTCACCTCGCCGATCAACGTCCAGTCCGCCTCGCCGCCATATTGCTGCGCGCGAGTGCGCCCGTGTATGGCAATCGCTTGGATGCCGACATCCTGCAGGCGTTCCGCGACCTCCACAATGGGTTTGTCCGCACTCTCCCACCCCAGACGCGTCTTCACGGTCACGGGAAGGTCAACCGACTTGACCACCGCGGCGGTGAGGCGCACCATCTTGGGGATGTCCTGGAGGATAGCCGCCCCCGCGCCCTTGCTCACGATCTTCTTCACCGGGCAGCCCCAGTTGATGTCGATGAAGTCCGGCCTCTGCGCCGCGGCGAACTGCGCCGCCGACACCAGCGCCTCTTCGTGGCTGCCGAAAATCTGCACCCCGAAAGGCCGCTCGTCCTCCAAAAACTCCATCTTACGGATGCTTTTCTCCACCTCGCGCGACAACGCATCCGAAGAGATGAACTCCGAAATCACCACATCCGCGCCGTATTCCTTGCAAATACAACGGAACCCCCGGTCCGTCACCCCCTCCATCGGGGCCAAATAGACCGGAAAGTCGAATCGGTGCAGTATCTCGTGAATCTTTGTCATTTTTTGGGCGGCAAAAATAAATTTTTTATCTTTGCAGCCTCTTTTGAATCGAGTATAATTTTAAAAAAAAACAATAGCAATTATGATGAAAAAAATCTTAGTTTTAGTGGTTATGGCAAGCGCATTTTTCTCATTATCAGCGCAAAAAGTCAACGAGACCGTGGTTCTTTACGGCAAAGAACAGATCAAAGGCTTCACCATCAACATCTATGACAACTCTTCTGACATTGTGGAAGGAGCCCTGGCCGACAAGTTCGAAACCTATTACAAACTGAAAGGCTCCAAGAAAAAAGGCTACCACGTGTACGAAAACCAGACATGCGACGCCTTCGGAGACGCCCGCTACGACATCTATTTCACCACGACGGAAGTGGGAAAGAAGAAGGACAAAACCACCCAAGTGGTCCTGGTGGTATCCACGGGCAACCTCAACTGCATCACCTTCGCCAACGACCCCCGCTCCTCCCGCAACATCGTCGCCTTCCTGGAGAACCTGAACAAAGACATTGAGGCCTACAAAATCAAACTGCGCATCGAGGAACTGAGAAACAACCTCAACAGCCTCAACAAAGACCGCCAGTCCCTGCTCAAGGAACAGACCAAGCTGCAAGAGAAACGGAATGCCACCGACGAAGAGGTCAAAAGCCTGACCCAACAAATCGAGCAAGCCACCTCTCCAGAGGAGAAAGAACCCCTCCAGAAAAACCTCAAATCAGCGCAAAAATCCCTGCAGAACCTGGAAGAGAAACTCTATAAGATCGGCGTCAAATTGGAGACAAACCAGAAGGACACCGACTCCGCCCAAAAAGAGCTGGATTCACTCACCAAGTAATTCATTCACCTAATCGTCATTGAGATCATGGCTACCATCATCGACGGCAAAATGATTTCCGACACCATCAAAACGGAAATCGCCACATCTGTCAAAGAATTGTTGGACAAAGGCTTGCGCGCGCCGCATCTGGCCGCGATCATCGCAGGCGACGACGGTGCCGCGCTCAGCTACGTCAGCAGCATCGAAAAACAGTGCAAAGGGGTCGGCTTCATGTCGTCGGTTTACCACCTGTCGGCCAACATCCCCGAGGAGGAGTTCCTCGGCACCATCGACTTCCTCAACCAGGACGAGGAGATTGACGGCTACATCATCCAGATGCCGCTGCCGAAGCATATCTCCATCGACAAGGTGACCGCACACGTGAGTCCCGAGAAGGACATGGACTGTTTCCATCCCGAGAACATGGGCAACCTGCTGTTGGGCAAAGACTGCTATCTGCCCGCCACCCCCCACGGGGTCATGGAGCTGATCCAGCGCAGCAACATCGAGACGAAAGGCAAAAACTGCGTGATTGTGGGACGCAGCAACATCGTTGGCAAGCCCCTGGCCATGTTGATGCTACAGAAGAGCGTCAACGCCACGGTCACCGTGTGCCACAGCCACACCCAAAACCTGCCGCAGGTGTGCCGCCGCGCCGACATCCTCATCGTGGCCATCGGCCAGCCCGAGATGATCACCGCCGAGTATGTGAAGGAGGGCGCCACCGTCATCGACGTCGGCATCCACCGCCTCAACGCGCCCGACCAACCCAAAGGCTACCGCCTCTGCGGCGACGTGCTCTTCGACGAGGTCTCCAAAGTCTGCGGGGCCATCACCCCCACCCCCGGCGGCACCGGCGCCATGACCACCGCATGCCTCCTGCAGAACACCCTCAAGGCCCGAATGAAAAAACTGTAATCGAAAAATATCGCGTTATCCCGCGCAGGGGCGTATCGCATACGCCCCTGTTTTTATATCCGGTTTTCTGTAACTGTTTGACGGCCGCAAATATGCAAAAAATCGCACATCCGGCATTTATCCTCGTCGTCCGTCTGCGTGAAAGCGACGTCCCCGTCGAAAATCTCGCACAAAAGCAGATTCAGCCTTTCCGACAATAACGATTTGTACGTCAGTATGTCAGCGTCTCCGAAAAGCGTGCCGTCGAGGATATAATCCGCGTGGTTCATGTTGATTTCGCGGGTGCTGACTATGCCCACCTGCACGGAAGCGGGCTTCTCCTTCGCCCAATAATCGTACATCAACGCATAAACGGCTAATTGGAACAGCTTGTCGTACTTGCTGTCAGTGAAGATCTTGTCAATGGCCGCCCGCATCGCCTCCTCATTGCCCGCATCCTCCTTTTTGAGGGTCACTTTCAGGTTGGCGGTCTCCACCTTGCCGGTCTTGTAGTCCAATATCTTCACTTCACGCCCGTTGTTCTGCACCCGGTCCAGACTGCCCGTCATCTTCACCGACCAGTCTCGCCGGCCATCGGGACTTCGCACCGGATAAGCCGGAATATCCACCCTCAATTCGTTCGCATAGATCCTCCACGGCAACATGTCGGCCAACTCCTTCTTGGCCTTCTCCAAATAGTGATGCACCGTCTCCCGGACAATCTGCCGGTTGACAAGCCAGTGCCCCTGTTCCAAATCACTCTGTGTCAACGATTCACGACCTTTCAACTTCGTGATTTCACAACAGATGTCATGGTCGGAAGTCTCGATATGCTTTTGCAGAATCTGCCCAAAACGGCCCGGATCGGACTCACCGGCAATTTCATCGAGCGCCGACTTGAAAATCGCGTGAATGACGGTGCCCAGCTCGTAGGGCTCCAGATGGTCGGTCAGCGGACGGTCTTCCCGCACCTTCATCAGATGCTGGAAACAGAACTTCAGCGGACAGGCGATGTAGGTCTGCAACGAGGAGGCCGAGAAAACATACCGGTTGAGCCGCTCCATCACCTCTTGGCTTTTGGGCATGGAGAGCGGCTTACGCACAGGCAGTGACAAATTGAAATCGAGCTGCCGATGCTGGATATGAATCACCTCTTCCAGATGTTGCGACTTCACCTCATATTCCAACTGGTTGATGAAACGGCTCTTCTCCGCCATACTGACATCTGAAGCATCGTTGTATATAAGCATCACATTTTCAGCGCGTTGCAACAACCTGAAAAAGTGATAGGCATAGACTTGATCCTGATACAGATAATTGGGAAGCGCCTCCTGACCGTCGAACTTGAACTTGAAATCGAAGGGCAGGAGCGAGTTGTAGGTGATGCCTTTGGGGAGGATTCCTTCGTTCACGGAGAGCATGATCACGTTCCGGAAATCCATCATACGGGTCTCCAAGAGGCCCATCACTTGCAATCCGGTGTCGGGATCGCCCTGCATGGAGATGGCCACATCCCCCATCCGTTTGGTAACGGTGAACTTGGCAAATGCAAAATCCACAATCTGCTCATTATCAGCAAATACGGAATCAAAAAGAGCTTGCAATTCCTCTAATCGGCGGTTCACCTCCTGCCATAACTGCTGGTAAACCTCCTCAGTGGTCAGCGATGCGGCATAGGTGCAGAAGCGAAGCAGTACCGAAGGCAAACGGCGGGACAATGCGGTCTTCGGACAATTCTCAAACAACTGTTTGTCAGTTAGTTGACTGTATCTTATCACCGTAGGGAAATAGCTTTTCCCCTTGGGCTGCAAAAGTTCATGCTTCCACAGCTGTTCCATCAATTCGCCGCTGAAGAGCAACTCCTTGTCATCATCGGCAGTCAGGGCGAAAACCGACTCATAGACGGCCAGCAGTTGTTGAAACAGGGAATAGACCGGCGTGGCCTCAAACGGGAAACCCATAGTCGCGTTAACGGTCACATTGTCGGATTTATAGGAGAGCAGGAAAGGCAGCAGGAGGTTTTCATCGGCCAGTACCACTGCGGTGTCGGACATATCTACCACCCTGCCGTTCCGGCATTGTTCGGGGTTGGCTTCCAACTTTTGCCGCTTGATGCGCTCCACCGCCCGGATGGCGGCATAAATCTGCCGCATGTTCTTGGAAGTGGAGACCACATTCACCGTCTTCGCAATGGTGGCGAAATGGTTCTCGTTGAAAAGCAGCTTCTTGGGATCGAGGTTCAACTTGTCGCAATTGCGTTGGATAAAGAACGAGGTTTCGCGCTGTGCGTAGGGTTTTCCCGACTGTCGGGCTTCCCCTATATGACAGTAGAACGGATCGATATCGAAGTAAATCTCGGTGCGGAAGCGCTCTTTCTGCGACTCCTTCAGATAACGGACAATGGTCAGTTCCGAAGGCGAAAGGGCATAAAACCCGGCAAAAATCAGCCGTTTGAAGGGCAGTTTCCGTGCGTATTCGTCCATATTCTCGGCGCAATCCCGGTAAATCATCCCTTCGTATGCCTCGGAGGAGGCCGACAACGCGGACTTGTACTGCAGGTAAATACCCGCCAGCTGATGATAGAACTCCAGCTTTTCACGGTCCTCGGAAGAGATCTCCTCTTTTCCGAAGGGCACCTCGAAACGGGCCGCCGCGGCGAATTCCTTGAAGATGGCCGGTACGTCCTGCATCTGCATGTCCATGTCGCTGATGTCCTTCAGGAAGGCGTTGCCCCACGAAAGGAGGCTGTGCATCTCGAAATAGCCGCCGGAGCACTCCCGGGTCAACGTGTAGAGCCGCATGAGCTGGGTGACGGGATCCAGCACGCGAAGCGGGGAGAGCCAGGCCACGAACTCCTCCATCGGGAAGATCTGCGGCGCGAACATAGGCTGCCTCCCGTTGGCCACCGACAGCCCCTGCAACAACAGCCTTCTCGCACGTCGGTTCGGCAGAATCACGGCGACGTCATGCAACGGAATGGATTTGTCCGCAAGGATTATGTCTATTATTTTCTTCAGAAACGGCTCCATGTGGAACTATTATTATTCTATGAACTTCAAAACCTGTAAGCCTCTAAGCCCCTATAACTGCCAATCAATCGGGCTTTTCCCCATTGACACTAAAATCTCGTTCGTCTTGGAGAAGTGACGGCAGCCGAAGAAGCCTCGGGAGGCGGATAGTGGCGACGGATGAGGCGCGGTGAGGACGTGATGCTTGCTCGTGTCGATAAGCCGTTGTTTCTCGATGGCATAGTTGCCCCAAAGCAGAAAGACGATTCCTTCGCGCTGCTCCGACAGCCGCTGGATGGCGCAGTCGGTGAAGGTCTCCCAGCCGTGACGCTGGTGCGAACCCGCCTGATGCGCACGCACCGTGAGAGTCGCGTTGAGCAACAGCACCCCCTGGTCCGCCCACGATTGCAAGTTGCCACTCACCGGAATCCGGAACCCTACATCCGCACTCAACTCCTTGAAGATGTTCTGCAGCGACTTGGGAATCGGCACACCGTCCTGCACCGAAAAGCAGAGACCGTGCGCCTGCCCTTCGCCATGGTAGGGGTCCTGCCCGATAATCACCACCTTCACTTGGTCGAACGGCGTGGAATTGAATGCATTGAAGATCTTCGGTCCGGGCGGAAACACCTGATAGTGCTTCTTCTCCTCCACCAGAAACGCTTTCAACTCCGCAAAATACGGTGCTTGGAACTGATCCCAGAGCACGCGTTTCCAGGATTCCTCAATAATCGGATTAACGGTCATAAACCTGAAACTTGAAACTTGAAACCTGAAACCTGAAACTTAGTGCTTAAAATGCCGCACTCCGGTGAACACCATCGAAATCCCAAACTCGTTGCAGGCCTTGATGGAGTCTTCGTCGCGGACACTGCCGCCAGGTTGGATGATGGCGGTGACACCGTACTCTTTCGCCATTTTCACCACATCGTCGAAGGGGAAGAAGGCGTCACTGGCGAGGCAGAGATTCGACGTAAGTCCCTTTTCCTTAGCCTCTTCCAAGGCGATATGCGCGGCGCCCACACGATTCATCTGTCCGGCGCCGATGCCGGCGATGCGACCATCGCAGGCCACCGTGATGGCGTTGGAACGCACATGTTTGCAAATCGTCATCGCAAGCTTCAGGTTCTCCATCTCTTCGGCAGTTGGAGCCTTTTCGGTCACCACCTTGATCTCGTAATCCTCAAAGCGTTTGCGGTCGAGCGACTGGCAGAGCAGACCACCGGCCACGCTCACGAACATCTTCTCGTCGGCATTGGATTTGTCGGTGCTGAAGGTCATCAGCCGGATGTTCTTCTTGGTGGAAAGGTGGTCGAAGGCCTCCTGTGTGAACGACGGCGCGAGGATGATTTCGAGGAAGACGGGCTTCATCGCCTCGGCGGTCGGCAAGTCGATTTCGCGGTTCGAAGCCACGATGCCGCCGAAGATGGAGACGCTGTCGGCCTCGTACGCGCGGGTCCATGCCTCCAAGGCACTCTCGCCGATGCCCACGCCGCAGGGGTTCTTGTGCTTCACGGCCACCATCGTCGGGCGGTCGAACTCGCGCAAGATCTGCAAAGCGGCGTCCGCATCTTGTATGTTGTTGTAAGACAGCTCTTTACCATGCAATTGCTCGGCCCATGCCATCGAAAAGCCCTGCTTCTTGCCGGCATAGAAGGCAGCTTCCTGATGCGGGTTCTCTCCGTAACGCAGCGACTGCTTCTTGGTAAATGTAAGCGTCAGATTCTCAGGTTCTTTCTCTCCTACCTTCTCAGTCAGATAGGTAGAAATGTAAGTGTCGTAAGCGGCAGTGTGACGGAAAACCTTGGCGGCCAAACGACGGCGGGTCTCCAACGTGGTGTCGCCATGCGCTTTGAGTTCTTCGAGAACGGCGGCGTAGTCGGCATTATCGACCACCACGGTCACGAAAGCGTGGTTTTTGGCCGCGCTGCGCAGCATGGAAGGACCGCCGATGTCGATGTTCTCGATGGCATCCTCAAACGTGGTTCCCTCTTTCTCAATGGTTTGCTTGAAAGGATAGAGGTTCACCACCACCATGTCGATAGGGGAAATATGGTTGGTTTCCATCTCCTTCACATGCTCGGGATTGGTGCGCACGGAGAGCAGACCGCCATGCACCTTCGGGTGCAGGGTTTTCACACGGCCGTCCATGATTTCCGGAAAGCCGGTCACATCGCTGATACCGATAGTCTTCACGCCCGCGGCCTCTAACGCCTTGCGGGTGCCACCCGTGGAGATGATTTCAAAACCCAATTTGGTAAGTTCCTGAGCAAAAGGCACTACGCCTTCCTTGTTGCTCACACTGATAATCGCTCTTTTCATATTCTTAAATTTTATTGACTTGCATTCAAACAAAAGCGCAAAAATACAAAAATCCGTTTTCCCTAAGCCCCTATGCCCGTAAGCCTTCAATGCAGAACCGTTGACAAAATCTCCAGCGAATCAATCTTCCGTATCTGCTCGTTATGTATCTGGAAATAGGCGACCAGACTCTTCAAAAGGGCGGTGCGGACGCCGCGCGAGACCTGCACCGGCTCCTCCTGATTCAACAATTGGTGCAGATAGCGGCTCTGCTGCTCGGACAGAATGCCCGCGCCTTCCACAAAGAAAGGCTGGAAAAGGCACTCCTGCAAGGAGAAGAAGGGATTCTCCCCGGAAAAATTGTCTTCGGGATAGTAACCCATCACCATGCTGAGTCGCAGCAAAAACCGCAACGGCAGCTCCGCCATATTATCCTTGGCGTCGTGCACCTTGGCGATTTCCTCCTGCAAAAAGCGGAACAGCACCTCATCCTCCCCCGCATCCATCAGCAGCTTATACAATATCTCATTGTAAAACAGCAGGATGGAACTTTTTACGGGATCATAATAGAGGGTCGAAGGGCGCCGCGGCGCGATGTCTTTCAAATATTTCAGGGAGCTCCTGCTGTGGTCGTCATAGGAGATGTCCATCTCCGCCAAAGGGGAGAAGTAGGAGGCGGCGAAACGATTGTTTTTCCGGAAGGCATTTTTGATGATAAACGACTGGTTCCCTTGCTGTTGTGTGAATATCTTCACAATCAGCGAGGTGTCGCCGTATTTCGTGGCGTGCATCACTATCCCCGGAGTCGAAACGATCATATCCTTTTGCCTTTTGCCTATTCCCTGTTGCCTTTAATGAATAAACACGAATTTGGTGACCATTTTCTCCTTGCCCGTCTCGTCGGAAGCCATGACGTAATAGACGCCCGTGGCCGGACGGTTGCCGTAGTGGTCTTTGCAATGCCACACCAACTGGCCTCCGTCGCTGTAACCTTGCCAGACGAGCTTGCCGGAGCTGTCGGTAATCTTACACAACGAATTGTATTTCAACCCGTTTACCGCCACCACGCCCGTATAGTCGTGAGGCACGGGATTCGGATAGACGGGCAGATCCTCGTAGGTGTCGAAAGCACCTGTGGCGGTGCCTTTATAGCTGACAAGCCCCTTTTCGGTGGCAAAGAAAACCTCGCCGGTGAACTGGTTCACGCATATATCCACAATCTGGTTGGAGAAGAGCGGGTGGTCATCCGCCGTGAAATGGAGCAGCTGTTCCTGCCCGTTCTCGCTCATCAGGAAAACGCCGGCTTTGTTCGTGCCGATCCATTTCCGGTTGGCACCATCCACGGCAATCGCCGTAACTTCCTCATACTCAAAGAGCACCGACACATATCCATCCTGTTCCAAAAGGATGTTCCGCGGATAGACGTTGCCGTCGAAGACCTTGCTGGGATAGTAGATCACCTTCACGCCCTTATCGGTGCCTATCCAGATCTCGCCGTCCAGATCCTCGGCCATGCAATAGACCGTGGAGGAGCTGACTTCAGCCGCCGCATTCATGTCGATACGCATCAGCCTGTCGTCTCCCAAATTGTCGTAAGTACCATTGTCGGTGAAAGCTATCAAATGGTAATCAGAGGCGCCACGTGGGAAATTCACCCACTTGTAGCCGCGTGAATCGATAAGCAGATTCTCCGCCACCACCTCTTTCAAATCAGAGGCGCCGATGGTTGAGGTAATGTTGTAAGAATGCCATGTTCCGTCGGTGGCCAACATCTTCAGCATCGTGTTGCAATAGCTGTTGGTCATCCAGAGATTGCCCTTCTTGTCGTACTGCAGCCCCGACACAAAAGTCACGCTCCCCGTGCTGTCCAGGGGGGAGTTGGAGGCGTTGTAATGTTCGGTGACCCGGTGGTTTTTGCACTTGAAAACGCCATTGGTCCAAGAGGCCACGGCCCACTCATCCTCATGTTTGGGATTGATGGCCACCCGGGTCAAGTCTGTGGTGGCGTGTAGCGTGTCAAAGCTGGCGAAATCGTCAGCATTATACTGCCACTCCTGGCCCTCAAACCAGCTAAGCGCCGGATAGCGATACGCGGGCGCGTATGCCGTGGAGCCCCGGCGGGAACCGTGTACCGCCGCCACCACACCGTTGCGGGAGTCGAGATGCTCCACATAGTCGGTGTAGGGACCCGGCGCCGCATAATAAAGAGACGTATAATAGGGCATACTGTAACCGACCAATCCGTACGCCATGTCGGCCACCCAGATGAAGTCACCGTCGAGCACGCCCTCTCGAATGTCTGGATAGCGGCCGTCAACATACCAGTAAGCTACACGAAACTGCTCCAGATCAGGGTTACACAACTCGACATAGTCCCAATTGCAGATCATCATCGTATCGTGTTGCACCGACATGCAGCGCACCGACTCGTAAGTCCGGTCGGTGGCCATCCATTCATCCCCGAACGAGACACACAAGGTGTCCACACTCCCCTCTCCATCTCCGGCGCGAATCGCATAGATCCTGTCGGGGCAACCCGCCAAAAAGGAGACATTCCAGTTGTTTTCCTCATCCCACTGCGAAAAATCCGGAGCCAACGAGGAATTCTCCGGAATGCTGAACACCCCCTGTGTGGTGGAGAGATAGTATTTCTGGTTGCAGACCGCCACATCCGTCGGCGTGAGCTGCTCGCTGCCGCGCTTCGTGAACCAGGTGTCGGAGATGACCATATTCTCCAGATCAAAAAGCACCACCCCGAAGGGATAGACCAAAAAGGCGCGGCTGCCGATAATCCGGCAATTCTGCAGGCGCTTCGAGCCCGTGATAGTCTTGTCCTTCACATCGCGCACATTCAACAGCCGGTCGTCGCGAATCATGTCAATATTGCCATTTTCATAGCAGATTATCAACACGTTATGGTTTTTGTCATAGTGAATCCGGATAATGTCGATATCCGACAGCCCGTCCACTTTCGACCAAGAGGTGAGTTCCGGCTGACTCTGCGCCAAAGAGCTCTTGTCCAACAGCATCAGTCCATTCTCCGTTGCTGCATAGACGGTGTTGTCATCAGCAGCCACTGAAAAAAAGCGATTCAGGGAAATATGGGAACGGAATTGCCCGATAGGGGTCTGCGCCATCCCCGAAAAGAGGCATGACACCATGATTATCAAGACGATAAATTGTTTCATAAGGCAGTATTTCGATATAGGGCTGATTTTTTAAGGTTATAGGCTGGAATTAATGATGTCAACAGGCTGATTAGCAGTATAGTTGCCATTACCACAAGCAAGTCGGCAACCTGTATCTGCACGGGGTAGTAAGGGATGATGTAATGGGCGCCGCCGCCGCCTAATTTCACGATATGGAAGACCTGCTGCAGGAAACAGACAAATGCCCCCAACAGCGTGCCCGCCACGCCGCCCAAGGCGGAAACCAGCATCCCTTCATAGACAAAGACCCTTTGTATCAACGATTTGGAAGCGCCCATACTGAAGAGCACCGCGGTATCCATCTTCTTCTCCAGAATCAGCATGCCCAAAGCTCCGATGATGTTGAATGCCGCCAAAATCAGGATAAACGCCAGAATCAGGTAAATCATGAATTTTTCCGACTTCATGGTTTTATACAGGGAGTCCTCCTGCTCCTGTTGGTCCTTGATGATGTACTTATCACCCACGACACCGGCAATTTGCGAACGGGCACGGGATAAATTCGCCCCCTCGTTCAACTCCACCTCCACCGATGTCACCTCCCCGTCATAGTTCATCAGCTCACGAACAAACCCGATCGGACAGAAGATGTAGTTCTCGTCGTAATTGGTGTTGGTGCTAAGCACTCCGGACGGCATAAGATACTGGGTGTTAAAGGCATCGGCGGGATTGGCGAAGTTCTTTTTCGTCCGTTTGGGGTAATAGACCTTCATCAGCTCGTAGCTCAACAGGTTGACTTCCAGCCTGCCGGCTACACCCGAGCCCATCACGGCGCAAGGTTGGTCCATCTTGTACATGGTCGCGTCGCCGTCGATGATCATCTGTTCGAAATGGTTGTTCCGGAAATAGCCGGCAGGCACGCCTTTCAGGTAGAGGAGTTCCTGACGGTCGTCGTATTGGGCCAAGGCCATGTCACACACGATTTCGTTGACGGCCTGCACTTCGGGAAGCTGCCGCAGCCGGGCCATCGGGAAGCTGTCGGTGGAAAAGGACTTGCCCTCGCGCAGGGTTATTTCGTAGTCGGCGTGCAGCGCGTTGAACCACCCCCCGATGATGTCGGACATGCCGTTGAAAACGGAGAGCACCACGACGAGCGCGGCAGTGCTCACCATGATGCCGATCATGGAGACTCCGGAGATGACGTTGATGATATTGTGTTCTTTTTTGGAGAAAAGATAACGCCACGCCAGGAAAAAGGCCGTTTTATGCGCTTCGCGGGACACTATTTCTTCAAAAGTTCGTCGATATGCTCCAAGTAATCCAGCGTGTCGTCCAGAAAGAACTCAAGAGTGGGGACCACACGCATCTGGTTGCGGATCTGCTGTCCGAGGCGGTAGCGGATGTCTTTTGTATTTTCCTTTATCAGATTGATAATCACCTCTTTGTCCTGTGTATTGTAGATACTCAAGTAGGCACGCGCAATAGACAGGTCGGAGGTGATGGTCACCTTCGTCACCGTAATCATGCATTTGTAGATATTTCGGCTGTCCTGCAGGAAGATATTCGCCAATTCGCGTTGCAGCATGGCTGCGATTTTCTGTTGTCTTGTCGTATTCATCGTCTCGAATTTGAAACGGCAAAGGTACACAAAATTCAAATACACCAAGACAATTTATGTTTCACATATAGAGAGGCAAATAATCGTCCCTGCTATGAAGCGTTGTCGCGGATGTGCACGTCCATTTGGTTGAACGGGATCTCCAATCCTTCTTCGCAGAAGGCGTTGTATATCCCTTCGTTCAGCGAGTAGAGTGTGGCCCAATAATTCTCGGGAAGCGTCCAAGCGTAGAGTCGCATGTGGAGAGAACTGTCTTCGAAATTTTCCAACGTGGCGTACGGGGCTTTCGGCTCGTGCAGCACTAACGGATTCTCCGCAGCCACCCTGACCATCACCTCCTTGGCCTTCTCCACCGACATGCCGTAGGCCAACCCCACGTCGATGGCCACACGCCGCTGAGGCAGGTTGAAGTGGTTCACCAACGACTTGGTCGCCAGTTCAGTGTTCGGCACAATGATCTTGCGGGCGTCATAGGTGCGCAACGTGGTGTTGAAGATCTGGATGCTCTCCACAAAACCGGCATACGGGCCCTGCTCGACATAGTCTCCCACCTTGAACGGTTTGAGCAACAGGATGATAACACCGCCGGCGAAATTCTGCAACGTGCCTTGCAACCCCATGCCGATGGCCACACCCGCAGCTCCCAGGATGGCGATGAAAGAGGTCATCTGGATACCCATGATACCCATGGCCGTGACCACCAACAGCACCTTCAGGACGATGTCGATCAGTGAATGCAGGAACTCTTGCAGCGACGGGTCAACTTTGTGCCGGTCGTAAGCCCGCTTCATCACCTTGTTCAGCAGCTTGATGAGCTTCCAGCCCACAAAGAGCACAATACACGCCACGATGAGCTTCGGCACATACTGGAACACCACGTCGTTCAGAAACTGTTTCGCCCCTTCGGCGAAGGAACCCCAATGGGTATCTCCTGTTTTATCCATATCCGATGACTTTGAAAATGCAAAAATAAAAATTTTGCGTTTCCAACCCCCTTTTTCGTTTTCATAAAAAAAGTTTCCAACCCATTCAATAAATTCCGTATTTTTGCCGTTTGATTAAAAACGTAAAAAAATGAAAAAGATCATTGCATTAGTTGTCCTGTTTTTAGGCTCTGTTTTGGTATTCTCCGCTTGTGACACGCAAAAACGTTGCGCCGCTTACGGCCATTATACCTACTTTGCTCCGGCTGAAAATCCGGGCAACGCCGACTAACACGCCTGCTCATGCCATCCCGGGGCGCCACACGGAGACATCTGCACAAAGCGCTGCTAACCATGCTGTTGGCGGCTGCTTTTGTCATGTCTGACGCCCAGAATGTCGGAGAGTATCACCACGACGTGACCACCAAAGAGTGGAATTTCCAGATTTTCGCCAACACGGCCGGTTTCGGCGGCGGGTTCCAGCACGGCCGCACCCCCGACCTCTACAACAAGCACTTCTGGGAGCTGCAGTTCATGTCGAACCGGCACCCGAAGTCGGTGCGCTCCATCAACGCCCTGTACGAAAACGTGCGCCCCATCCGCTACGGACAGCTCTACTCGCTCTTTTTCCTGCAAGGCGGCTACGGCTATCAACGCACCCTGCACCTGAAGCCCTATTGGGGCGGCGTGCAGATCAGCTACTCATTGTCGGCGGGTCCTGCACTCGGCATCGGCATCCCCAACTATGTGGAGGTATTGAACTATAACACAGGTTTTTCCGAGATTGTTCGCTACGACCCCGACAAGCACAACCTCAACAACATCCTCGGCGGCGCCCGCTGGTACTCCGGGCTCTCCGAGACCATTTTCCGGCCCGGTTTCTACGCCAAAACCGGACTCACCTTCGATTTCGCGAAGAGCGACTACAAGCTCCGCGCACTCGAAATCGGACTGCAGGTCCAGATGGTCTTCCCCTTCATCCAGCAGATGGCCTTCAACCCTGCCAAAAAGTTCTACCTCACCGGCTACCTCAGCTTCAACTTCGGCAAAAAAGTGGGTGTCCACGGGTAACCGTAGAGACGTGCCAGGGCGCGTCCCTACCATCGTAAAACGAAAACATAAAATATGAAAAAACGCATTATAACCGCGATTATCATCGCCATCTCAGGATTTCTCACCGGCATCCACGCCCAAAACGACTTCGAGATCGTCAAAAACGTGGACATCTTCATCAGCGTGCTCAACGAGCTGAACGACAAATACGCCGATGAAATCTCGCCCGGCGAGCTCACCCAGACCGCCATCAAGGCCATGCTCAAAAGCCTCGACCCCTACACCGTCTATTACAACGAAGGGGAAATCGAGACCTACCGCATGCAGAACGCCGGCGAATCGGGCGATATCGACATCACGCTGAAATCCATTGACAAACAGCTGGTTATCACCGACATGGTGAAAGACGGCCCCTCCGCAAAGGCCGGTCTGCGCGTGGGCGACCGCATCCTCAGCGTCAACGGACAGTCGTCGGAGAGCCGGGGCATCGACGCCATCTACCTGGCCATGCACGGTCAACCCGGCAGCACCTACAACGTGGAGGTTTTCCGTCCCACCGACAGCAAGAACCTGACTTTCAAGGTGAAACGGGAGAAGGTGAAGCAGCCCAACATCCCCTACTCCGGCATCCTCGGCGACAAAGTGGGCTACATCAAGCTCAACCAGTTCCTCGAAAAGGCCGGCAGCGAAGTCTATGACGCCCTCAAGCAGCTGAAGGATGAAGGAATGCAGTATCTTATCATCGACCTGCGCGACAACGGCGGCGGTCTGCTCGGCGAGGCCGTCAACATCATCGACCTCTTTGTGGGCAAGGATGTGAAAGTCGTGGAAACCAAGGGTAAAATCGAGGAGATGAACCGCATTTACAGCACCCGCAACCCCGCCGCCGACCCTGACATCCCCATCGTCGTGCTGGTGAACGAACACAGCGCCTCCGCCTCCGAGATCGTCTCCGGCACGCTGCAGGACCTCGACCGCGCCGTCATCGTGGGGCACAAGTCCTTCGGTAAGGGACTGGTACAGAAAGTCTATCCAATGGACTACAACACCAGCATGAAAATCACCATATCGAAATACTATATCCCCAGCGGCCGTTGCGTGCAGAACATCGAGTATTTCGACCGCGACACCACCAAGGGGGGATACAAAATCCCAGATTCGCTGGCGGTTGCGTATAAGACCAAGAACGGCAGAACCGTCTATGACAAGGGCGGTGTGGAACCCGACGTGGCGGTTCCCGACGAGGTGCAGCCCGACATCCTGACAGCGCTCATCGAGGCGCAAGCCATCTTCGACTTCGCCAACGAATACCGCGCCAAGCACGAGACCATCGCCGAGGCGGCGACCTTTACCGTGGACGACGCCCTCTACAACGAGTTTCTGGCCTTCCTGAAAGCGAAAAAATACAACTATACAACCGCATTGGAAGAGGCATTGGAGGATCTGAAGACTACCGCGGTAGATGAAAAGGCCTTTGCAAGCATCCAAACGGCCTACAATCAGCTGAAAGCGCAGGTGGAGAACCTCAAAACGCAGGATTTGACCACCTACAAGCCCGAAATCGCCCGCGCGCTGACACAGGAGATCGTTTCACGCTACTACTACAGCACCGGCAAGCTCATCAACAGTCTGCACCATGACCGCTACATCGAAGCGGCCAAGTCGGTGCTGCTCAATCCGAGCCGCTACCAATCGATCCTCTCCCCGAAAAAATAGCGCATGACCCGGAAGAGCTTCCATCAGACGTTCTATCTGCTCGGCACCGTCGCAGCGGTCGTGGCGTTGCCGCTGTCGCATTTCCTGATGGGACTGTCCAGCTTCCTGCTCGTCCTCAACTGGCTGGCCGAATGGAACTGGCAGGAGAAAAAGCGGTATTGGCAGAGGAACCGCCAAGGGCTTCTGTTTCCCGCATTCTACCTTGTCTATGCCATCGGACTGGTGAATGTCACCGACTGGGGTGCGGCGGGCTCCGACATGCTTTCAAAGCTCCCGTTCTTGCTTTCACCGCTCATCATCATCTCCTCCAAACCATTCAACAAAAGGCAATTACAACTCATCTTCAGCTCTTTCGCCCTTGCCACCCTGATAGGTTGTATCTGCAATTTCACCTACGCCCAAACCCACGTCCTTGAGGATTACCGCCAGATGTCGCACTTCATCGACCACATCCGCTTCGGCCTCTGCGTGGTGATGTCCATCGTTTTCTGCATCCACTACCTGCTCCATCCCACCGGCAGCGGTTCCATTCTGAAGCTCATATACCTGTTTGTCAGCCTATTACTCCTTGTCTATCTGATCTATTCCCAAACCCTCTCCGGCATCCTCATTCTGATGGCGATTACCTTCTGTTTCATCATCCATCTTATTCTAAATCAGAAGAATACCCGTCTAAAATGGACCTTGGGCGGTTTGACGGGCGCGTTGCTGACTGCCGCCATCGTTTACATTCTGTACATCTCCTACGACTATTTCCACGTGAAGGATCCCGCACCCGACACAACCGAACTCACCGCATCCGGAAATCCGTACAGTTTCGACGACAATCCCATGGTGGAGAGCGGGCACTACCTCGAATATTGGGTTTGCGCGCCGGAGCTCGAGACCGCATGGGCCATGCGTTCCGATTCCGACTATAACGAACTGATTGCCTCCACCTTATGCAGATACCTCAATTCGCTCGGCTTGCGCAAGGACTCCGCCGCGGTGATGCAGCTCACCGACGAAGACATCCGCAACATCGAGCGGAAAACCGCCAACGTCTATTACGTGCGCAACGGGCATATTCGGCGGGCACTGTACGAGACCTACTTCGGACTTTCGCGCTACGAGAAGCATGGTGTCATCACCAAATCGTCGCTGTTGGAGCGCATGGAACTGTGGCGGGCATCGTGGCAGGTCATCCGCGAACACTGGCTGTTCGGGGTGGGCATCGGGCAGCAGCGTGCGGCCTTGGACCGTCAGTTAGAGCTTCAACACTCGCCTGTCATCGACAAGAGGAAGGGGCGCGGCAGTCACAACCAATTCCTCACCTTCTGGATCGCCGCCGGCATCATCCCCATGCTCTATTTCGGCTTCCTGCTGGTCTATCCTTTCGCCGCGATGCCGAAACGCATCACCTTCGTCTATTTCGCCTTCATCCTGCTCCTGTTCCTCTCCATGCTCGTCGAGGACACCCTCAACGCCCAAACCGGCCGCATGATGTTCACGGTTTTCGCGCCGATTCTGTTGTTTCATAACGACGAACTATAATCTGCCCTACCGAGCTTTTGTCCCTGTCGGGACGGCTCAAGGAATATTTTTTTTACGTTGTCACCTTTTGTCCCTGTCGGGACGGCTCAAGGAATATTTTTTTCACGTTGTCACCTTTTGTCCCTGTCGGGACGGCTCAAGGAATATTTTTTTTTCACGTTGTCACCTTTTGTCCCTGTCGGGACGGCTCAAGGAATATTTTTTTTCACGTTGTCACCTTTTGTCCCTGTCGGGACGGCTCAAGGAATATTTTTTTTCACGTTGTCACCTTTTGTCTCATTCGTTCGTTTAACAGTTGAATCGATTCGGTAATAAACGAAAATGTGTAACCTTAAAAATTAATAGTCATGGAAGAAATTTTTGAAGTATTAATGTTAGTCATCGTAGTAATCGGCTGTTGTGTAGTGCTGCCGCTGATGATTGTGTGGCTGACCAACAAACGCAAAAACCATGAAATCGACAAACAGACGGAAATTTTGATGGCGATGATGGAGAAACACCCCGATCTCGATCCTGCCGAGGTGATGAAGAAGCTGAATGTGTCGAGCAAATCGCATAAAACCATCAAACAGAAACTGTTAGATAACGTCCTCACCGGCGGTTTTATGACGTTGATGGGCCTTGCCGTCCTCATTCCTCACCTCTGCGGAATGGTCTTTTTCGGCAACAAAGAAAACGGCATCTTCTGCGGCGGAATCATGTTAGCCGTGGGCTTGGCGTTCCTCATCCACTACTTGGTGTCGAAAAAACAGCTGAGCGGTGAAATTGAGGCCGAAGAGAAACAATTGAAAGAACAGCAATAATCGCACTGATGGAGCGAGAACAATTCATAGCCTTAGTTTCGGAGGAGCAGGAGTCTTTGCGGAGATTCCTGCTTGCCCTGTGTGAGGGCGACCGGATGGAGGCGGAGGACATCGCGCAGGAGGC
>JAEEGL011504346.1_pt1 | contig 59912 bp, 38 predicted proteins | sample 9134231 | NCBI WGS metagenome assembly JAEEGL01 (sample SAMN16246548, study PRJNA631951) | gut metagenome | biome: gut microbiome; feature: rumen; material: fiber-attached | host: Bos | place: Iran: Karaj | collected 2018-10
ACACCACCAACAGCCTGAACCAATACACCGCCGCCACCGAAAACAACACCAATCTTTCGTTCTCCTACGACCTGGACGGCAGCATGACCTACCGCCCCGTGGACGGGACCAGCGGCTGGACGCAGCTGTGGAACGGCGAGAACCGCATGGTGGAGACCTACAAGGGCACTGACCGCCTCACCTTCACCTACGACTACATGGGCCGCCGCATCGAGAAGTGCGTCTATTCCAACAACACCCTGACCTCCAAGACCTTATATGTCTACGACGGCTTCAAGTGCGTGGAGGAGCTGGACGCCCTCTCCAACAACGCCATCGTGATGAGACACTTCTGGCAGCCCTTCGACGTCGGCCTCGACGTCATCCTCGCCACAATGGATGTCAATAGCACGTCATTTTTTACCCATGATGCCAATAAAAATGTAATGCAAAAGACTAATCTTGATGGAATAGTCGATATGAAAAATGCATATCATCCATTTGGAGAACAATTAGTTTCAAATGCTGAAAATATGAATTTTTCATCTGAAACGGCTGATTCTCTATTGAAAATGGTATATTATAATTTTCGGTATTATATTCCAATGTTATCAAGATGGAACAATAGAGATGTATTGGAGGAAACAGGAGGGAAAAACATATATGCATTTTTATCAAATTCTCCTGTTTCATCATTTGATTGTCTAGGATTAATTGATATTCCCAAAGAAGTCTATGTCCCGTCTCCTTTTGTTGTCATTGGACACCATTATTGGTATGGAAATTGGGGAGGACCTGGTTGGGCAGGAGGGCAACCAGTTACGGATGGCTGGATGGATCCACGCTTAATTGGTTGGAAAAAAGATGGACATCTCGTATATTTGCCCATAGATCAAAGAGAAAAGCCACTTGATGAATTGGATAAATGCTACAAAATCCATGATGAATGCTATGAAAATTGCAGAATGCCGTTCAGACGTATTATTGTAGATGGAAATGGTAATATAATTGATGTAATTGAAGGATGTCCTTCTCAGACTGCACCATGCTTCAATCAATGTGATTTCGACTCTGTTCCTTGTCAGTTAAAAGCATTGGGTCATTTAATAGAAACCTCTAATTATGCAATACATAACTCTCTTATTCAATTAATCCGTTACCCAATTAGAGCCATAGGTGTTGTTGGCGGTGTTCTAGCTCTTGGCGGGCAAGGTCATAGAAGGCAATATGTAGATCCAACTATAGATTGGGCCAGGCAGCATGGTGAATGGAGCATTGTCATATCTCCACCTGATAATGGAGAGGAAAAAGGTTATATAGGCATTGGCTTCAAAATTTCATGGTGAAGGAGATTTGTCAATATGATTACATCAATGAGATATAGATTCTTTCTCCTGTTTTTCATTATTGTGTTCGATTTTTGTTCTATGGCAAGTAGTTTTATTTATGACCAAGAACGGCTAAAATTTTATTTAAATAATCATATTTCAGGAGATATCATGATTTTAGAACTGACATACACAAAAAATAAGATTATATTAAACGCTCCTGTTATCTTACAGGAACCCTATTACGATGAAATTCCAAAACAATATGGACAAATTGACTATAAAGCTAAAATCAAATCCAGTCTTGGACTTGAAGATAAATTCGGTTTTTTTGAACAATCATTGGGATACATGGTTTTTAGCTCCAATAATTGTGTGTTCTTTATTCCATCGAACAATTTTGTATATTCTGACGTTACTCAATGGCATAATATCCGCGGATATGCGGCATATATGAAAAAATCCGATATCGTTTACTGGTTGGAGAAGGAGGAAAAAGAAAACGATTCAACATTACAAATAAACAAACATCAGGCCTTGGTTTGGGATTTCCCATTATTAAAAGATAAGTTTATTGAAATGGATGTTTATTGGAAATCCAAAAATGTAAAAGATTTTTCCATGTCATTTTTCCGCACAATTACTCCAAATTGTGAAGAGGTTGTTTCATGGAGACTATATAGTCAAAAAGGAGAAATTTATGGATGGGATGAATAATTATTCTGATATGAAAAGGGCATCTGTTATTTCCTGCTCTGTCTGGCTGCTATGCCTTCTATTCATTATCGCTGTAACAGGCTGTATTCCAACGATTGGACTCAATGATTGGCCAGTCCCAGCCGACTACAGCATATATCTTCCTCCAAGTGAAAAGGATGATGTTCTTTTAGTCAGCTTATATGATTTGGGAAAAGGAGGCTGTCCATGGATTGACGATGCTCAAATCATAACTTATCCTTACGACAAAGCACATTTGGGAATGACTGGAAATCTGGGGTTGACAAGTGTCACCTGGGCATATGGCTTATATCGTTCAAGAGTTGCGATAATGCTTTTTACGCGTCAACATCAAATAATCTACATTCCGCTTAGGCCTTACTTTGCAATGGATGATGCGCTGAGTTTTTTCTATGTCATGGATCATCCGCCCTTAAGAGATGAAGATTTTTGCACCTATAAAAAGAATGATGAATGCGTATATTTCAATTGCATAGGGTCACCGGATTATTTTCCTGTAACGATAACAAAGCCTGACACTCAATATCCCTGGCATACAATTGAAGACGCTAAACTTGCCCAGCAATTTTGGAAAGAAAGCACTATTGATTCAACTCATTTACCCGTTTCATCCATGTGGAAATTGCATAGCATATTTGGAAAAACAGGCCAGGTTTTAAGTTCAAGAAGAGTTATTCCTCCTGTCAAGTCATCCAGAGCAAAAATTTCCAAATGACAGTATAAAGCTGATTGGAGCCTCATCCAACATGGACGCAACCTATTCCTACTCATATAGTTATGACCAAATCGGAAACCGCGTCGCCGCATCCGAGGCGGGCGTGCCGTGGACCTACACGACCAACAGCCTGAACCAGTACACCTCCGCCACGGAGAGCAATGTGCAGCTGGATTTCGCCTACGACCTGGACGGCTCCATGACCTATCGCCCCGTGGACGGGACCAGCGGCTGGACGCAGGTCTGGAACGGCGAGAACCGCATGGTGGAGACCTACAAGGGAACCGACCGCCTCACCTTCACCTACGACTACATGGGACGCCGCGTCGAGAAGTGCGTCTACAGCGGAAATACCTTGGTTTCAAAGACATACTACGTCTACGACGGCTTCAAGTGCGTAGAGGAGCTGGATGCCCTCGACAACAACGCCGTCACCCTGCGCCACGTCTGGCAGCCCTTCGACGTCGGCCTCGACGTCATTCTCGCCACGACGGACTCTTCCGGCACCTCCTATTTCCTCCACGACGCCAACAAGAACGTCATGCAGAAGACATCCGCAAACGGCACGCTGCAGGAAACTTACGTCTACGCTCCGTTTGGGGGAAATGTGGGCACTTATAGCCCACATATTGGCTTTTCGTCAGAAAATAGCGATTATTTAAAACTTAAACTATCATACTATAATTTCCGTTATTATTTATATAGTTTTGGCAGGTGGAATTCACGGGATAAACTAAATGAAAAATATGAGAATAATCTATATTCAATTTGCTCCAATGGAATAATTGATAAATATGATTTATTGGGAAATATGACAAACGAAAAATGCAAAACTATTAATAATATCAGGATTTGCTGGGGACAGTTAGAAGATGAAGATTTTGAACTAGGTGGTACTAAAAAAAGTAATCCTATTTATAGTTATGGTTATATTGTGACTCCTCCACAGGGAAATTGCCCTTGTCTATGTAATAATAAAATCCTCTATAAAGGAAAATATTTTCTTTCTCAAAAGAAAAGAGAATATAATTCATCAGATGAATGGGAAATAGATGGTAGCTTGGATTATCTAGAGGGAGGAAAGAAGGCAAATATATCGAAATATAAAAGTGGTTCATATATTGATACTCCTGGTTTAAAAGATTTTAATAATAGTGAACCAGATCTTTGGGTATATAAAGAAGTATATAAAAAGGACTTTCGAATTGAATTATGGTGTAGATGTCCACCTCATATGGGAGGAGAAGTATTCACAAGTCAAGCATTGCAATTTCATTTTGTTAGATTTTACAATAGACGTGGAGAATTATATAGTTCAATAAAATTGGATTTCTTTTAACAATTATGAAAATAATTAATGATATATTTTGTAAATATAGATATGAATTATTAGTTTCAATAATTATATCATGTATATGTACTATAATTACAAGAAGAATATCTTTAGATGGTTATCAATATGATGGTTCTTTTATTTCAGAATGGTTATATGTTTTTTTGCCCATGTTTATTAGTAAATCAATCATGATATGTCCTAAAAATATATCTGTAATATTATTAGTATCTGGCATTGTATATATTACGACATGGACATATTATAATGGATTTATAAATTATATTATTGTTATTATTATCATTTCTATAAGTATATTAATCTACTTTTTTAGTATATATAAAAAGAATATAAATAAACAGAATTTTACTATAATTTATGAAAAAGGCTTGAGCAATAAAATATACATTATTGTTCCATTAATTCATATTATTGCATTTCTTATCCCTTCAATTTTACGTCTGGTAATGTATTATCCTTATTCGATTAATAAATATGTTTATCATATGGGTATATATATATTTGTATCATTAGAAATTTTATCAAAAACATTTATTTCGTTTTATATATATAACAAAATAATAAATACAACAAAAATATATTTAAAAACTATATATCTTTTTATATTTGTTATATTTTTCATATTAATAAGTTATTTTGTAACAATATTTCGAGTTCTGTTATATACTAGAAAAATATATTTTAGTTGATACAAAATATATGGTAGATAATATGACTATGAAAATACAAAGGCGATATCTATGGCTGAGTGGACAGAGGCGTCGCAGCTCCATGTCCCGCTCCGGCGGCGCGTACACGACGGCGGATGTCATCTCCTACAGCTACAACGACCGCAGCGAGCTGATTGGAGCGCAGTCCAATGTCGATGCAACCTATTCCTACTCATACAGTTACGACCCCATCGGCAACCGCGTGGCCGCCAACGAGGCGGGCGTGCCGTGGACCTACACGACCAACAGCCTGAACCAGTACACCTCCGCCACGGAGAACAATGTCAGTCTCTCCTTCTCCTACGATTTGGACGGCAGCATGACCTACCGCCCTGTGGACGCGGCATCCGGCTGGACGCAGGTCCTGAACGGCGAGAACCGCATGGTTGAGACCTATAAGAGCGGCGACCGCCTGACCTTCAAGTACGACTACATGGGGCGGCGCGTGGAAAAGTGCACATACAGCGGAAACACGCTCGTATCAAAGACCTTGTACGTCTACGACGGCTTCAAGTGCGTGGAGGAATTGGACGGCCTGGCCGACAACGCCGTCGCGATGCGCCATTTCTGGCAGCCCTTCGACGTCGGCCTAGACGTCGTCCTCGCCACGACGGACTCTTCCGGCACGTCCTTCTTCCTCCACGATGCCAACAAGAACGTCATGCAGAAGACATCCGCAAACGGCACACTGCAGGAGACTTACGCGTATGCGCCATTTGGAGAAAGCCTTGGCACATATTCTGCCCATGTGGGATTCTCGTCGGAGATAAATGAAAACACTCTACAACTGATTTACTATAACTATAGGTATTATACTCCTATAGAATGCAAATGGTTATCAAGGGATCCCATTGAAGAGAATGGAGTGATAAACCTCATGGAAGCCTTTGGTAACAATGCTATTGATGATTTTGATTTAAATGTTATGATAAATATGGGAGACATTATCAACAAGATTAAAATTGTATTAGGGAATTATATACAAATTAGGGAAGGTATTAGCAAAGCTGGGAAACTTGTCAGATTGCCAATTTATGCTCCCCCACCCATTTTTCTAGAAGTAGATTGGTTTCTTTCGGGAGATATTTATAATTGTAGAGATACAAATACAGATCGAATTATATCATTTTTCCAAGGATCCTTAGGAATTGAAGGATATGTTTCCATGGGATATTCCTTAATAATTGGGAATCAGGGAAAAGGCAAAGAACGAAATCAAAAAATACAAAATCCAAATAATCCAAATGAATTGATAAAAAGGAAAAAAGCTCCAGCGGATCCTCAAAGTGGATTTAGGGAACGTTCTCGTTACATTGAATTCTCTGCTCTCTCAAATTGTTGTCCTAGAGAAGATATTCATTTTTCAGGATCTGCTTTTTTGAGGGGAAGCATCGGTGTTGGTTATGGAAGGCAAATAAATCTACAAAAAAGAGTGGACAACACATTTACCGATATTTTTTCAGGTTGGAGCATGACTGGTGGAGTGGCGTGGGGCCTTACAGGTGTATCTATAGAGGGGGGGAATCAATTTTAGGGCTGAATTAACAATCAAACTCTCCCGTTTCCTTCAAAAATTTGTACCAAATTCAAACTTTTAAATATAGGAAATAAGCCATGAATTCTTGGCAAGAAATGCGCGGAAATCATCCCAAGCGTGTCAAAGTCAAAAGAAGCAAAGCTAGAAATAAATCAAATGATATTCATCGAAATCGAAACAGAAAATACCAACCTATAGTCAAAAATGGAGACTCAAAATTGAAAATCATGTTTTTCCGTTGTATTGTATGTATATTACAATCCATCATTTTTCTAGGATTGTTTTTTTCTTGTGGAATTCCCTGTAGTTTGATTTGTGGTACAATTGAACCTTTGATTCCATTAAATTTTATTACTTCTTCTTTATTACTACTATTTATGTTCGCTATAATTGTTATAGTTGATAAATATATAATCAATCCATTACTATGGGGCATAGAAAATTATTTTGGAGTCAGAGGAGTATCAAAGCCAGCAAACCCCAATAAAAATCTTTTATAGAATGTCACTTTTATTTTCTTACGTGTTTTTACCTAAGCGACATAAATGACAAGACAACAAAGAGATATGTGTCCTCAATATGAAAATACTAAAAGTCAACAGCCTCAACCAGTACACCTCCGCCACGGAGAGCAATGTGCAGCTGGATTTCGCCTACGACCTGGACGGCTCCATGACCTATCGCCCCGCGGACGCGACCAGCGGCTGGACGCAGGTGTGGAACGGCGAGAACCGCATGGTGGAGACGTACAAGGGCAATGACCGCCTGACCTTCACCTACGACTACATGGGCCGCCGCGTCGAGAAGTGCGTCTACAGCGGAAATGCCTTGCTTTCAAAGACATGCTACGTCTACGACGGCTTCAAGTGCGTGGAGGAGCTGGACGCCCTCTCCAACAACGCCGTCACCCTGCGCCACTTCTGGCAGCCCTTCGACGTCGGCCTGGACGTGATATTGGCGAGTGCGGACATCAGCGGTTCATTCTATTTCCTCCACAACGCCAACAAGAACGTCATGCAGAAGACAAATTCCAATGGTGCTCTTTCAGTGCCTTATGTAGCACATGCCAAGGGATGTTCATATGTCATTGTGCAAGATGAAAGAGCCACAAAGCGGCTCAATAGGGGTAACCCAGGGTTGAGCGCAGCGAAACCCCGGGGCAAGATGGCCTCCACGGATTCTGAAGCCCCAACGAGGCTGAATTACAGTCATCACGATGGCTTCCATTGTCCAGCCGGGGTTCTGAAAAGTTACTGCAAATCCACAATTTTATCTAACTTCCTGCGGGAAAAGAAGATGGAAGAAGACGGGGGACGGGAAACGGGAGACGGGGGACGGGAGACGAAGGACGAGGAACACGGATGCCGCGGAGCGGCAAGCACCCGGAGGGTGCAATTTGCATAACCGCCTGCAAGTGAAAGTCGTTCGCGCAGCTGGCGGTGGGAAAGCCCCATGAATATGCGCCTGGAGGACGCGACAGCCTAATGACATGAAAAGCGAAGAGTGAAAAGTGAAAAGTGAAGAGTGAAGAAACGCTGGCTTAACTGCGTTTTTTAGCTTAACTGCTGTTTATAGGTTAATGAGTTTAGCGAAACTTCTTCAGGCTTCATCGGGATGACCCGTCCCGTTTCAGGTTTCACCATCAGTCCAAAAGGGACGAAACTGCTTCTTCACAGTTTGCCCTTCATCAAGGCTTCTTTTCCAGCTCGAAGGCGCGCTCTTCGTTCCAGGGGATGAGGACGGCCTTCGGCTGGCCGGGAGCCTCCACGCTGATGGACTCCGCTGAAAGCTCCTTCAGCGTCAGTCCTCCCGCGAAGACCTCGCCCTTGCGGATTCGGCTGGTCACGGTCTTGTCACCCTCCGTGATTCGAAGCAGGCCCAGATAGTCTCCGGACAAATCGATGTAGAAACCTCTGAAGAAGACCGTCACTTTGCGAGTCTCCACCTTCTCCTCCGGCTTCTCGGCAGGCGGCTCCTCCTTTTTCTCCTCCGGCTTCTCGGCAGGCGGCTCCTCCTTCTTCTCCTCTGGCTTTTCAGCAGGCTCCTCCTTCTTCTCCTCCGGCTTCTCGGCAGGCTCCTCTTTCTTCTCCTCCGGCTTCTCGGCGGGCTCAGGAGCCTGAATGCTCTTCAGGGCCTTGCCGAAGGGATTGGCCTCCTCGGCTTTTGGAATCGCCCCCGAATACAAGGCGGCGGGCTGAAGGTTCCATGAGAAGAAGCGAGGCGGCGGCGCCAGTTCCACAGGCGGTTTGTCGGAGGCCACGTGCTCCGTCACGGACAAAATCGCGGGCAGGCAAAGGGCCATGCACAGAATGAGCGCCACTCCGAGCAGGGTCCTTTCCCAATAACGCCGTAACATGTCGATAATCGTAAACATAGACAAAGGGCTAATTGCTCTTCACGCCTCCCATCCGGGTCCGCGGACGGCTGGTTTGGGAGGCACGGAAAAACGATGAGCAGACGATGGAGAAATGGAGCTGGTCCACCAACCGCTCCTCCCCCGGCGGCAAGTCGGCTGGCGGCGTGGAGTGAATCTCCAGCGCCTTTAGGGGAAGATAGACCTCATCGGTCTGAAGCTCGCCGATGAACTGAAGGAAGTCCTCCATGGTGCCTCCCACCTTCATTCGGATGGGAAACTCCAGCAGATAGGGTTTGTCGGAGGACTTGCCCAAAGTGTAGGCGATGACCGGAAGAATGCGGAGATAGGCGGAACCCGACGGCTCCCCCTCTTCAATCTTCAGATGATGCTTCAGGGCCAACGCGACCATTTTCCGCACGGTCCACAGCTTGATCATCATCTGATACGGAGGTTCCGGACTGTCGTCCTCCAGTCCGAAAGTCTTGGGGTTGAAGGAGATGTTCTCCGCCTGAAATTCGGAGCTGACTCGATCGTAGAGGTCCTTGTAGTCAATACGCGTGGCGTTGCGGATGAAAATCTCTTCAGACGTGGTTCTTGCGTAAGATTCTGTGGGATAGGCCTTTATGATATCTTCATGAAAGGTGGACGTGGCATATTTGAGCGTCTCATCCGCAACTTGGATCAAACCGCCCTTCTGACGTGTGCCCTCCAATTGGCGCAGACAGGTGTCCAAATGCTCCTTGAGGGCCGTGGCATCCATGGGATAGTCGTGGCGCTTCAAAGTGCTGCGCTCCTGCGCCAAATCCTGCTCCAGCTTGTTGAGGAACTTCCAGCGGGGGAAGATGCGGGTCCAGAACGCAAACAGGAAGAGCACCAGCAGGGCAAGAGTCACCTGCAGGAGTCTTCGATGGCGCAGAGGCCAGTTTCTGTAGGGTTGGATTTGCATCAGCGGCGGTCAGCTTTTCGGTTTGCGGGCTTGAGGAGTGGCGGGCGGACGGAGGAGCTCGCTTTGGATGTCCTCCGTACGGAAGGGCAGCTGCAGGAAGAACATGGTGTAGTCGCTTCCCAAAGCCGCCTTGTTGGTCTGGAGGAATTCCTGCCACGGGCGGAGATAATGGTCAATGAACGGATCGGTCAGGAAGTCGATGCGGTCATCCACCTCTTCATAGACGTCGGACTCGATGAGCTTGGCCTGCATTTCCTTAACCACCTTATAGCGAGACTCTTCCAGAGGCGCGACACCACCGATGTACATGTTGTGCAGCAGCGGCATGTTCTCCACGGAGGTGATGGCCTGCCGATAATTGTCCAACGTCTCTTGCGTCAAAGGGGCCTTTTTGCCGTCTCGGTTGAAAATGGTCATAGCGTTCTCCTGCACGGCGCCCGTGGCGTCAGTAGCGGCCGCGGCAGGCTCCTCGGCCTCCTCGTCGCCGTTGTCCTCCCGGAAGGTGAACTCGTCCGCCAGATAGATGGCCCAACAGCGGCTTTTGGCATCCTGCTCCTGAATGATGTGGTTCCACAGCTCCAGAGCCTGCACAAAGCGGCGTGTATGGTAGCCAGCCTCCACGATTGGCAGCAGTCGCTTCTGCTGATACTCCAGCTTGGTGTGGGCGTCCTCAATTTGGGGAAGCAGCTCCCGACAGGTCTTGAACTCCTCAACCTCTTGATAGACAGCATCTAGCCGACTTCTCAAATGGAAGCCCATGCCCAAAAAGGCGGCGAAGAGGCCGATGAACAGGAGAATGGCGGCGGCGGCCAAAAAGGGGAATTCCCGTCGTTTCCGCTCCTGCCAATTCAGCACGTCCGGCACCAGAGAGATGCGCAAAGCTGTTTCTCTAAGTCCTTGCAGGGCAAGGCCAAAGGCGATGACCAACGCGGAGCCCCATGTCGGCTTCCGCCCCTCAGAGGGAAGCATGTCCTCCGGCAATTCAAGAACCCGAACCGTCAACGTGGGATGGCGGTCGGCCAGCAGCTTCAGCAGCCCGCAGGAACGGACATTCTCTCCCGTGACCCAAATGCCGTCCAAAGGCAGCCCCCGTTCGGCTTCCGGCAGCGTCTCCCGCCAACGCCGCACCGTGGCGTCCAGCTCCTCCAGAAGTGCGTCAGGGGACTTCCCCTTGGAGGGAGCGGCGGTGGCGTCTGTGGCAGAAAAACCATCCATGCCGGTCATCAGCCAGTTCTGATAGAGGATGCAGCCACGATGCATGAGCACGACGACGCTGCTGTCCCCCTCCACATCCAGAAGGAGCTGGATATGGTCCGCCGCGGCGGCTTGGGGCTGGAGGGCGAGAAAGGCGTTGGCCATGGCCAGACCGTGTTCGGTCATCTGCCGAACATCGATGCCCATGTTGCTGAACAGGTGGTAGTGATTCTCCACCGTGTCCTCCCGCGCCACGCTCATAAGGATGGGGTTGCTGTAGTGGAGAACCGGCTGAAGGGCCTGATAGTCGTAGATGAGCCGTTCGTCGGCGATGCCACCCAAGGCCTTGGTCTGCAGCCGCACCATGTCCCGAAGCTCCCCTTTGCTGCGGGAGATCGGCAGGTCGTTGATGACTTCCGTGGTGGACATGGTGGGCAGGATGACGCAGGCCTCCACGCTCTCCAATTGGTGGTCCACCACCCAATTCATGAGGGCATGGGACAGCTCCAAGTCGTTGAGCATCCCCTCGTCCCCCGCGTTGATGACGGTGGCGCAGCGGATGCAGTATCCCTCCCCCTGGCGGTCCAGACAGAGCGCACGAACCCCTCCATGGCCAAAATCAAGGCCAAGGCCGGTTTTCCGCAGGTTTCGGAGGTACGTTTTAACGATTGACAACGACATATTCACCGCGTTCATTGATGATCGTCGCGGTTACGAAAATCAGCAGGTTGGTTGGTTCACGGGAAACGGAGGTGTGGCGGAACAGGGCCCCGATAAAGGGAATGTCCCCCAAGAAGGGCACCCGTTTGACTTCCGTCGTCTCGCGGTTCTCCACCATGCCGCCCAGAATGACGGTCTCGCCGCTGTTGATGCCCACGGAGGTTGCCACGGTCTGCTCGTGGTAGCGGGGCAGTTTGACCTCCGTATCCTTCTTAGTCGTTGACTTGTCAGGGTTTGTGACGGTGGTCGTGGACGAGAAGTCCTCCCATTGCAGGAAGGTGACGATTTCAGGCTTGAGGCCGAGCAGGATGGTCTTCCCGTCCGCGCCAATGCTCGGCTTCACATCGAAGGTGATGCCCAACGCCAAACTGGAGGGCTTTCCAGTGGGGACCAAAATTTGATCCGTGCCCCCCTCGCCACGGTCCACGGACTGAATCTGATACTCTTCGAAATAATACATCTTGTCGCCTTTGCGCATCCGCGCGGTGCGGTTGTTGAACGTGGCGATGCGCGGGGCGCTCAAGGTGACCGTGGAGCTCTTCCTCTCCAACGCCCGAATCAGCATGTCAAAGCTGCGGTTCCCGATGATGCCGCTGATGGTCAGGGAGCTGACGCCCTCTTCCGCGTCCGCCGCCAAATTCCCCAAGCGGGTGAAGAAATCGCTGAGGTTGCCGTTGGTCTGATGCTTCGCGTCGATGTTCTCGCCTGTCTTACCACCATTGTAGTGGCTCAGCTCAATGCCCACGTCCCGCAGGTCTGACTCGCTGACCATGAGGAACTTAGCCTCAATAAGAACCTGATTCGGCGGCTTGCTGAAGGTCTCCACCAGCTGCTCCACATAGCGGATGTTCTCCAACGTGTCCCGCACCAGCAGCACATTGCGCTGAGGGAACAGCTGATAGCTTCCGCCTGTGGTCGTCTTTTCGTAGAAGGCCTTCAGCGCGTTGTCCAAATCCAAGTCCTCTTCCTTCGTCGTCTCAAAGGTGACTTTGGCCGCCTCCACGACGCCAATGCCTTCCGGCACCGTGGGAATGATGCCTTGGCGCAGGGGGATGATGCGGCTTACCAGCCGGGGCCCCGTGGCCTCCGCCGCGGATTTGGTGACCCAGATCATATTGCCGCAGATGTTGAATTCCACCTGCAGGTTGTATGCAAGGTAGTCGAAGATCTCCCGCAGGGGCACGTCCTTGAAATTGGCGGAAAAGGTCTTGCCCTGAAGGACTTCGTCATTGAAGATCACATTGACGGGATCCGCGATGTTCAATCCCTCCAAATCCCGCAGTTGCATGGCCAGCTCGCCCAAAGGCATGTTGGAGATTTTCATGGAGACAGGCCGATCCAGCAGCCGCTCCAACTCGCTGGTACGCGGAGATTCGTCATCCGGAGACACATTGATGACTTTGCCGTAGCTCCTCGGCAGCTGGGTGCCCACTTCCGATTCGTTCAGAATCCGCTTGCGGTCAATGGCCAAATCCGTCTCGCTCAGCAGCAGGTTGCGGGCCAGATTCACCAGTTCCTGCAGGTCCTCCAGCTCGCTCTGATACTCCACCATCTCCCGCATCTGGGCCAGCTTGTTCTCCGCCTCCACAAATTTCTTCTCTGCAATCAGCTCCCGAATCTCCTTGAAGCGATTCAGAACCTGTTCCCGCAGAGCACGTTCCGCCTCCTCTTTGGCAAGGCGCTCCCGCTCCATCAGGTTGCGTTGCATTAACTCGTTCTCCAGCAGATTCCTGCGCTCAAAGAAACCGCAGGAACTCAGAAGCAAGGCCAGGGTCATGAAAAATAGAATATGGCGGATGTTCATAGGCCACATGTTCTCAAAAGGTTGACTGATTCATGAACTGCAAATGCCGACAATGACAAACGTTTGAAACAGAATTTCTATTTGCCACTTACCATGCAACCTATAAACATATTGCATAAAAGAAGCAAAGCAAACCGTCTCACCGTCAAAGCCACGGTTTCCCGCAAGGAAACACAAGTTCAAGACGGCTGCACAATGGGCTAAAATGAAACAGTGGGATGAACGGGACGCGTTGGGCTATTGTTCCGCCTTCCAGGAGAACACCTCGCATTCGCCGGAACCAAGGATGTATTTTCCATCGTATTCATCTGCGGCAACGATGGTTCCGTCTTTTCGGACACGCTGGACCTCGCCGTTGAAGTCAATGTCCAGTTCCATGCGGTGGTTCAGATCCGCATTGACGATCACAAGATAGAGGGTGTCGTTCTTCTTCAGCTGGGAGACGACGGCATGAATGCCCTTCGTGTCAAGCTTCTGCACCCTCTTGGGCAGCTCGGTCAACGGCGTCGTATGCGCCGGCAGATTCTTTCCGATATGGTTGACAGAAAGGACCTTGGAGCGCATGAACACGAAATTGCGGCTCTGCAGCTCCGCATTCAGCTCGCGGACGATGTCATAGACATGGCTCCGCTTGCCATTCTCCAGAACAGGAGCCTCATGGAAGTCCCATTGCGAAGTGCCTGGGTTCCAATAGGTAAAGTATTGAAGCCCCTGGGCACCGTAGGCAAGGTTGCTGTACATCTGCAGCCGCAGCTGCGACATGTCCGGAACAGGATAGTGGGCGTGGGCCGTGGAAAGCGCGAAGGCCCAGAAGGGCTTGTTCATCTCGCGGGCCGCCTTTGAGATGACCTCCAGGTTCCAATAGTAGTTGGGGCCCAGATGGCGGGAGGGCGAGCCGTCGGGGCGCGTGGTGCCGTCTGTCCCAATGCCATAGTGGTCGTAGGAGAGGAACGGCGTCTCAATCTCGCCATAGCAGTAGCGGATGTACTCTTCGTAGGGCATGAAGGATTCCGTGGCTCCGATGGGCAGCAGATTGATATAGGTGAAATGATGGGGGTCAATGGCGCGGATTTTGTCGTTGGCCTCTTTCAGCGCAGGGACATCGTTCTTGTGAGGTTCGTCCCGCAGATGATAGCCGGCAAGGGCGGGATGGTTCATGACCTGCGGCACAATCGTCTCCGGCGAGCCCTGGAGGGCGCCGCACATGAACATGACCCGCACGCCGGCCGCCGCCGCACAGTCCAACGCCTTTTTCGCGCTGTCGAAATCGTAGATATGCGGAAAGCTCAGATTGAAGCCGCATTCTTTCAGCTCCTGATACGTATGGACGGAGGTGTTATCCGGCGTGATGCAATGCCATGACAGGATGGGAATGGTGTCCTCGCCAGGGAAGATGTCCAATTGACTATTGTAAACCGTTGGAACGCTTCCCGCGCTTTCCGATTGGTCAACGGTTCGGCAGCCGGCAAGAAGAGCGGCTGACATGACGGCGCTCCAGCAAATCCCCTTCATCATCCTTTTCATGGCAACTCCTTTTTGGATAGAGGTTTAGCTCAAAAACAAATGATATCCATAGTTTGCATAACATATTACAAGAGAACGAGTTATGAACGTCGCGTGCCTGGCCTTTTGACGGAGAAGCCGAAGAAGCCGAGGCGGCGGCCAAGGGCAAAGTATTCTCCATGGGCGTAGGCGAGCAGGTTGGCTTTGTCGAGTCGGAGCTTTCCGGCTTTGTCGATGAGCTCCTCCGTGACCTGAACCGCCTCGATGGAGGCCAAAAAGAGGTCGTGGGAGCCCAGTTTGACGATGCGTTTCACCTTGCATTCCAAGCTGATAGGGCATTCCATGATCAGCGGGGCCTCAATGGCTTTCCCTTTCAGCGGCGTCAGGTTCATCTCGCTGAACTTGTCCACATCCCGTCCGCTCTTGACTCCGCACCAGTCGGTGACCTTCGCTTGCTCCGCCGAGGGGATGTTGACGGCGAATTCCCTTGTGTCCGCGATAATGCCATAGGAGAAGCGCTGCGGACGCAGGGATATGCTTAGCATGGGCGGGTCGGAGCAGACGGTGCCCGCCCACGCGACAGTGACGATGTTCGGCTTGTGGCCGCCGCTGCCGCCGCAGGAGACAAGTACCACCGGCACCGGAGACAACACCGTGCCCGCCTTCCATATCTTCTTCTTTATCAACGGCATATCCTGCGGCGTTTCAACGTTGGATGACCGAACCGCGCGGGACGGCCGCTTTAAGGGTGAGGAATGCATAAGTAATTAGGAATTAGAAATTAGAAATTAGGAGGTCGGAATTGGAATTAGGAATTAGAAATTAGAAATTAGGCGGTCGGAATTGGAATTAGAAATTAGGAATTAGGAGTTAGGAATGATGAAGGCTGAAATTTGGGGTGAGGACTACATGGCCGACTGATCTTCGTCGTCATCAGAGGGTGGATTTGTCCAAATAGTATTCAATGGAGTCGGTGAGGGCGATCCAGCTGGCCTCGATGATGTCAGTGGAGACGCCCACGGTGGTCCATGTGCTACGGCCGTCGGAGGATTCGATAAGGACGCGGACTTTGGCGGCGGTGGCGTGGTTGGTCTCCAGAACACGGACTTTGTAGTCGGTCAGCTTCGCCTTGTCAATGATGGGATAAAACACTTTCAGAGCGCGTCTTAGAGCTTGGTCAAGAGCGTTGACGGGACCGTTGCCCAACGCGGCGCTGATTTCCGTGGTGTCCCCCACCTTGATTTGAACCATGGCGGTGGCCTGCTCCTCTCCGTTCAACGCAGGGAACTCGCCGCTGGTCTTATACAGAAGTAGTTCATAATGAGGGGAATGGAGCCCAAGAGTCCGCCTGACCAACAGCTCCAGACTGGCGTCCGCCGCCTCAAATTGATAGCCTCGGAACTCCATTTCCTTGATGGTCTGGATGATTTGGGCGGTGCGGGGGGAGTCCTTCGTCAGCTGGGGCGCAAAGGAATGGACTTTGGCCACAAGTGTGCTTCTTCCAGAGACTTCCGAGACCAAAAAGCGGCGATGATTGCCGACGACTTCCGGAGAAATGTGCTCAAAGGAGGAGTTGTTCTTGAGGACGGCGTCCACATGCATGCCCGCCTTATGAGCGAAAGCGCTTTGGCCTACATAGGGTTCTGTGTTGGGCAACAGGATGTTAGAGATTTCGCTGAGCTTTCTGGCCACGGGAGTCAGCATTTCCATGTTCTCGATTTGGCAACAGCAGTTTTTCTTGAGCAGCAAGTTTGGAATGACAATGCTCAAATTGGCGTTGCCGCAGCGCTCTCCCACGCCAGAGAAGGTGCCCTGCACATGGAGGGCTCCCCCTTCCACGGCCAGCAGGGAATTGGCGACGGCGCAGCCGCAGTCGTTGTGGGTGTGGATGCCGATGACAGGGTCGGGAAGGGCCGTCTTGACCTCGCGGGTAGTGGACAGCACATGGGTGGGCAGGGTGCCGCCGTTGGTGTCACAGAGCACCAGAATGGCCGCCCCCGCCTCATAGGCGGTGCGCAGGACCTTCAGCGCGTAGGACGGATTGTCCGCATAGCCGTCGAAAAAGTGCTCCGCATCGAAGAGCACCTGCCGTCCGTTGCGAACGAGCAGGCGGATGGAGCTGTCGATCATGTCCAGATTCTCATCGGCGGTGGCGCCCAAAATTTGGGTGACGTGGGGCAGCGAGGCTTTGCCGAAGAGGGAGACCACAGGGGCCTCCGAATCCATAAGCGCTTGCAGTCCAAGATCTTTCTCCGCAGCCACATCCCGATGGCGCGTGCTGCCAAAGGCGCAGAGGCGGGCATGGCGAAGGGGCAGACGGGAGGCCTTGCGGAAGAACTCCAGATGGCCGGGATTGGCCATGGGGGCGCCTGCCTCAATGAAATCCAGCCCGAAATCGTCCAAGGTCTGGACTATGTGGAGCTTGTCCTGCAGAGAGAAGGAGAGGCCTTCAGCCTGCATGCCTTCCCGCAGGGTGGAATCCAATATGGTGATTTGCTTTAAGTTACTGGACATCAATGACTTCCGTAATTACTTAACAGAAAAGGACAGAACCTCCTGCCGCAGGGGGATGGAAGGGATGGCCCCTGGCCGGCTGACCGTGATGGCGGCGGCGCGGCAGGCCATCTCCAATGCAACGGCGGGAGCGGCGCCGCCCGTCCATTCATGGAGGAAATAACCGACGAAAGTGTCTCCGGCGGCGGTGGTGTCCACGGCCTTGACAGGATAGGCCCGCTGACGGAGCAGACCGGTGGCCTCCGATTGGAAGAGTGCGCCGTCCTTGCCCAATGTGATGCAGACACTGGCGGCGGGCCAACGACGATGCAACTGCTCCAGCACGGCCTCCATGGGCGTCTCCACCGGGACGCCGGCCAGTTGCGCCGCCTCTATCTCATTCAGAATGAATAGGTTAACAGCATCCAGAGGATAAGAGAGAACCGCCGCGTCCATGGGAGCGGGGTTGAAGCAGACCCTGACGCCGGCTTTGCGGGCGGCGGCCATGGCCATGGGGGTCAGGTTGATTTCGTTCTGCAGGGCAAGCCAGTCTCCGTCATCGGCGCTGCTGAGCAGCTCATCCAACAACGTGGCAGGGATGGCCTGATTGGCGCCGCCATGGATGATGATGCTGTTCTGGGCATTGGTGTCCACCTGGATGATGGCATGGCCGCCGGGAATGTCCTCCGTCACACGGACGAAGCGAGTGTCCACCCCTTCTTGGCTGAGTCGGTCCTTCATCCATTTGGTGTCGTTGCCGACCATGCCAGCATGCCACACTTGGGCGCCCGCGCGAGCCATGGCGACGGATTGATTGGCCCCCTTCCCCCCCGGATGAACGGCCAATCCGCGGCTGGCGATGGTCTCCCCCGGCTGCACAATATGCTCTATCTGATAGACATAGTCCACATTGATGGAACCCAAATTCAAAATCTTCATGGTGTTTGCTCCTCCTCAAAGGCAAAGACGGTGAACACGGACAATTCGGCGGGGGGCGTCTGTCGCCATGCATCCGACGGCAAGCCGGCCTTCTCCTGACACAGGATGCTGAGGAACTGCTCCTTGTTCGGAATCTGCTCCCAAACCTGCGGAAGAAAAAGCCCGCTGCGACGGTTGGCGCGGATGACGACTCCGTGCTTGAAAGGCACAATTTCGTCGGCGGAGGTGACCGCCTTCAAAGGCGAGAGGACGGAGATTTCGATATGGGTGTCCGCCAGCTCCTCTTTGGTCAGCGGCGTGAACCGCGTGTCCTCAAAGGCGGCGGAATGGGCCAGTTCAGAGACGGCCTTCGCCAGCGGATATACAGGGGCGGTGGTGCCGATGCAGCCCCGAAGGCGGCCATGTCGCGTCAAGGTGACGAACACGGCGGCCTTCTCCTGCAGCTCCGGCATGGTGGGCGGCAATGTACGGCGCCATGATTTGTCCTCCACATCGGCGGCCAGACGGGAGCGGGCTATGTCCAACAGCTCCTTTTGGACGGCGGCAGACAGGCTAAATTCGGGGGCAGTTTTCTCGCATTTGGAAGTTATTGCAGCAGAAGATGTTGTGGATTTATCTACCGTCAACGCGGCCTCCGGAGCAAAGGGTGCTCCCTTTCCTGTACGGACAAATGCGACAGCTCCATAGCCCACAACCCGATTCAGGTCGCCCCCTTTCACGTCCCCCGAATTGCCTTTCGCCAAAAGCGGCGCGGCGTCCGCTCCTTTGCGGGCAGCCCACACCATGGCGGTTCCCACGCCGCCCATGGCGCAGAGGGCGATTTGCGTGTTGGGGGCGTTGACCCCCTTGCCCGCCTGACGCTCCGCCAGGCCCTTCAAATCCATGGTGGTGACAAGCTCTAACGTCTTCTCATCCAACGATTTGGCATCATTGTAGTTTGGATAGTGGGACAAATCCGTGCTGGCGAGAATCATTACATTTCGCTCTCCCGCGCACGCCTGAAGGGCATCCGCCAAACGGACGCATCGCTCCGCAGAGACTTCGCCAAACAGGATGGGAACAATCTTCACATTGGGCTTAAGATGCTTAATGAACGGAAGATGGATCTCAATGGTGTGCTCCTGCGCATGGACGCCGTCGTGGACGATGAAGTCCCCCCTGCCCTTCCGCAGCGCCTGAATATAGTCGACATCCACGGAAACTGGCCCCAACGGCGTGTCGAAGGCACTGCAGCTGGGGAAGATAGCGGTGATGCCGGGGGCGTTGCGGCCAAAGTCATGGCCGATGATGACCAAAGTGTCGAACTCCGCCGTGGCCAAAGCCTGATAGGCATGGGCGGCGATGGCAGCAGAGTACATATAGCCGGCGTGGGGGGCCATGACGGCCAGAACCTGACCGTCATGGTGGAAGGGGCCCGCTCCATTCAAAGCCGTGCGGATGGTCTGAAGGAACTTGTCTTTGTCGGCAGGATAGAAGGAGCCGGCGACTTTGGCCGGCCGGATGTTCTGGCTCATGAGCAGGGCTCCCGTAAACAATAATATAAGGAAAGGGACTCTCAACGGATGACTCCAAAGGGCCGGCCGCCCGCAAGGGAAAGGGGCGGCCGTGGCCGATGGCGTGGACTATAGCGTGGACATGAACTGGTAGATGCGGTCCATGGCCCCAGGCAGCCACTCATGGCCGAAATCCGGATAGGTGACATAGGACTTCTTGGTGCGGATTTTGTTGTAGGCAGCGAACTGGGTGGACGGCGGGCAGATGGTGTCCATAAGTCCTAGATGCATAAGGACTTCCGCGTTTATGCGCGATGTGAGGTTCTGAATGTCGATGTAGCCGAGCCGCGTGAAGACGGCCTCCTCCCGCTCATGGGTGGGGTCGCTGTGGCGGAAAAAGTCCTTGAGCTCAAGGTAGGCGTCTTTGGCCAGCTCCATCTCCCAGACCCGCTTGTAGTCGGAGAGGAAGGGGTAGATGGGGGCCGCCTTCTTGATGCGCGGGACGAGAGAGGCGCAGGCCAACGTGAGGCCGCCGCCCTGGCTGCCGCCAAAGCAGCCAACGCGGTCCGGATCCACTTCCGGCAGAGCCATGACGACTTTGGCCAGCTGGGCGCAGTCCAAAAACACCTGGAAGAAGTAGAGCTTTTCAGGGTCGTCGTCCTCCAGACCGCGGATGATCTGGCCTTGGAAGGTATTTCCCTTGACGAAGGTGATGTCGTCGGACTTGCCGGAGCCCTGTCCACGGCAGTCCAGAGCCGCGTAGACGAATCCCCTGGCGGCGTAGGGCAGCTTGTCGTACCAGTCGCCGGAGTCCCCTGTATAGCCATGGAACTGGATGACGGCGGGGCCGGGTTTCTGCATGCTCTTGGGAATGATGAGTTTAGAATAGATTGACGCGCCGCCGGTGCCTGTGAAGCGGAGGTCATAGCAGGTGGCGAAGGGCGCCTGGAACTCCGCCGGCGTCATGACGACATGGTCATCGGCGGCGGCCAGACGAGCCAGAGCGCGGTCCCACACGGCGTCGAAGTCGGCGGGCTTGGGGTTGCGTCCTTCGTAGGTCAGAAGGCGTTCAAAGGGCATGTCAAACAACAGCGTCATGGATAATCCTTTCTTCAAATTAGGAATTAGGAATTTTACTAGAGCCTCTAGAGCTAGCTAGGGTGAATGACGGTGGCGATGGCTTCGCCAGCACGGACAAGGCATTCCTGACCTGCGGCGCTGCGGCGGACAAGGTCCTCGTCAAACTGGATGCGATGGGGCTGGAAGAGAAGGATGACCGTGGAGCCGCCAAAGGTGAAATAGCCTTTTTCGTCACCACGGCGGAAGGCGCCGCCGTCATGAGACGAACGGATGGAACCAACGCCAAAGGCGCCGACGGCAATGAAGGCGCAGCGCCCCGCCTGCTCCAGTTCCAGCAGGGAAACCTCGCGGGCATTGGAGACGAAGACGGAGGGGGAACGATGCAGCGCCACCGGGTTGACGGAGTTGTAACCGCCTGGTATTCGCCAACTTCGGACACATTGGCCGGAGTCAGGGAAATGGTAGCGGTGATAATCCGCAGGACAGAGACGGCAGACGCACAACGCACCGCCAGCAAAGGACGGCGCCACGTCCACCCCCGCCTCGCCCAACAGGCCAGAGAGATGGAAGGCGGTGCCTTTAACGGGAATGCAGGTGTCCGCCTCCACGGCGGGCCACACGGTCAGACGGCAGTCCGCCGGTGAGCCGATGCGGTCCAGCGCCTGCGGAAAGGGCCGCGCTCCGGCTTTGAGGCGGCGGCAGAAAAAGTCGTTGAAGCAGGCGAAGCCTTCCGGCGGAACCACCACCTCCTCCATGTCAATGTTCAGCTGAGTGATAGTGGGGGCGATGCGCCGGCGGGAGAGCACACTGTCCGCATACCATCCCATCATCTTGGAACACAAGGCATTAGCAAAAAGTGGAAGACAAAGCCACTTGCCCACGGGATTCCGATATGCGAATTTCAGCAGGCCGTCTCCCAACACACACTCTTGTCGCTCCCGGCCATGCCGCCGATCATAGTAGATGATGTCTTGGCTGTCCGTCATGGCGGGTCAGCGCACTTCAAAGGCAAAAAGTTTGCAAGTTGTTGCGCCCCAAGTACTTATAGGAATAAGACGAACCGCTTGCGCATGGCCGTTCAATGGAAGGCGAACCAGCCGCTGATGGTTGTCCTCCATGTGGGCGGCCTCCCGCCATTGTCCATCGGGGTCCTGAATCTCGATGTGGAACGCCTTGACCATGGTTTCGGGAACGTGGCGCGGCGGCTGGTCCAGAGGGAAATTGGAGAGGATGCTCATTTCCTTGTCATCGCTGCAAGCACCTTGTCCTCTGCGGTTTAAATTGCTGTCAAAGGTCATTCGGGCTTCGGTGAGTGCAACGGGTTTGGCGAAACGGTATTCCACCCAGCCGCCAGGAACCGTCTCCCATGAATTGTCGTTCCACGTGCCGTCGTCATTTTTCGTGGGGCGGTCCAGCCCGTTCCGCAGGGGCTCCGGATCGTTGACGGAGGCGGTAAGGACGGCGTTAGCGCTCAGAGGCGCAATGGCACGGCGATGCCACGGCAGATAGCAGTCGTCATCCATGAGCATTTGCTGAAGCTTGGGAATGAATGACTTGCAGAGTCCGTCCACATCCACATGCTCTTGGACAAGGATGGAGACAGCTGTGCCGACGGCCTGCCCCAAGGTGGCGCAGGTGGCCATGACCCGCGTGGCGCTCAATGCCGCATGGGTGGTGCTGATGTTGCGGCCCGCAAAGAGCAGATTGGGCACGTTGCGGGAGGCGAGGCATCGGAAGGGGATGCCGAAGGGCGAGGGGGCGGGATGGAAGATGTTGGGAGCTCCGGGGTAGTTGAAGCCGCCGGGGTTGTGGTCATCCATAGTCCAGCCGCCATAGCCGACCAGGTCCTCGAAGCGCCCCTCTGCCCGTACATCGTTCTGCGTCAAGGTGTAACGGCCCACATAGCGGCGGCTCTCCCGCTTGCCGGGCAAGAAGCCAACCCACTCCAGGTCCCAATTGGCGGCGCCGTGGTCACCGTGATTCTTCACATGGTCCCACACGCCGAAGGTGATGGCCAGCAGCCGATCCCGCAAGGACTCCGTGTCATGGATGGAGTCCTCTTCGCCGCCCAATTCAATCCACCAGAAGTTGCTGGTGCCCGTGAAGCTGTGGTCTCTGGCGGGCAGATCGGCGTCCGTCGGAAAGACTCTGGCCCATTTTGGGGGAATGAAGGTCACGGGGTGAGAGGTTTCGCGGGCCTGCAGCAAACAGCTCATGCCCATGGTTTTGCGGTCGGCCACCTCCGGCTCGATGTCTTCGCCAAATTCGCCGCGGGCTTCCCGACCGACGCGGAACTCGGCACCACTGAGGGTGGACAGGATGCTGTCCCCCGAACAGTCCGCAAAAAAGTCGGCGCTGACCACATGCCACGTTTCCGCGGTAGTCTGCCATCCTTTGACGGAGATGATGCGGCCGTCCTTCATGGTGGCATCGTTGACAGAGCAGTTGAGCAGCGGTAAGATGTTGGGCTCGTTGCGGATAGCCTCATACAGAACACTGTCCCAAATGGAGAAGTTGGAGCTTGGGTTACGGTAGTTGTTCTCCAGAAGCAGCTCCTCCACCAAGCCAGTCTCCCGGTTGTTCAGCCCATGGGCGCCGCAAATCCACATGCGGATCTCGCTGGAGGCGTTGCCGCCGAACATGGGGCGGTCCTGAATGATGGCCACCCGCACGCCATGGCGGGCGGCGGAAATGGCGGCGGCCATGCCGGAAAGGCCTCCGCCGACCACACAGAAGTCAACATGGTGGGTTAGAGTTCGCATAAGCAGTTGGAAATTAGGAATTAGAAATTAGAAATTAGGAGTCTTTCTAGAGCTTCCAGGGCTAGCTAGCGCAGACCGCCCCCCTCACATGACCTTGAATTTGGGAAGGTCCTGAATGTCCACCAGACCGGCGAATTTGCCCTCTGCGTCGGAGACCAAAATGTCGTCTATCTTGCGCTTCTCCAAAAGTTTCATGATTTCAACGGCCATGGAGTCCGCCATGATGGAAATCGGGTTGCGGGTCATGACGGAGTCGATGCGCTCCTCCAGAAGGTTGGCATTGGAGGTGATGTGCCGACGGAAATCGCCGTCGGTGAAGATGCCAAGGATCCGGTCCTCTCCGTCCACGATGGCGACGGCGCCGCAGCGGGCGTTGGTCATGCACAGGAGGGCGTCGCGGACGCTGGTCTCCGGCGTGACGCGAGGGGCGTTGGGGCCAGTCCGCATGATGTCCCGAACGGTCAAGGTGATGCTTCGGCCAATGGCGCCCGCGGGGTGGAATCGCGCGTAGTCATTCAGGCTGAAGCGTTTGCATTGCAGGAGGACAAGGGCGAGAGCGTCGCCGAGGGCCACCAGCGCGGTGGTCGTCGTCGTGGGGGCCAGATTGAAGGGATCCGCCTCCCGCGGAACGGGCATGGGGACCACCAAATCCGCCATCTGGCCCAGACGGGACTCCGCCTTGCCCGTGACGGCCACGATGTCAACCCCCAGCCGCTTGACCGCCGGCAGGACGGCAAGCAGCTCGTCGGTCTCTCCGCTGTAGCTGACCGCCAGAAGCAGGTCCCGCGTGTCCACCACGCCCAAATCGCCGTGCATGGCCTCCACGGGGTGCATGAAGACGGCCCGCGAGCCCGTGCTGGCCAACGTCGCCGCAATCTTCTTGCTGATATGGCCGCTCTTCCCCACGCCCGTCAGAACCAGCTTGCCGCCCTGCTCCGAAATCGCCAGACAGCGCTGCACTAAATCGACAAAGGGCTGCCCCAATCCGTCACGGATGGCGGCAAGTCCCTCCATTTCAATGTTCAGGATGTCTTTTGCATGGCTGATGATGGAGGCGGCATCATTGGGGCAATAGGGTGCGGACATGGCGTATCACCTTGTGTAAATCACTGATTATGAGATAGTTATGACTACTGGAAAGAATAGTCGCTGAATTTCAGGTTGAGGACCGGAGGAAGCTTGATGCCCCCTTGGTTCGCCGTGGCGGCGGGAAGGCTTTGGGAGATCGAAATCCAAGTCGGCGCCGTGTAGGTCTCTCCGTCCTCCGCCGTCTGGATGCCGTAGGCGAGCTTGATCAAAACCGCCGAGGGCTTCTTCTCCGTGGCGTTGGGGTCCTTCAGGTCCAGCCGGAACTGGACGATGGTCTTGTCGCTCTTGTTGATGAGCACGCGGGCCTGCTTAATGCGGTTGCTGAAAACCTTCTGGTCCGTGGGCTGGAAGCTGAGCAGCAGCCCCTTCTCGTTCTCATTGGAGACCTCCATGGGATAGAGCTGGGGGTCCAGCATCTTCGTCACGGTATGGAGCGGAAGGAACGTCGTCTTGGCAAGCATGGCGGAAAGGCCCGTATCCTTCAGAATCTTGTTGAACTGCTCCTCCAGCGGATTGGTCTGGGCGTCTCCCTCCGGGCCGCCCATGCCACCCATGCCGGGCATGCCGCCCATGTTGTTGTTATTCATGGGACGCAGCACCGCCTTCGTGAAGCCACCATCTCCGCGGATGCCCAAAAGGAAATATTCCAGCGGAATGGCGCCGCGTATCCCCTGCTGCTGCAACCCCAACTGCAGCAACGCGTTAATCTCCGGAGACATCATGTGGACGTCAAAGGACCGCTCCATCAGTTTGTCCATGCTTTGGCGGACATCCTGTAGCAGTTTCTTGTGTTCATCCTTCAGTTCCGCCGCGCGCAAGGCGAAGGACAGGCAGAGAATCAGGCAAAGGAGTTTTTTCATGATTGGCCTTCCATCAAATTAAATGACATTGTGGGAAAATCCGTTAGCAATACATTCGTTCCAGTTTGGCGATTTTCAAGCGGAAATGCGGAAAAAGCCGTCGATTCAGTTAGCCATTGGCCGTTTCTCCGCCTGTTTTCCTTTTGACATAGAGGGGTTTCGGCATGTTCTATTTCAGCAGATGAGCCACCTTGGAGGGGAATTCGCGATAGTTGTCCACACGGATGAAGGGGAAATCCGACTGGAAGACGGCCTCGTCATTGCCGCCGGGTCCGTAGTCGTCTCCGCAGTAGGCCACTTCGTCGTGGGTCAGGCCGTGCTCTTGGCAGTAGAGGTCAAGGGCATAGCGTTTGTCATAGGGCTTTGGGGCGAAGTCGAAGGAGGAGGAGCCGCCGATGAAGGTGATGTAGTCGGCGAAAGTCTGTCTCACCTCGTCCAAAATGCGGCGGCGCTTCTCGCGGGTGGGGTCGAAGGCCAGTTTGTCCTCCTGTTTCGCCTTTGTGCCCAAAATTGGAAAGGTGACGCAGCCGGAGGGATGGAACTCCACGCTGTCGCCGGCGAATTCCGTGAAACCGAATTTTTTCCGCAGCAGCTCCACACGGGTGGCGGCGCTTTCCCTGTCGCAGGGCAGCCGCAAGTCCCGAACGATGTTCATCTGGCCGCTGGCGGGGTCGTAGACGCCGTACTGGAGACCATAGTTTCCAATGACATCGATGGGAAAGCCCTCCATCTGGTTGAAGATGCGCATGACCTGCCCCGCACCTACCATGAGCAGGCGGTATCGCTGCGCCAGCGCCTCCAGAGCGCGGCGGTTTTCAGGGCAAAGGGGCGTCTTGTGCTGCGTGAGCGTCCCGTCCAAATCAAAGGCAACGGCTTTCAGCATGATACAGTTTCCATGAAATTCATTTCGTCAAAAGGGCAACGGCGGCGCAAGTCGCCTATTTGCTCCCTTTATATCCTATATATAATATATATATTCAGAAGCAATCCGCAAAGCAAGACTCACGGCTGCAATTCCACCCCGTTGGGACGGTGAAATCAGCGGAGGCGCATTCACCCCCAAGTTGAGCAAAGCAAACCCAGATAAGGTGGAAATAATTGCGAGACAACAACTTCGAAGGTGCCAGAATGCGAAATCACCCTGTGGCATGGTTCAGCGGAGCTGTCCATTCCCCTCCGCAATCCATTTGTAGGAGCAAAGCTCCGCTGGGCCGACGGGTCCTCTGGCGTGCAGTTTGTCCGTGCTGATGCCGACGACCACGCCCATGCCGTAGTCGCCGCCGCCCGAAAGCCGCGTGGAGGCGTTGACCATGACGGAGGCGGAGTCCACCATGGCGGTGAATCGGCGGGCCTCCTCCAGGTTTCCCGTGATGATCCCGTCCGTATGGCCGGAGCCATGGAGGGCAATGTGGTCCACCGCCTCCTGCAGGCCATCGACGACGCGAACGGAAATGATGGGAGCCAGATATTCCGTGTCCCAATCCTCCTCCGTGGCGGGAACGGCCTCCGGAAGGACGGCCCGCGTCCGCTCGCAGCCACGGACCTCCACGCCGCAGTCGGCGAAGGCCTTTCCAATCATGGGCAGGAAGGCGGGAGCCACGGCGGCGTCCACCAAAAGAGTCTCCAACGCGTTGCAGACCTCCACCCGCTCCGTCTTGGAGTTGACCACCACTTTGACGGCCATGTCCAAATCGGCGTGGGCGGAGACGTATTGATGGCAGATTCCATCGTAATGTTTCAGCACGGGAATGCGGGTGCCTTCGGAGACGGCCTTGATGAGTCGTTTGCCTCCTCGGGGGATGACCACATCGATATCTCTTTCCTGCTTAAGGAGTTCCGCAACCACGGCATGGTCCGTGGAGTCGATGAAGCCCACCGTCTCCGCCGGCAACCCCGCGGCGACGATGGCCCGTTGCATGGCGCGGACCAGAACCCGATTGGAGCGGATAGACTCCGAACCGCCCTTGAGAATGACGGCGTTGGCGGATTTCAGCGCCACGGCGGCCGCGTCGGTGGTCACATTGGGACGGGCCTCGTAGATGATGGCCACAACTCCCAGCGGCACCGTGACTTTGGACACACGGAGGCCGGAGGGCATCGTCCGCCCCTCCAAAATCCGTCCCACGGGATCCGGAAGGGCGGCGGCCTCCTTCAAACGGTTGACCATGTAGGCGAAAATCTTCTCCGTGACGGCCAGCCGTTTGAGGAACGCATCGGTGGCACCCGCCTTCCGGGCCTCCTCCAAATCCTGCGCATTGGCGGCGAAAAGCTCCGCTTTGGCGTCCACAAGGCAGTCCGCCATGGCATCCAATGCCTTCGCGCGCTGACGGCCAGAGGCGGCGGCCATGATGGAGGCGGCTTTTCGTGCTGATTTTGTAGCTTGTTCTATATCAATAATTTGTGACATTTTTGCTTCTCCGTTCGGATTCCTTCTCCTGCCGCCATGCTCTTATGTGACGAGATTCAGCAACATTGAAGGCTGCATTTTGGTTACGTTGTGAGTTTGTTGGCCATTTCTGCTTCCTGCATCTGGAGGCGGAAAAGTTCTTTTTGCTCCGCAATCTCGCGCCGCAGCACATCATCAGGTGGCATGACCGTGGTGTATTTGACGGCGTACAGCTTGTCGTTGCCGCTTAGGACGGAGTATTTCGCGATGTTGGGATCCGTCTCGTCGCAGAGCACGATTCCAATGGTCGGCTTGTCGTCCGGCTGACGGAATAGGTCGTCGTACATCCTGCGGTACATGTCCATCTGCCCGACGTCCTTGTGGGTGACCTTACCCATTTTCAGATCGATGAGAACATAGCACTTCAAGATGCAGTTATAGAAGACGAGATCGATGAAATAGTCGTCGGAGCCGGAATGGATGTGCTTCTGGCGCGTCACGAAGCAAAAGCCGCGCCCCAGTTCCATCAGCACTTCCTTGAGATGCGATATGATGGCGGATTCCAATTGTGTTTCGCGCAACTTCACGTCATCGGGCAAGGAGAGGAATTCAAGAACCATGGGATTCTTGATGAAATTGGCGGGAATCAAGGACTTAGGCTTTTCCGGCAATGGGGTGTTTGACACTTCCCGCCGTCTGCGCCGGCGATCTGGATTGGCGGCGGCGAGAAGGCGCCCATAGGTCTGAGTGGATATCTGGCGGTCCAACTCACGCGTTCCCCATCCACAGGCAACGCATTCATTCATGTACCATTCGCGCGCCGTTGCATCCACAACACGCATGAGTATGCGGTAATGCGTCCAGCTCAATTCGTCACGCAGTGCGTGACCAATTGGAAACGCAAGGTAGAATTGACGCATATATTTGAGATTTGTGGTTGTATAGCCGCCTCCGAATTCAACGGTCAGGCGGTTTGCCAATCCCGCGATCTGCGCCTTGCCGTATTCCGCCTTGCGTCTGCCACCTTGTTCGTCTTCGACGATGAGTCGTCCTATCTCCCAGTTCTGCCGCACGATAGCGGTGTTCGCCGCAATGGACACAAAGCTCCGTGCCTGTGTAATCACCTTGCGCACAGAACGATACAGCTTGTCCGCCGTGTCTTGGGGCGCCTTTGGCTCAACCTCTTTCTTCATATTCCTTTCTTCCTTGACCGCAACAACTTGAAACCCATCCGCCGACGCATTCTCCATCCTGTTTACGACCCTATTTCAGCAGGGCGTCCAGTCCTGGATCTGGCTCCGCGCCGCTGTCCAACGCCTTCTGATACCATTGCTTTGCCTCCTCAAGCCGCGGCGGCTCCGCACTGGACAGCAGGACGGCCAGATTGAAGGCGGACTCCTTGTCCTTTCCATTGAGCTCATAGGCCCGTTTGAAGCGGCTTTCGGCGGCGTCCCGCCATCCCATGGCAAGAAGGGCGGCGCCATAGGCACGATAGGCGTCTCCGTTTCGCGGATCCAACGAGACGGCGCGGCTCAGCATGGAGATGGCCGCGTCGGTCTCCGACTGGCGAACCAACGCGAAGCCGAGGGCCAGCTGCACGTCCACATTGTCCGGATCTTGCCGAAATGCCTGCTGCAGATAGCGGATGGTCTCCAAATCGTTGCCCTGATTGGAAGCGATGAGCCCCAGCCGCTGGAGGGCCAGCCCGTTGCCTGGATCCAGCTCCAGCACCTTGCCGTACTGCCATTGAGCGGCCTCCGGCTTGCCCTTCCGCTCCGCCTCCAGCCCCTGTCGCAGATAGCCGCGGATGACCGCCTGCCGTTCCCGCTCCCGCGCCGTCTCCTTCGCCATGAGCAAAGCGGCCTCCGTCTCCGGATCCGGCTCCTTGGGCGGCTCCTTTTGGGGCGGCGGCGCGGGGGCCACCAGAGGCGGCAGGGGCGGGCTGCCCTTGCTGTCCTGGCTGATGAGGGCCGCCTCCAACGCCTTGCACCGCTGTTCAGACTTCTCCAGACGGGCGTTCAGGCTGCGAATCTGATTCACCAACCGCCCCTCGTCGCCGTTGCCAGCGGTGGCCGCGATGGCATCCTGCGCCTGCTTCACGGTGTCCCTCTGTCTGCTCTCCATCTCCGTAATCCGCTCTTTGGCCAAATCCAGCTCCCGATTGGACTGCTCAAGCGCCGCCTTCAGCCGCTCCATCTCGTCGTCGGCCTCCACCACCCGCGTCGCCAGTCCCTTGGCGGCGCCAGCCAGATTCTCCTGTAGTTTGACGCGGGTCTTCAGACGGCTCAACTCCTCCTTCTGCTTACTCACCACCTGCGCCAAATCCCCCTCTTTGGCGGACCGCTCTTCGTCCAACACGCTATGGCCTGGCCGCTTCTCCGCAATCTGGCGGGAAATTCCTTCCTGAATGCGGGCCAGCCGCGTAATCTCCTCCTCCAGAGACGCCAACGCCTTCTTCACATCGCCATCGTCCGTCGCCCCCTTTTCACGCAGCGGCTCCAACAGTGTGGTGAACTGGCTCTGGACGATGGAAAGCCCCTTGTGGAACTGCTCCCACTCAAAGGCCACTTTCTCCAACAGCTGGTCCAGACTCTGACGGTCCATCGCGGCGGTCTCCAATAGGGACGTGGCCTTCTCCAAATCCGCCTCCCGGTTCTTCAGCTGCTGGCGGGTCTCGTCAAGCCACAGCTCCTGCTTGCGGTTCAACTCCAACTGAGTGGACAACCTCTCCTTGCAGTCATTCAGCTCCTGCTCCACTTTGGTCATCTGCCGACGGGCCTCCCCAAGGACGCGGCCCCCCTCGTCCCGATCAGTCTGACTCATCTTGCTGCGGGCTTTCAGGTCATCAACCTCCTGAGCCAGCCGCTTGTTCTGCCGTTCCGCCTCCTGCAAACGCGCCTTGGAACGGGCAATCTCCGATGACATCTCCAAATGCTTTTCATCCCGCAGCAACAGCAGTCCCCGCTGTTTGTCCAACAGTTTCCGCATTTCACGGCTGTCCCGACTGGCCTCATAAAGCTCCTGCTCCAGTTCAGCCACGCGGTCCGTCAGCGTCTTCACGTCCCCACGGAGAATCTGCAGCTCCTGATTGCCGCCGCGCACCGCCAGTCCCGACCCTCCGTCCGCAAGAATCCGGTTCTTGAATCGCTTCAGCTCCTGAAGCTCCTCCTTCTGCCGCTCCAGCTTCTTCTCCACGGCCGTCCGTCGCCGCTGCTCCTCCTCCACCTGCTGGTTGAGGACCTTCAATTTGGACTCCAACGTGGTGACCTGCTGATAGCGGGTCTGATTCTCCTCCCCGCGGGTCTCGGAGACCTCGTTGGCCACCTTCAGCGCCAAATCCATTTCCTTCAGCTCCTTCTCCATCCGCTTCCGCTGCTGCTCCGCCTGCAGACGACGGCCCTCCGAATCCTCCAGCTTCTGCGTCAGCTCCATCCGAAGAGACCGCATCTGCTCCTGCAGCTTCTCCCGCTCGGCCCGAACTCGCTGCAGTTCCTCCTTGTCCTCCGGCACCTTCATGTCCTCAAGGCGCTTCTTGTATTCCGCCAGCTGAATTTCCCCCAGCTGAATCCGCTCCATCAGCTCCTGCTTTTCCGTCAGCAGAGTCTGAATCGCCTTCTCATTCTCTTCGTTCCGCCCCACTTCCATGCGGGCCTGGCCAAGGGCGTCGGTCAGCAGCTCCACTTTGGACGTGAGCGTCCGCTTCTCCGCAGACAAAGCCTGAATCTGCTGCGCCTGCTGCTTCACCAACGTCTGAAGCTCCTCGTCATTCAGGCTCTCGCTTTCCGCCTGAAGGACCGTCTCCAGCTTCTCCGCCCGCTGGCGACAGTAGTTGATTCGGAAAGACAACAGAGAGGGATTCCAGTTCGGATAGCGCCGCTGGACCTCCTCAAAGATCTTCTGTGCCTCGCGATACAGCTTGAGGGCAACGGCGTTATGGCCGGCCTCCGCCTCCTTGTCTCCGTCCTCCACTCTTGTGTAGCCGTTCATCCATTCGGCGCGGGCCTTGTCCTTGTCGTAAGGCTCATCGGCCATGGCGGTCACGGCGGCCATGCCGCCCCAAAGCAGCAACGCCACCAGCAGACCGTTGCATATCCTCTTTATCCATGTCATTGTTTGTTCTCCTGCAACAAGTTCTCCAATACCGGCTCGCGGGGCATGCCCATGGCGCGGCCCCGCGAATAGAGCTCGGCCGCCTCCTTCAGTCGAGGGGGTTTAGAGGAAACCAAAATTGCTGTAAGGGCTTGCAGCGCATTAAGATGAGTGGGATTTAGCAGAAGCGCCTGCCGCAATTGGGCCTCCCCTAGTTCAAAGAAGCCTTGGGCGATATAGGCCGTCCCCAACATGAAGTGGGGGTCGGCCTGGTCGGGAGACAACGCCGTCGCCATGGCCGCAACCGCGATAGAACGTTCTAACTGCTTGTCTAGCAATAACATACGTGATAAATTCACCAACGAGACGCTATCCTGGTACTGACGGATGAAATATTTGTCCGCCCACTGTCGCGCCTCCTCCACATGGTCGGCGGCGGCCATCCAGACAGCGGTGCGCAAAGCAACGGAGGCGTTCTTCTCCTCCCGTTGGGCGATATGAAGCCAATAGCGGGAGACCTTTTCGGGGTCCGGATCCGCTTCCCGCTCCGCCTCCAAAGCCAGCCGCCGCCATTTCCGCAGGTTTTCCTCTTCCTCAGCCCGCTTTTTGGCAGCGGCAGTCTCCGCGGCAAGCTCACGGACCAGCTGACCGCTCTTCCCCTGCTCTTCCAGCAGCTGGACACGGGTCTGCTCCAAATCCGCCTTCAGCGAAAGTATTTCCTTTTCGGCCTTGCGGGTTTCGTCCATGGCCTGACTGGCCTTAACCGCCTCCCGCTGAGCGGCTTCCATCCGTTTCTTCTCCTGCCCTTCAAGAGTCTGAAGCTGCGTCTGAAGGGCCTGAATCCGCGCCGCCATCTCCGTCTGCTTCGCCTCCGCCGTGGCGGCGTCCTCCATCAGCCGATCCCGAGCCAACAGCGCCTCTCCAAGTTCCCGCCGCAGCGCCTCCTGCCCTTCCACCGCCTTCCGCCACACGCCCTCACGGGCGGCGCTCTCCTCCTGTTTGGCCTTCAGCTCCTGCAATTCTCCCTTGAGCACCGTGTTCTCCGCCATCAACACCGCCATCTTCTCCGTGGTGGCAACAGCAGCCTCCGGCTCCTGAGCGGACACGGCGGCAGCTTTGACGGCGGCCTCCTCCTTCAGCCGCTCCAATTCCCCCTGCAGACGGCGGGTTTTAGTCAATTCCTGCTGAAGCAGCTGGATGAGCTCCGGCTTCCCCATCCCTTCCAAATCCTTCTCCACTCCAGTGGATAGTTGGCGGATGCGCTTTCGGCAATCCTCCATGCGGAATTCCATCATGTCCTTATGCCAATCCGGCGCCACCTTCTGCAGCGTCTCCAACGCCTCCAACGCCTCTTGATAGGCGGCCAACGCGGCCAACGGACGGCCCGCCTTCTCCATGCCCTGCGCCTGCTCCATCCTCAGATAGGCGTCCAGCCAGTCCTGTCGCAGCTGCTCCTGATTCCTGCCAAAGACGACAATGGCCAGCGCCAACGCCGCCAATCCAATCCGAATTTGAAGAAAATGGTTCGTCATGATGGTTCCGCCTCCCGCCCCCGGTTCTCATATGTCCTTTTAACCAATGGATTTACATTCAACCGACAAAGTTAAGGACCATTACACTGGCCGTGGACTGCTGGAAATATCCAACAAAAGCATTATATTCTCTAATTCCAATATAGCGCAATTTCCGCATGAAGAAAGCGGAAGTCACCAAAAATTGAGGGATTAGGCATTTTCGGGACCTTTTCGTCGCGAAAATGCCGTCTCCCCTCTCATTGTTTTCAAAGGTCTTTTCATGACAGAACAGGAAATTCTTCAGACGTTGGCCGACACCGGCGCCCTGCTCAGCGGCCATTTTCTTCTGCGCAGCGGCCTTCACAGCGACCATTATTTTCAGGCGGCGTTGGTTCTTCAGCACACGCTGGTGGCCGCGCGGCTCTGCGAGGAGATGGCTAACCCATGGCGCAACATGGGGATAGAGACGGTCATCTCTCCCGCCATCGGCGGCCTTGTGGTGGGACAGGAAGTGGGCCGGAGCCTGGGCGTCAAGGCGATTTTCGCGGAGAAGGACGACGCCTCCAATCTGGTTCTGCGCCGCGGCTTCTCCCTCAAGCCAGGGGAAAAGGTCCTTGTGGCAGAGGACGTGGTCACCAAAGGCGGCCGCGTCCAGCAGACCATTGACCTGGTCCGCGCCCACGGCGGCGACCCCGTCGGCGTCACCGTGCTGGTGGACCGCAGCGAAGGCGACGTGGACTTCGGCATTCCCATGCGGAGTCTGATTCGTCTGAAACTGGCCACCTATGACCCAGCTGACTGCCCGCTCTGCCGAAAGGGCCTTCCCATTGACAAACCCGGCTCCAAATAGCCGTGCTCCCGCGCCAGTCCCCCCTGTCGGCCGGAGGGGACCGGCTCCCTATCGACGCAACGGCCACAAATCGTACCTTGTCACGCATCGGAGACGAATGTGATAGTTGAATGGATCATGAAGAAAATCTTCGGTTCACGGAACGCCCGTGTTCTGAAGAGAATGCAGCCGCTGGTGGACCGCATCAACGCCCTCTACGCCGAATATGCGTCCCTCACCGACGAACAGCTGAAGGCGAAGACCACCGAATTCAAGGAGCGTCTCGCCAAAGGGGAAAGCCTGGATGACATGCTCTGCGAGGCCTACGCCGTCGTCAAGGACGCCTGCCGCCGTCTCGTGGGCACGGAAGTCCAGGTGACCGGCCATACGCTGATTTGGGACATGATTCCCTTCGACGTGCAGCTCATCGGCGCTATCGCGTTGCATCAGAACAACATCGCGGAAATGGCCACGGGCGAAGGCAAGACCCTCGTCGCCATCATGCCCCTCTATTTGAACGCGCTGACCGGACGGAACGTCCAGCTGGTCACCGTCAACGACTATCTGGCCCGACGCGACTCCGAATGGATGGGCCATGTCCTTAAATGGCTGGGACTTACCGTCGGCTGCATTCAGAACCAGATGTCCCCCGCGCAACGTCGGGAGCAGTACGCGAAGGACATCACCTACGGCACCAACAGCGAATTCGGCTTCGACTACCTCCGCGACATGGGCATGGCCACCAACAAGGAGGATCTGGTCCAGAGGGACTACTATTTCGCCATCGTCGATGAAATCGACAGCATCCTCATTGACGAGGCGCGCACGCCGCTGATCATCGCCGGCCCCGCCAAAGTCTCCACCCATATGTTCGACAAGCTGAAGCCCTCCGTGTCCGCCCTTTACCATAAACAGAGCCAGCTGATGGACGACTTTGTCCGTCAGGCCAAAGTCATTCTGGCCAAAGAGGACGCCACCGCCGAAGAGCAGGACGAGGCCTACATGCTGCTGCTGAAGACCCAGATGGGCATGCCGAAGCAGAAGGAGCTACTCCATCTCATGGAGGATCCGAAAGTTCGTAAAGGCTTGGACCGCATGGACATGGAAGTCCACAGCGACAACAATCGAGGCCTGCTCCAGGAAGTGAAGTCCACCATGTACTTCTCCATTGACGAAAAGGGCGGCGAAGCTGAACTGAGCGAGATGGGCCGCCAGTTCCTGCGCCCAGGAGAGAAGGACGCCTTCGTCATTCCCGACCTGCCCACGATTTTCAGCGAAATCGATGCGGACGGGGCCCTGGACGAGACCGCCAAACTGGACGCCCGCAAAAAGGCCCAGATCGAATTCGACAACAAGTCCGAAATCATCCACAACATCTCCCAGCTGCTGAGAGCCTACTGCCTCTTCGAGAAGGACGTGCAGTATGTGGTGCAGGACAACAAGGTCATCATCGTGGACGAGTTCACAGGGCGGCCCCAGCCCGGACGCCGCTTCAGCGAAGGCCTCCATCAGGCTCTGGAGGCCAAGGAGGACGTGCAGATCGAGCGGGAGACTCAGACTCTGGCCTCCATCACCATTCAGAACTATTTCCGCATGTACAAGAAACTGGCCGGCATGACCGGCACGGCGGAGACGGAGGCCAACGAATTCAAGAGCATCTACAATCTGGATGTGGTGGTGGTTCCCACCAACCGTCCCTGTCTCCGCAAGGACTTCGACGATCGGGTGTATAAGACCCAGCGGGAGAAGTACAAAGCGATCATGGAGGAGATTGTGGAATGCCACAAAAAAGGTCAGCCGGTTCTCGTGGGCACGATTTCCGTGGAAGTCTCCGAACTGCTCAGCCGTATGCTGCAACAACGGGGCATCATCCATAACGTGTTGAACGCCAAGCATCACGAAAGCGAGGCGGAGATTGTGGCGCGGGCCGGACAGCTAGGCGCCGTCACCATCGCCACCAACATGGCCGGCCGTGGAACGGACATCAAGCTGGGCCCCGGCGTGAAGGAGGTGGGTGGCCTCCATGTCATTGGCAGTGAACGACATGACGCACGCCGCATCGACCGCCAGCTGCGTGGCCGCTGCGCCCGTCAGGGAGACCCCGGCTCCTCCCGCTTCTACGTGTCCTTCGAAGACAATCTCATGCGCCTTTTCGGAACGGACCGAGTGACCTCCATCATGGAGACCATGGGGCTGAAGGAGGGCGAGGAGCTTTCCCATCCGCTGCTCAACCGTTCCATCGAAGGCGCACAGCGGCGCGTGGAGCAACAGCATTTCGCCATCCGCAAGCGGACGCTGGAATACGATGACGTCATCAACAAGCAGCGGGCCACCATCTATGGGCTGCGTCAGAAGCTACTGACCTCCGACAATCCGCAGAAGGAACTGATGGATTTCGTCTACACGGCCGTCTGCGACCATGTGGAGGCTGCCTTCGCCGCGCGCGTGAAGAAGGAGCCCGTGAAGCTGGACGACCTGCGTCTCTGGCTGACCCGCACCTTCCCCATCACCTTCCCCCAGAGCACGTTCGACAATGTGACGGATCAGGAGTCTCTGTCCAAGGCCATCATGGAGGTGATTGAGGCCAACTATGCCCGCAAAGCCGCCATGGAACATCCCGAAGGACTCAAGTGGCTGGAATGCTACATCATGCTCTCCTCTATGGACAACCTCTATCAGGAGCATCTATATGCCATGGACGCCCTCCGAAGCGGCGTCCAGCTGCGTTCCTACGGCCAACGGGATCCATTGGTGGAGTACAAGCAGGAGGCCTATGCGCTGTTCGCTACCCTGATGGACTCCATCAAAAACGAGATTTGCACGAATCTTTTCCGCTACAGCACGGTGTCCATGACCATGGAGCAGTTCACCGCCATGCAGGAAAAAGCGGAGGAGGAAAGCGCCTCCAAGGCCTCTCAAAGCAAGGAGAGCTTCAATCCCTTTGACGGCATCCCCGGCCTGAATGAGCCGGGCGGACAGCCACGGGAAGGTGCCGTCGCGGGTGCCGGAGCCCATACCGTCCGCCGAAATCAGCCCAAAGTGGGCCGCAACGATCCCTGCCCCTGCGGCAGCGGCAAAAAGTACAAGCAGTGCTGCGGAAGGTGAAAAATTGACAACGCCTGCAGGACGCGAAATGTGTCCTGCAGTGTCACTTTTTTCTTTTCACTTTTCCTAACTCAGTCCAGCATGGCATCCATATGCTAAAATGCGATTTATGGTTAACCATAAAATCAACGGGAATTTTATACTTTAATTGTAGAAAAGTGATAGTTTGAGTCAAGTTCAATCGTATTATCTAAGAGAAGTTAGAAGTACGCCATATGAACGACAGACAAAAGATTGACGAGGAGCATATTGGCGGGAGGGAATTGAACATGTATCCATTTTGTTTTTCTTGGAAGAAAATACTATTGGAAGAAAAGCGTTGAGAAATACCTGTATTGCGGAAATGGTCTGTTTCCGCTAAAAGACGGCATTTAGTTCAATGAAACTAAATGGCTTATTTCCAACTAAAGTATATAAAACCCAAAACAATGATATTTTGGGTTTTGCAAACTTAACATGACAGCAATGATTATGGTTTTCAAAATAAGCGTGTCGCATGCTTGGCTATACACATACCATATTATTGGCCGTCAGCGATTGTGATTCTTTAATTCTTACGTTGCATGTCCTTCGTTTTTCTGCTTTTTCTGTATCATATTGAGAGTGTTAATAGAAGCATAAATCCATGCACATAATATATTGTGACTACTATAGGTAATTAGTGCCTTTCTATAAGAACTGCCTAAAGATCTTGCGCAGTCATATAGTGTCTTCCAGCTTGTATCCTCTTGTGTGTATATGGAGTATGCTTTTACGAAATAATTCCGAGCTGTGGCGTACTTTCTTCTCATATACCAGGTATAGCCAATGTCACAATAACAACTTGCTTGTAAGAGTTTTGAAGAGATGTCAGTATTCTCTAATTCTCTTAAATAGTATTGACAAGCTTTGGAATAATCACCTATTTTAGAATACGCAACTCCTATATTGTGATATATCGCAGTAATTTTCACCTCAGAAGGTTTATTTAATGCTTGCTCATATAATTTAATTACTGCCCAGTCTAAACCAGGTAAACGCGACAAAATGAGTGCGAGTCGAAAAAATGCAATAGGACTATTTTGGCAAGTTTTCAAAACAAAATTTATAGCCGTATCAATATATTTTTTTGCTAATTCAAAATCTTTATTTGCAAATTCACTTGCAATAACAAAGAAACAATATGCACGTTCTCCCTCATTTCCATATTCCGGATATGTTTTTAATGCCTTCTCTAAATTATCTATAGAATTTTGTCTCGCATTATCATCCTTTTTTGAGTAATAAATTATTGCATATGCAAGTCCTTTATAATAATAATACTCAGCTTGTAATAATTGTACATCGTCATTTTTATCTATAGTTTCTATTATCTTATGCATGCAATCTAAATATTTCAATACATTTTCATAGTCATCCATATTAATATAAGCTTTTGCTACTGAGATATAGCATTCTGCTAATCTAAGGGGATAATCTTCAAAAAAGTCTTTGTCTATCTGAAGTGCATTTTTGAAATTTTCCAACGCTAGCTTATAATCCCTCTTGAAATCATGTTTTGAAAAATCATATAAATGAAGATTTCCTCTCTTGATGAATGTATCCCCAATAAAAACATAACAATCAGAAGCAAAGTAATGGTCATTGTTATTTTGGCATATACGCAATGCCTCTTGTGCAGTATTCAAAGCTTCATCATATTTTTCAGCATAATTTAGGTACCATGCATAATTATAAAGTGTTTGTTCTTGATATTTATAATCTAATTTTCCTGCTATATCATTTTGTAGCTTTTGTAATTCCAAAATTTCATCTATATTTTTACGCAGGTTACTGGCATATAAACAATCTATTCTAAGTTGGCATGTATCAAAAGCCTGAGTTATTTCTTTCTGTGTGCGTTGTAGAATATCCTCCCATTTTTGTAATTGTTTTCCTTTATCCGGCAATAGTTTTAATGCTTCGTCAATCATTCCCTTATTTTGCAATGCCCTAATTTGAATAATGTCTTCATTCCTCTCTTTTCCTACCATCTCCTCCAAAGAACGAGCCAACCGAAGATGTCCATTCTGCATATCTAAAATCTGCTGTTGTATCTCTTCCAACCTCAAATCTAAATTATAAAAATCTTGAAAGCCATCCTCGCCTGATGCTTCTTTCTTTTCTCGAAGACGTTCAATTTCACTTAGTAAATCTTCCTGTTGAACTTTTAATTCCTGATATGAATGATTATTCTTCAGAGACAACATATCTTCACATGATATTAATGGAATTTTATGATTTCCAACCTTTTGGCATATTATGCCATTTTCAACAGTTAATGATATTTTTCCAAAATTACAATTAAGTTGTTCAAGCTGAAGTAAAAAATGTAATTTCATCTCAGATGATTGTGAGTAACGATCTGGATAATGCTGAAGAATCTTACTGATTTTTATTTCCAAATTTTTAAGAGATTCTTGTTTAATATTATCTGATACATACTTCAAGCAAAAGTAAAGTCGTGGTTTTCCATGGTTTTTTGAACTGTGATCGATGGCACACTCAATGTGTTGTGGTATTGGGCTTGGGGCAGAAGTATGACATAATAAAACAAATAAATCACTATTCTGAATTTCTGATATTAATTTGATGCGATAGTAGTCTTTGTTCTTCTCATCAAGATATCTCACTAGATCACTCAGTCTTGCAAAATCCGATTCTGTCTCAGGAGAGGCTGTAACTTGTATTTGGAGAGTGTTAGAACTATACTTATATTTCTTATCCATTTCACTGATTGAAATTTTGTCACAATATGTTTTCAAAATTTCAATTAATTTTGGATGTAGTTCGGCAAAATTAGCATATGGTATACTATTCTGTTCTTTCAAATATGCTATGAGCTCCTCTGTTTGACCCATTATTTCGTTCGGATGACGTTCCAAAAACCGTTTCACATCTTCACTGCCCTCATGATCATTTTGGAATTGGGCCGTTTTGTTGAAAATTAGTATTTGCTCATTTGCTAAAAATTCACGTGCAATTTTTACTTCATGTATTGTGTGTCGTCCTGCTATATGCCAGAATAGTCCAATGAATAAATCACTTTGTTTAATTAAGAAATCATACTCTTCTTGTTTTCCTTGAGGATTATAAAAGGAATCTAAATCTTCCCATTTGATAAGCCGAAGATGGATATTCCTATTTTCAAAATATTCATCGTTGAGCTGTCTAATTAGATTGCCTATACGAGCACGATCTGGTTCTAGTTCATAGGAAGAAGCCAGGAAAATTGAAATCTCTCTCATCTAGTTAGTTCCTAATCGAAAATGTTGTCATACTGTTAAGCAACCACCAAAACAAACATAGGTAATGCTCAGTTCCTTCATAAGAAATAAATCTAACACATATAAATGAGATTGCAAGTTCTATTTAAGGTTTAACTCAAATTTCTGAATTGAAAGAATATTTCAGAAAAGGAAGCAATGTCATTTTAGTTATGTCGTAAGTTGTGACTTATGGTACATACCATTTGTGCCGCGCTCAGCCAGCTGTTTGCCTTTTCGATATACTTACTGGTCATGTATGCAAATTGCATCTGCTTTGGTTTTCACTGTATAGAGTTCAACAGTCCAGCTTGATAGCTGTGTCTGCAACAGCAGAAGTTTTGGCTCTCGTTGTATCAGTGGTTCCTGACAGAACTTTGCAATTCAAGTGTTAGGTAAAAATTTAAAGTACTTCTTCACACAACTTTTTCCATCATATTGGTTTGAAACTCTCAGTAGATAGGTTTACAGTATTGAATGTTAAGTTTGATATGCTACACAGTCATCACACTGGTTGTCTGTTCTTCTTCAATCTGAAGATGCTGGAGCTGTCTGCGACATGGTAGATGACTCAAACTTGACTCCCTTCCTTTTTGGCCTCCATATCAAACCTTGTCATTCGGACATCGTCTATGAAAGAAATCAGAATCTTCCTGGCATCCTCCTATGAAATGCAACCGGACCGCATTCGCATCGGTGATCTGGTGCGGAGGCTGAATGATGAGTATGCTATCAAACAAATTCATTTCAAACTTGTGAAATGGGAAGACCTTACCGCGTTCTATGTACAAGGCGGACAACAGCTGAATTATAATGCTCACATAGAACATAGCCACGTTTTCATTGGATTGTTTCATAACCGGGCAGGAAAGCATACGATTGATGAACTTAACGTGGCCATAAAGACAAACAATGTCATTGTCAAATTCTTCTGTAGAAACATTGGTTCTCCTATTCAGCAAAATGAATATGAACTTGTCAGAAAGTTTGTCGAAACGCATTCGGAGAGCGAGATTCAAATAGCACAGGAGGATTTGGCCAGATTTAAATTGGAATATAGCCAATATTATGGGGGAGACTATGATACCTTTGCCGAACTTGAAGTACAAATCAGAGAGTTACTTGACAACAGCATTTCGGAGATTATGGCAAAGGGAACGCCTTTGGAGGAATGGCAAGAATGCCAGCAGAAAAATGAAATTATCTCATTCACCGAAAATGGTTTGGATTTTGATGAAGCATGTATCAGTGACTATCTGCGTTTTCTTAGTGAGCAAAAAGTCTTGGGAAAGCAATTTCTGCTTGTAAAGGATAATAGAATCTCAAATGGGAATAATTCAGATTTTATGCTATGTCTCAACTCAAATGAGGTAACTGAAGAAGAAAAGGAGATGGTTGAGAAGTTCATTAATCAACAAAGGAACTCCACATCGGATACTATTCCCCTCCTTCTCATGCAGAGGGAGACAAATGGCATGGATATTAAAATGCTACGCGAGTGGTACAAGTCATATAATCAGTATCCATGCCAATACAACTCTATCGAACATATGAAACTGAATCTTATTCAGAATATTGTTATTCACTCAAAATGGGGAATGCCAAAAATTGAGTCCTATAATGGCGTCTTATACTTCAAGCAAGATTTTGGTGGCCATGGCGATCCGATTCTGGACATGCGGGATTTCAATGCCGTTAAGGACATCTGGGTAAAATTGCAAGAAGCAAATAAAAAAGTCAGAGAGTTGCTAGACAATCGAAAGGCCAAGAGCCTCGAATTGGAAAAGGCAAGAGAGGAACGTGAAAAGTGTGAAAAAGAATTGAACGACAGGATAGGGAGTTATTTGGATGTACAGAGACAACTCCTCAGAACAAAACATTCACATGACATTGAAGAATACAACTTTTTAATGAAGAAATGTGATGAAGGGAAGTTCGAAGAAGTATACAATGCAATAAAAACTCCTACTCAAGGGGAAATAAATATAGATCTAAAAGAAATAAGAGAGTTAAATAGGGAGAAACAGGAAAATTATGAAGCAAAGCATCGATTGGAACAGAAGATAATAGAAATAGAGAATATTGAGAAACAAAGAGAGTTATATGAAGAATCTAAACATAATGATGTTATTAATAAAATTGAATCATTATGTACCAAGGCCAAAACTGCTAAAGCAATCAACAAGTCTTCTGAAGAAATTATAGGCTATTATGAACAAGCAAAACAATATTTTGATGCAGCACTATCAAATTCTGACAAGGTAATATATATGAGGGATGTGTTATGTCAATTGGCAGATTCATATTTAGAATCTGGTAGATTTAATGAAGCCATAGATGTATATAAGGTATGCATATCTATATTGAAAAACCAAAATGACTGTATTATTGATAATTATATAAATATCATAAATTCATTTAATAATGCATCAATTAATTTCTTGAATTTTGGGTACTACAATGAAGCAATTGTGCTAGCAAAGGAATGTTTAAATTATTATCTCTTTGTTGATAAGGCCTTACTGGTAATAGGACTGTCCAAGTTAAAATTAAAAGAATATAATGAAGCGCTAGAAACATTTCATAAAGCATTAACCTTATATAGAAATCATCGTGATGAAGAAAGTTTTGCATATACGTGCCTTCAAATATCCAACTTGTTTTATGAAGAAGAAGATTATAATAGAGCTTGGCAATATTGTATGTCTGTAATTGATTTCTTCGAATACATCCTGGGGGCAAAAAAATATTATAACTGGAGTGGACTCATTTCATATCAAAATTCAACTAAACAAACTATATTCCTTTATTCAAATAATATCCTTGATGAGGATTTTGCTAAATGTAAGACAATTATACAAACTATTTCTAGAGACTTTTCATTTTTTAATAGACACATCATTGAAACACTATTTTATGATGTTTATGTCAATATTATTTATATTCTAGAAGCTCATCAAAAATATGATAAAATTAGATATATTTGTGAGCAATTATTGAGTTTTATTAATCGAAATCATGACTGTTCTTTAGGATATTGTTTTTGGTTATATTTAGAGAAAGGAAAAGCACTATATGGATTAGGGAATTACAATTCAGCTATTAATGATTTCAAAGAAGCACAAAGAATTCTAAACAACCTCCAAGATATGTCAGATAATGATATATTTTATCTTCACTATTATAAAGGATGTGCATTACACTATATCGGAAATTACAATTTGGCTATTAATGATTTCGATGAAGCACAAAGAATCTTGAACAACATTCAGGACATATCTGATTATGATGTATTTTATCTTCATTTCTTTAAAGGACGTACATTATATGAATTAGGAAATAATGAGTTGGCTATAAATAATTTCAATGAAGCTCAAAGAATTCTGATAAACATTAAAAATATATCTGATGAATATGTTTTTGATCTTCATTTCTACAAAGGGATTTCCTATTTACAAATACAGAAGAATATGGAAGCAGTTATAGAATTGCTTGAAGCAGAAAAATATATTCTAAGCAGTGGCATTGATTCTGGTAATATCTTAAGTCTATATATTAATTGTGGTATTGTATTAAATAGACTAAATGAAATGGAAATTGATCAATTGCAAAAAAAAATAGCATTTGATAATATTAAAATTTCATCTATTAATATGTTAAACAAAGCATTAGAAGTAGCTCAAAAAATAAATGACAAATCACAGGATACATTAGATAAAATAGCTATAATTCATAATGAAAAGGCATATGCCCTCAATAGGCTTGAAAATTTTACAGAGGCAATAGAAGAGTTAAACAAGGTGCAAGAAAACAGAAGTCAAATAACTAAGATTTCACCTTTTGATATTGCTAATTATCATTACGATCTTGGAGATACATATTATGGTTTAGCCAAGCAATTTGAAGAAGCTAATAATGAAACTAATATGATTGAGAACTACAAAAGAGCAAAAGAGAACTATAAACAAGCAATCAATGCTCTCTCAAACTCAGATATCCAAACATTGTATTTGGCCAAACTCTATAGAAAGCTTGGCAGAACACTTAAGCAACTAAATGAAAATGATGGCGCAAGAGACGCATACAATATGGCAACAGACCTTTTGGACAAACTTGGTGATGATTCCATGATTGCCACTACCATATACAACGAAGCAGGCCATTTACTTAACGAAATGAAAGATTACCATGGCGCATTTGAGAAGTTGGGAAAGGGGTTGGGGCGGTTAGCACGTTTGCAGAATGAGAATGACCCCAGCGTCGTTGCCGTGTACAATAAACTCATTGATGTCAGGAAGAAATTGGAACGTGAAGAAGATACTCCTAATCAGTGACACGCATGGACGTATGGACGCCATCAACAACCTGGCGGAAACAAGCGGGGCAGACTGCTGTTTCCATCTGGGGGATTTGTGCATGTACACAAAAGAAAGCGTCCAGCGACTTCCAAAGGATATGTTGATAAAGCAATTGGAACATTCCCCACGGATAAACGCAAAAGAGCTTGCCTCACTAGATTCAAAAGACATAGATTCTATCCGCAGAATGGCTCTTGAATATCAAACATACGGAAATTTCGAGAACTTCCTTATGGGAAGAAAAAGATTCAACATTCCTGTATTTGCCATTCCAGGGAACAACGAGGATCCCTATGTCTATGCAATGGAATCCAGTCACAACATCCCCAATTTAACCTTTCTGGATAATGGACTCCAAGTGGTTCTGGAGCAGTTCCTCGTCTGTGGCATTGGAGGAGAAACCCAGCCGCAGGAATTTGGATATGAAACCACACAGCAGCAGAGAGAAGAGCTTTGCCAGCTCATCAAAAGCCATCACTCCGAGCTTGTACGAATACTTTTGACTCACATACCGCCATACGAGAACGAGAAAATTCTATGGCTGACCAACAAACTATCACCGATGCTTCATTTCTGTGGACATACACACCACTGGGATGAACGCCTCATGTGCGGATGCCATGTCACTACCCTGCCATCCTCCGAACGTGGCTACGCCATATTGGAACTTCAAGGCGGAAATTACAATTACACAGCATATCATATTAAGGATTAACAACATGAACAAACGCACAGCAATAGAACGGGTTTTTCTGATTCGACACGGACAGTCTCTGCAGAACGTTGGCCTGACAATGGATAAGGATATCTTCGATGGAGATGTCCCGCTCTCGCCTTTGGGAGAAAAGCAAGCCTACGATGCCGGAGCTTTTTTGAAGTGGTACATTGATGAGCATCAAATACCAATGGAGCTGTCGGCCCTTTGGGAAAGCCCTTACCTTCGCGCGGAACAAACTGCGAATGGCATCAAGAAGCATATGTCATTCTTCAGAAATTACCAAGATCCCCGTTTGGTAGAACGCGACATGGGGTTGTTTGACAATGTTTCCAGAGAGAACTGGGACGAACTAGCCCCCGCGGAAACTCACAATACCGATATCAGACAACATTCTCTGCGTGGCAAATTCTTCTGCCGTCTTCCTCAAGGAGAATCCCCTTTGGATGTTTTTGTGCGAATTTCCACCTTCATGGAAAGTATCTATCGTGACCGTTTTAACAATCTTTTCATCGTTACGCATGGTGCTGTGATAAAAGTCATGCTCATGAAGATTTTTCATCATTCCCTTGAGTGGTTCTATAAAGAAAAACGTCCGGCGAACTGCTCAATTCGCCTCATTGAATGCGATGAAGACCACAAACCCATTGACTGTGGCTACATCTATGATGGAGGCGGCACATATTAGACCTCTGAAACTTGACAATACCCAAATTAATGCACAAAATATGATAGACAAACAACTGCTAACTATTCAAGTTGTGGATATGTTCCTAAAAGACAGGGACTTATATAATTCCATTGCAAAATTGTTGGAGAAACAGGTTCTTCCACTAATTTTTCAAAAGGATCAGCTTAAAGTAGCACAGATACAAGCACGTGCAAAATCTCCTGCCAGCATTGCAGGCAAGGTTTTGAAAAAGTATATAAACCTAGGAGATCCAAATAAGATTTTTGCGAAATTCACTGATTTCGTTGGTGCCAGAATCATTTTCTTGCGAAGGGAACAGGTTGAGTCGGCTGATATGATAATCCGCAAGAATTTCAATGTGGATGACCGTAACACTCTAAATGCCGCCAATCGTCTGAATGAGAGGGAATTTGGATATCTGTCAAGACATTATATCATCAAAGTCGATCAAAACTGGATAAAAAGAATCAAGAATGACTTGAATTTGTCCACTGAATGTTGTATCAATATTGAACCAGAAAAATCCGTTTTTGTGGAATTACAAGTTCGTACATGGCTTCAGCATGTCTGGGCTGATTTGTCGCATGATAGCATCTATAAAGGCGATTATGTCATTCCTCGAAAACTCCAACGCTCCTGGAATGCCCTTGCAGCCATTTTGGAGAATGCGGATGAGGATATCAGTGCCTGTCTTGAACAGTTGGAACAATACCAAAAAAACAGCCCCTATTACATTGAAGACGAGCGAGAAAGGAAAATTGAGACACTTGAAACCATTGCCATTTCTCAATTAATGGAAAAGGCATGCAATAAAAACACCAATGAATCTTCAAGTCTTATAGGCACTCTACGGGAACTTAATCGCTTATATAGTCTTGATGAAACTCCAAGAAACCTTATTGATGAACTTGGCAAGATATGTAATGAGACAAATCTTCCTCAAAAAGATTTGATTATTCAATATTTGAAAGATCTCAAAGACGATGAGTCCATTTCCCAGAATGCTACTGACAATGACCCTACCAACCCCAAAATGCTCCTTAAGTACTTTGAACAAATAATATTAAATCAAGAGAATCAAAACTGGTTAAAGGAGTTGTTTTCTTTGCCAATTCTCCTGAAGGCAGCAATTGTTCATTGTGAAAACATGATAAAAACTTCGGAAGAGCTTCCATGGGCCTTCGCAGGAAAGGCATTCTTTCAACTCCTGCTTATGGAGCTGCAGCCGGAAGAACATATAGACGAATACGATGTGTATGACACCATCCTCCGCTTGTTTGACATTTGCAATGAACGCTCGGTTGCCAATCTTGGAAATATGCGTCGTGTTGCATCCAAAGATTCAAAAGAGGCAAGAGAGATTCTTACAAGAATAATTACACAGAAACAAAATCAACTTTTTGCAAAACTGTCGAAGCAAAGAGAAGATTGTGCGGCTCCGGTCATAGAGTGCATTATCAAACTGTTGGAACTTGGCAATTATGCCTTTGCACAGGATCAAAGTTCTTCACCTGACATTCCCGCAGTCATAATCGCAGGTGGATGCGATTCTGTTGAAGATAGCGAAATGGAGGATTTTCAAGCATTTTTTACAGCTTCCCTAAAAGGCAAGAACAAAATAAATTTCTATACAGGAGCGGGCAATAGTGGAATTTGTACGCTTAATTATGGAAAGGAGCAGGAAGATGCTGTCAAACGTTTTGGAATATGCGGAAACGACAAGGCCGAATTCTCACGTTACCACAACAACTCCATTTTTGAAGCCCTTATGGAATGGGAGAAAATTAAGGAGGATAGGTATCGCTTTGACGATGTCGCCCTTGTCGGTTTCTGTCTCGGCAAGATCTCGACATTGGAATGCAAAATTGCTCTGGCCTTTGGAGCAAGAGTCACAATCATAGGGCATAAGAATTTTACGTTGAACAGCCAGACTTTCGATGAGATTCCATATTGGAGCAGCCATCCAAGCTTGGTTCGTCTGCCACTCATCAAAGGTAGCAAGCCGATGAACAGGAGTTTTTCTAGCGAAAGTGAAAAGCAAACCAAACAATATAAGGACAATGGCTTCCCTGAACCAATGATGCTTAGGGTATTCATGCTTTTTAAGCCATTCCATGCAAATGACTACCAAAATCCATCAGAAGAGACGAATGACTTGACAAAACTAATTCATAGAATCAAGCAATTAAAGATGCTTAAGAATCCAAAAGACTTTTCGGGAATAGAAGTTCAGAAGCGACTTTCAGAGCAACACAGATTGCTTTTCTTTGAAATATTGTATAAAGATGTTCATGGCGAGAATGTTCCATCATACAAAGTCAAAGTACCTGATAGCGTACCTCCCTCTGACAAAGAGCAACTCAAGGAATGGCTACTTAAAATTTCCTTCAAGGAAATAAATGATGATTACCAGTTTGGAGAGCGCGAGCATGCACGCTGGTATATTGAGCGCTGGCTACAAGGAACACGTTATGGAGACAACAAAATCGACTGTAATGTCCCTGCCTCTCAGAAGAAAAATCCCTGCATGGTTGCCTGGTTTGATTTGGATGACGATACCATAACAAAGGACACTGACTTTTTGAACCGCTATATCATCGCCAAAGCACTTCAAGGCAATTCAGATTTCAAAAATGCCATAGAAGATAGCTTCAAAAATCAGGGAAATACAGAATCATAAACCATGTTCTACAAGATATGCCGAATAATCAAGCGCTGGCTTCTCAAGCTCTATGCCTCTTTGGTAAATGAGCAGACCTTGCTTTTGCTATTGCTTCTGATGTTTTTCTGGGGCGGGGGAGCATTGTATTGCCATGTCTATCTTCCGGACAAGCCTGCTACACAGTGGGCGCTATGGCATCTATTCGACATCTCCGAACTGCGCACTACACTGAAAAGCGCGACTTTGGCCACGAAAATTGTCGCTAGTACGCTGTACGTCTTTACATGGGTTCTAGGTTGCGGGGTTCTGATCAGCATTCTCATTGATGAAAAGATCAAATGGGTTCGGGAATACAACCTTGGTCTTTACCACTCCGTTTTCAACAAGAAGAACCACATTGTCATTCTTGGCTGGGATGAGATGGCATGTTCCCTTATCAAAGAGCTGCTGGCTGCCGCTTCAAAACACCAGAAGAAAATCAAGAAAATCATCATTCTGTCTCGGCAGAGTGCAGAGAACATCAAAACTCAGTTATTGCATTATCAAATCGATACCGACAGAGTTCCCGTTACCATTGAGCCATGGAATGGCGAGTATGATTCTCCAAAGGACATTGAATCGCTACATTTGGAAGCCGCACAGGAAGTCTATATACTCGGTGACCAAAATGAACCTGGACACGATTACAGAATTCTGTTGTTTCTCGACTTTCTGGCCAGCCATATCAAAGGGAAAAGGAAAGATCCTTTACCTTGCTATTCAATGATTCATCAATATGATCTATACTGGAGCATCATCAGGGAACCCCGCAGTAATCTTGCGAAATCCACACTGAAAGTTGAACTAATCAACTTCCATGAAAATTGGTGCAAACATTTGTGGAGCACGTTAGATGACTCGCAAACTGCCCAATACAAACATTTGTGTTCTGATTTCAAATCTGAAAAGGATGTTGCACTCGTGCTTGCTGGATTCTCTGCAATGGGACAGACAATGTTGCTTGAAGCGTGGAGAGTCGCCCATTTTACAGGTTCTCGGAAAACAAAAGTGCTCATTATCGACCCGGATGCGGAACATCTGTTCAATGATTTCAAATCTAAGTATCCTAATTGCAATGTGATTCCAGATTTCGACTCATTGTCATTGCTCAATTGCACCGTATGTTCAGATAGTGCCCTTGAGGAGGTTGACCGCCTGCGAAACTCGCACCAGTTGACCGTGGCTCTGACATATCGGGACACAGACCAAGCTCTTACGGAAGCGGTATTCCTCAAGCACCGTCTTGGAGACGACTTTGTCCTCCTCGTAAGAGAAGACATCTCTGTCCTTCATGCCATGAACAATGATAGTTTCATAAGAAACCTCTATGATTGGCATAATGTGTACTTTTTTGGAAGACGGTGTGACAGCGCGTATAATCCATGGCATCGAGAACTGCTTGCGAAAAAGCTTCACGAAAGATACCTAAAGTCTTTGAAGGAACGCGTAAAGCCTTCCCAGGCAGACTGGGATGAGCTTGATGATCGGTACCGCTGGAAATACCGTTATCAGATTGATGCCCTCCCCGAAATCCTTTGGTCCATAGGAATTAGAATTGTGCCAGACAACATTGAAACTAGGCAAAAGCAAACAGAATTTCAATGGACTCATGACGAATTGCAAAAGCTGTCCAAATGCTCCCATAATCGTTGGTGGACGGATAGGATTCTGGAGGGCTGGAGCCTTGGTGACACCTATGACAAACCGCAAAAAAAAGCACCCAATATGAAACCATACGATGCTCTTCCCGATAAAGGAAAGGAAATTGATTTCGCATTTATCATGGCTATTCCCCAAAGCCTGAAAACAATCAATTACCACTTGGAACGCGTTTCCCAAATCGAACAAGAGACAATTTCATCTGTCCATTAACCACGATCCCAGACTAAATTACCCATGAACGACACGATTATCCTTTCATTCTTTTTCGGCATCATTGCATTAGGTTCCTATATCAGTGCCAAAACGCATAACAAGCTTCCCAAGTCTGTCATGACTCTTGCTCTTTCGCTGTTTTTGGGTGTCATTGCCTTAAAATTCATGAACTTCGGCACTGTGCTAAACACTGAACAGTCTCAAATGACGTTCCTTAAACAATTTCTATTCCTCCTCTTCATCTGCGCAACAGGCTATCAAATTGGTCCTGACATTGCGAAAATCAATGGCTTCTCTGCAATACGAGGTATATTTGTCGCATTTCTACTGGCCGCATTGTCCTTTGGCGTCGCCACAATCCTATTTCACTTGCAATGGCTGGACATTTCAGAGTTAATTGGAGTGACAGCTGGCGGTGTAACTCAAACCGCCATCATTGAAATCGCCAAGAATTCACTAGCTGAAGTGCCGGAGGATTTTAATGGCAAGGTTTCCATTTCATTCACATTATCGTATTTGGCCAGTACAGCTCTTACCATTATTCTATGCAGCAAATTACCGCAGTGGCTGTTTAGGCGTAATCTAACAGAAGATGCAATCGCCGCCGCTGAGACAGGCAAGGAAAAGCATCCATCCTCCAAAGAGTTGCTGCTAATGGAACGACAGGCGCGAGTTTTCACGTTCTCCGGCAAATCATTATCCATCGAACGTGCCGCTAACGAACTGATGCCCATCACGCTGCAAGGAATTTTGTCTGATAAAAACGGCCATCCTACCACACTTGATTCAGGCGACAAAATAATCCTGCTCGCTGATCGGCGGCAGTTGTCCAAATTGCCATCGTGGATTGGCGAAGAGGTGATGGACATTCCACTGGAGCTATCCAAACAATACAGATACGTCTCGCAGTCAATTCGTCTTCGCAGACAGGATGCCTGCAGGGTAGGAGATTACTTTCAACGCTGCCGCAATCTTGTTCCCCACATCTATATCGAACAGATAACTCGCGACAAATGTGCACTTCACTGGTATGATTCCAATGAGCAACTCATGGCAGGAGACGTAGTTAAGCTCTTTTGCAAACAGGATGATTTGCAGAAGCTCGATAATCAGGTTGGAATCGTCATCCCCAAAAAGGCCGACACAGATCTAGTGACTCTCGGCTTGGGAATTGCCATTGGCATAGTAGTTGGTGCTGCATCCTTTCATGGATTCAGCCTGAATTCAGGTTTATGTGTGCTTGTGGCAGGAATTGTGATGGGATTGCTGCATGACAAAAATCCGCGCATGGCGGGATTTCCCCCTCAGGCGGTGCAATTATTATCTGATTTCGGCCTCTTGGGCTTTCTTGCGTTGTCAGGAGTTGGCGCTTCACAAACCATTGTCGACATAATTTCCAGCGACAAAGGCAATCAAATCTTCTTTTCGCTTGCCAAATATCTCGGTTGCGGTCTCATCATGACCTCCGTTCCATTCATCCTGACCTTGCTGGCGGGATTCTTTGTTTTCCGCAAAAACATCGCCATACTCGCTTTCTCGCTGGCTGGCTCTCGTAGTTCAAATCCAGCAGAAAAAGAACTTGAACGCATCTGCGACAAAAGCACAGGTGGCCAACTTGCTGGCTCTGCCTTCATGCTTCCTTATGCCTGTGCAAACATCTTCCTCACTGCGCTTGGCTTCTTCATCGCAAAATTGAGTTGATTCAATACATATGCAATCTAGTAAAGATTAATTACTCCTTTTATACTACCAAAATTTTCAACAAGAAATTTAAGATCATTTTGTATAATTGATATTTACGATTAGGGCATCTGTCCTCCACTCCCGAGTGAGAATGGAAAAGTGACGTTTCCCGCACTATGTTACTGTTATTCCACCACAAAAAACATAGGAGAAAACGTCACATGATTAAATGTAGTGCAGCATCCGCAGCCAGTCAAGCGTCCCGCCTTGAAATCAAGACCCAGCTCCAGCAGCTCAAGATCGCCGCGGAGCATGGCGCGGGCCTGTCGCCCTGGGAGGCGTCCGCGCTCGCCGACATTGTGGACGAGACCTTCTTCCAGTCGTCCGATGCCGTGTCATACCGTTCGGGGCAGATGAAGTATTCCTGCGTCAAAGTGTCCGAGCCTGCGGGAAAGCCGCTGGAGCAGTGCGAGATGGTCGCCGTGAGGCTGACCCTTTTCGACGCGGAGGACCGCCGCGAGCTTCCGGCGGAGGCGTGCCAGCGCAGCACGGACATGCGCCGGCGTCGTCTGCTGAGGATCTGCGAGGAGGCGCGCGAGCAGGGCGGGCTTCTGTCGCAGGAGGACCTTGGCGAGATTCTCATGTGCGACGTCAGGACGGTGCGGCGCGATGTCGCCGGGCTGAGGAGGGCCGGCGTCGTGGTCCCCACCCGCGGAACCGTCAAGGACATCGGCCCCGGAGTCACCCACAAGGCCATTGCGATCCGCCTGTGGCTGGAGGGGAGGGAGCCGACCGAGGTGGCCCTGCGCATCCACCATTCGCTGAAGGCCACGGAGGCGTATCTGGAGAAGTTCAGGCGGGTCGCCTACCTGGTCGAGAAGGGCTTCACGCTTCATGAGATCGCCCGGATCGTCGGGATGAGCACGGCGGCGGCGGAGACCTTCAGGGGCATCCATGCCGGGTTCAGGAACCGCCCCTTCTACAAGTACCGGAAGGAGGAGATTGACGTCTGCGGGCATCAGTTCTGGCAGGCCGAGGGCGAAAAAAAAGCTCGCGGTCGTCCTTGAGGAGCGTTTCAGGGAAGTGAGGCGCGGCATGGAGAAGAGCATTTCCAGGCGTTTCGCGTCATACGCCCCCGTCGCCTACAAGAGCTTTGCGGGGGGCGCTGAACGCCTTTTTCGAGAACGAGCTTCCCTCGCTTGGCGGAAGCCGCATCCGGATGACCGTCGTGAACGCCGTCAATGACATGGTGGCCAGGTTCTTCCCCGAGACGACCCACCTGCAGCCCGGGCAGACGCCGTGGGTGACCGTGGGCGTGGACTCGAAGGGGGCCTACGGGAAGAGGATCAGGGACACGGAGCTGGTCCCTGTCGTGCTTGACCTCGTGCAGGATGTGGACGCCAGGGAGCGCGCGGAGGGGAAAAGGGTCAGGGACGTGAAGAAGGAGGCCGTCGCCAGGCTGTGCAGCCAGGCCTACGAGCAGGGGGGATGCATGACCGCGGCGGAGCTTGCCGTGCTGCTGAAGATGTCGGCGGCCACGGTGGGCAAGTACATCGCCGAGTTCGAGAGGGAGCACGGCGTCGTGCTGCCGCGGCGGGGGACGGTCCATGACATGGGGCCGACGCTGACGCACAAGAGGATCATCATCGAGAAGCTCTTCGTCCGGCAGGAGACGGTCCAGCAGGTCATCCGCGAGACATGCCACTCGGCCCGCGCCATCGAGCGGTACATCACCTCGTTCAAGCTGGTCCTGATGTGCCAGAGGAAGCGGATGACGCTTGAGGAGACCGCCTTCGCCGTCCACAAGACCCCGAGACTTGTCCGGGAATACCTTGACATCATTGAAATGTACAAGGAGAGGGGATATATTTTGGACAGGCTGATGGAATACGAGGTCGAGATGGAGACGGCCGAGGAGTTCTATGAGCCCTACTACAACACACATCGAAGATAGCGTCTGACAGTGACAGGTGTGGGAAATGTCCCATACAGGTCAGATGCCCTTATTTTTATTCTGTTTATTCTGTGTATTCTGTGGATAATGAAAAAAAAAGCGCGTCCGCGCAGACGGTGAAGCCTGCACGGACGCGCTCTGTTTTCGGATCAGACTGTCCTACAAGGAGTTACAGACCCAGTTTGCTGGCGCGTTCCAGCTCGCCCAACGTGCGGTTGGTGGTGGGAGTGTAGCCCTTGAGAGGCATGATGCGCTCGTGGATGGTGTCCAGAATCCAGCTGGGCTGCGGGAAGTATTCCTTCTCGTGTTCGGCGGCGGGGCTGACCCAGTTGTGGGAGCCGAGGACGGCGCAGGGGGCGTCGAGGTAGTCGAAGCAGAGCTGGGTCAGGTTGCTGGCGATGTTGTGCATGGCGTTGCCGCGTTCCACGGCCTCGTTGATGAGCACGCACTTGCCAGTCTTCTTGACGGAGGCGATCAGCTTGTCGTAGTTGATGGGGTTGAGGGAGCGCAGGTCGATGACCTCCGCGCTCATGCCGTATTTCGCCTCCAGCTCCTTGGCGGCGTCCAACGCGACGAACAGGGCGGGACCGAAGGTGATGAAGGTGATGTCCTTGCCTTCCTTCTTGATGTCCGGCTCGCCAATGGGAATCTCATAGTAGCCTTCCGGAACGCCTTCCTTGTGGAAGATCTCGCCCTTGCCGTACAGCTTCTGGCTTTCCAGGAAGATGACGGGATCGGTGCCGACCAACGCGGAGTTCAGCAGTCCCTTCGCGTCATACGGGGTCACCGGATACACGATCTTGAGGCCGGGGATGTGGTTGCACAGGGCGGACCAATCCTGTGAATGCTGTGCGCCGTACTTGAAGCCGACGGAGATTCGCAGCACGACAGGCATCTTGAGGACGCCGCCGGACATGGCCTGCCACTTGGACAGCTGGTTGAACACCTCATCGCCAGCGCGGCCAAGGAAGTCGCAGTACATCAGTTCGGCCACGGCACGGCCGCCGTTCAAGGCGTAGCCGACGGCGGCGCCGACAATGGCGGCCTCGCTGATCGGGCTGTTGAACAGACGGTGGTACGGAATCAGCTCGGTCAGGCCGCGGTAGCAGGCAAAGGCGCCGCCCCAGTCACGGTTCTCTTCGCCGAAGGCCACCATGGTGGGATCGATGCTGAAACGATGGGCCATCGCCTCGAACACGGCGTCCGTGAAGGTGTAGGCGACCATCTTGGAGTAGGGCTTGCCGTTCTCGTCCAGACCGAAGCGCTTCTTTCCGGCGATGCGCTTGACCTGCTCGTTGTCCTCCATCTTCTGGAGCATGTCTGGCTTGCGGTCGTCGAATTTCTCCACCTTTTGGTTGGAGAAGGTGACGGTCTCGATGTATTTGGAGCCGGCTTCCTCATAGGGGCTAATGGCGGGGTCAATGGCCAGTTTGAACATCTCAAAGACCAGAGCCTGAACCTCTTGGCGAACGGCGTCCAGCTCGGCGGCGTCAGCCAGCTTGTTGTCGACCAGCTTCTGGTAATAGGTGCCCTTGCACTCGCAGTTGACACCGCAGTTGCCGCCGACGGCATCCGCCGCGAAGAAGCGGTCGAGCTCGTCCTTTGTGCGGTAGCTGGAGGCGTCGGAGGGGGAATGGCCACCGAGACGATAGGTGACCACATCCAGCAGAGCGGGGCCTTTGCCTTCCATCAGGATGGCCTTCTTGCGGGCCACGGCGTCGATGACGGCCAGCGGATTGTAGCCGTTGACGCGCTCCGCGTGCATCTCCTCCGGATTGACGCCGGCGCCGATGCGGGCCATGAACTCATAGCCCATGGTCTCGCCGTTGGTCTGGCCGCCCATACCGTACTGATTGTTGAAGCAGTTCACCAGCAGAGGCAGACCGCCGCGGTGCTCTTCATCCCACAGCTTGCGATACTGATCCATGGCGGAGAACATGAGGCCTTCCCAAACTGGGCCGCAGCCGAAGGAGGCGTCGCCGATGTTGCAGACCACGATGCCCCGCTTCTTGTTGACGCGATGATAGAGGGCCGCTCCAGGGGCGATGGAGCCGGAGCCGCCGACGATGGCGTTGTTCGGGAAGATGCCGAAGGGCGTGAAGAAGCAGTGCATGGAACCGCCCCAGCCCTTGTTGAAGCCCGTGGTGCGGGCGAAGATTTCCGCATAGGCGCCGTAGATGAGGAAATGGCGAGCCAAGTCCTTGACGTCCTTGCAGTTGCATTTCTGCACGACCTTCAGCGTGGCGCCGCCGAAGAAGTCTTCCATGATCTTCTGCAGTTTGGCGTCATCCAGCTTGCGGATGGCGGAAAGCCCCTTGGCCAGAATTTCGCTGTGGCTGCGGTGGGAGCCGAAGGTGTGGTCGTTCACATCCAGACTGTAGGCCTGGCCGACGGCGGCCGCTTCCTGACCCATGGAAAGGTGGGCGGGACCCGCATGGTTGTATTTCACGCCGTTGTATTCGCCGTGAAGCTTCAGCTCGTTGATGACGGTCTCGAAGGTGCGCAGGGTCACCATGTCGTGATAAATGGTGATGAAGTCTTCCTTCGTGAACAGCTTCTTCTCCTGCGCGATGGTTTTGTTGTATGCGTTGACATCGATGGGCTTGAACTCGATCTTGCCAGGGGCGAACAGTTTTTCGGGGTAGATTTCCAAACACTTTGTCATAAGAGATGTCCTTTATGGGGTTGGGGGCCGCCCAACCGATTCGCGGGCGGCCCAATTGCCAATTGAACTATGCGTGCAACACCGTTTCCTTAAGAGCTTCCGACGTGGTGGGATGGGGGAAGACAATCTGGCGGACGTCGTCCACCCGAAGCTCCAGCTCCACCATGGCGGCGGCGGAGGCGATGAACTCGCCGCAGCAGCCACCGATCATATGAGCACCCAGCAGATGGCCATATTTCTCATCCACAAGCACTTTCACCGTTCCGTTCTTCTCCGCGTTCTCCACGAGGAAGCGGCCCGCCACCGCCATGGGCATGACGGCCTTGCGGTAGACAATGCCCTTGGCCTTGAGCTCATCCTCCGTGGCGCCGACCTGGGCGACTTCCGGATGAGTGTAGATGACGGACGGAATGGCGCTGTAGCGCATGCGGTCCGGATGGCCGAACATGTTGTTGACCGCCACAATGCCCTCCCGCGTGGCCGCATGAGCCAGCAGGCAGCGCCCCGTGACGTCGCCGCAGGCCCAAATGCCCGGGACGTTGGTCTTGCCGAACTCGTCGGTCTTGATGCCGCGGCGCTCGAAGTATACGCCGGCCTCTTCCAGACCGATGCCCTTGAGCACGGGAGAGCGGCCAATGGCGCTCAGAATGTAGTCACCCGTAATCTGCTGCTGCTTGCCTTCCGGATCCGTGAAGGTCAGCACGTTCTTCTCGATCTTCTCAACCTTGCAGGACAGATTGAAGACGATGCCCGCCTTCTTCAGTTCCTGCATCAGCTTCTTGGAGATCTCCTCATCCACCACAGGAGCGATCTTCGGCAGCATCTCCACGATGGTGACCTTCGTGCCGACCGTCGCGAAGAAGGAGGCGAATTCCAGTCCGATGACGCCGCCGCCGATGACGACCAGCTCTTTCGGAATGGTGTCCAGGTTCAGGATGCCCGTGGAATCCAACACGAAGGGATTGTCCCTCAAGCCGGGGATGGGGGGGCATGCAGGAACAGAACCTGTTGCAATCAAGATATTTGCAGCTTCATACACCTTGTCCGCCGCCGCGACTTTTCCGCCACCGAGCAGTTTGGCCTCCGCCTTGATGACCTCCACGCCCGCGCGCTTGAGCATGCCCGCCACGCCTTTGATCAACGTGGCGATGACGGCCTGCTTGCGGGCCTGGACGGCCTTCATGTCCAGTTTCGCCTCGCCGACGTTCACGCCGTACAGCTTGGCCTCTTCGCACTCCTCCAACGTCTTCGCAGAACGCAGCAGGGTCTTGGTGGGAATGCAGCCCACGTTCAGGCAGGTTCCGCCAAGCTCCTGCTTCTCGAACAGGAGGACCTTCTTGCCGAGCTTCGCGGCGTAGGCGGCTGCCTCATAACCGCCGGGACCGGCGCCAATCACGATCAGATCGTACATAACTTCTCCTTTATTATAGAATATGGTATAGAGAAACCGTCTAGTTTTCGCCGGCGATGCATATCAACTCGAAGTTCTCGATGATGCTCTTCAGGGTCTGCAGGAAGCGGGCACCCGGAGCGCCGTCGATGACCATGTGGTTCATGGTCAGCGAGAACTGCATGTAGTCGCGGTATTCGACGCCGCCGTCTTTCGTGCGGACCGGCCGCAGAAGCGTCTTGCAGACACCCAAAATGGCGATCTGCGGGGCGCTGATGACCGGCGTGAAGGTGGTGATGCCAAAGGAACCCAAATTGGTGACGGTGAAGGTGGCGCCCGCCATGAGGTCGGGGTTCAGATTGCCGTCATTGGCCTGTTTGGCTAGGACTTTCACGCGCTTCGTCATTTCGGCGAGCGTCATGTTCTGCGCATTGTGCAGGACAGGAACCATGAGGCCGCGGGCCGTGTCGCACGCGAAGCCCATGTTGATGGCGGAGTGCAGGCGAACCACATTGTCGCTGAATTCACCGTTGAATTCGGGGTGCTTCTTGAGAGCTTTGATGACGGCGAACATGACCATGTCACCGATGTTGATGTTGGCCAGGCCGAGGTTCTCGCCCTGCGCCTTGATGCGCTGACGCAGCGCGAGCAGGCCGGTCACATCCGCCTCCGCGTTCAGTGTGTACTGCGCCATGCTGTTGAGGGACTCATGCAGCCGCTTGGCGATGATCTTGCGGATCTGCGGGAACGGCTTCTCCGTGATGACGTCCGCGGCAGGGGCGGCGACCGGAGTGGCGGCAGGGGCGGCGGCGGCAGGAGCCGGAGCGGCGGCCTGCTGGCCCATGTCCTGCGTGCGAATCTGGCCATTGACGCCGGTGCCAGCGGCAGGAGCGGCGACGCCGGCGGCCATCATGGCGGCGGCGGCGGGGGTCAGATGGGGGGAAACCTCATAGGCGGCCTTCACATCCTGCTCCATGATGCGCCCGCCGGCTCCGCTGCCCTGGATGGCGGGAACCACAAAAGGATGCTCCGCGACGAATTTGCGGGCGCGGGGACTCATGGGGCCGTTGTCG
>JAEEGL011980089.1_pt1 | contig 59898 bp, 40 predicted proteins | sample 9134231 | NCBI WGS metagenome assembly JAEEGL01 (sample SAMN16246548, study PRJNA631951) | gut metagenome | biome: gut microbiome; feature: rumen; material: fiber-attached | host: Bos | place: Iran: Karaj | collected 2018-10
TCTTGGGACATCGCTTATCTGAAGATTACCCACGAAGGTAAGGAAGAGCGCCCGGTAGAGTGGCTGGAGCAACTTGAGAATGGTGATGCCAGCCAGGATTGGGCTGACCCCAACACAAGATGGAATGACCAGGAAAACAACTTTAAGATTTGTGCCTGGGGCAAGGAGAAGAACGTGAATATGAATGATGACGGTGGCTGGGATCCATTCCCCGCAACAATCGAAGAGGTTGATGGCAACCGTGTATTCGTCGTTCATGGCAAGGTCGCTGACACTGAGGGTGATCCTTCCGCATGGGACAACCAGTTCTGGATCCAGGCTCCGAATCCAAAGGTCTTCAAGGTGGGCAATCAGTTCAAACTTCACTTCCGCTACAAGGCTTCTGAGGCCGCAACCACCAACACCCAGTTCCATCATCAGAACCCGTCAGACTACGTACACTGGCAGGCTGTCGGTGATGTCAACTTCACCACAGAGTGGCAGGACTTTGACGGTATCTTCACCGTTCCTGATGCAGCAACTGACGCTTGGTCTATCGCATTCAACCTGAACCCGCAGAACAAGAACGCTGTTGATTTCTACTTCGATGATCTCTCTGTGTCAGTCATGAAACTTGACGAAGGTCTCTTTGTTGCAAGTTCCAACACTGTTACTGGTATTGAGTACAACTTCGACGAAGCCATTGAATTCGTTCAGGACGAAGATCTAATGGTGGCTACAGTGGGTACAAAAGGCAAGCAGGATACTTGGGTCAACGAGGTCATGATCTCGACGGTCCGTGGTAATGACAGATCTTTCAAGAGCAACACCATCAAACCTGATGCCGCTATCGTGAACGATCCTGAAGCATGGCCAAACTATACTGAGTCGTCCAATGCCAAGATCAAACTTCCCGCTGCTGGTGTATGGACCATCTCTGTTGACGTTGAGGGCAAGCAGATCAACTTCGTGAAGGTTGAAGGTGAAAAAGACACTGCTCCTATCGAGATCAATCCGAACCCAACTGTTGTGACTATCAATGCACTTGAGAGAGACTTCACCAATGCTGAGCAAGAAGGTGGTACAGGTCAGGCATGGGACAACCAGTTCTGGATTGTTTCCAACCGTCCTCTTGAGGCTGGTGAATCTACCATCGTCCAATTCAAGTACAAGAGCGCTATCCCTGCAAAGGCTTCCACTCAGAGCCACGAGATGCCAGGCAACTATATTCACTGGGCTGCTATCGGTGATGTGAACTTCACTGAGGAATGGCAGGACTTCGAGACAACATTTGTTGTTCCTAGTGAGTGCAACGGAGAAATGGCTGATGGCGGCTTCTTGAAGAACTTGCAGTCCATCGCATTCAACTTGTCAGAAATTAAGGATGCCAACACCTATGAGATCAAGGATGTGGTATGGAAACTCGATGATGGCACAGAGTCTCTGATCAACCAGACAGGTTCTGAGAACTTCTACGTGAAGGTTCTTGGTGGAAGTCCTGAGATGTTCGTTGATCCCGCTGGAATCAAGAACGTGGTTAATGAGAAGGCTACTTCTACCGTTACCTACAACCTCGCTGGCCAGCGTGTGTCCAAGGAATACAAGGGCATCGTGATCAACAATGGCAAAAAGACTGTTGTTAAGTAAGAAAAACTGAACTCTCTTCATTGAGAGTGTATCATTTCATCGTGCGTCACTTTCCGACTTTGTCGGAATTGTGACGCACGAATTTTTTATCTCAAATTAAACTTTGTCTCTCTGTATCGCAGGTTTGGTTGGATTTTTGGGTTCAGACGGATTTGCAGGTTTAGGCAGGTTCAGTCGGATTTGCAATCCGACTGAGTGGAATATAAGGATTTGCAATCCGTTTAAATAATTCATCAGTCACAGTTTACAACGATTTTAGCGGATTGCAAATCCTTATACTTGATACTGCCGGATTGCAAATCCGGCAGAACAATGAGAATTGTGACGCACGAATTTTTTATTCTTATTAAACTTTGTCTCTCTGTATCTCTGTGTTTATCAATTTTTTTGTATTTTTGCATGTTCTATCAGTGAATCCAAATATTTGCTTCAGCAGTTATGAAAAAACGATCATTCATTGCAGTGTGGCTTCTGGCACTGGTCGCCATTGCCTGTGCTTTGCTGGTGTATGAGAATGACCTGCTCTGGAAAGTGCAGGAGATGAATCTGTTCCTCAACACCTCGCTGTATTTCAAACAGCAGATGGTGGTATCCGGAGGGTTGCTTACCTATATCGGTACGTTTTTCACACAGTTCCTCTATCATCCCGTGGTGGGTGTGCTCCTGCTCTGTGCGTGGTGGCTGCTGTTGATGACATTGGCCAAGCGCACCTTCCAGGTGCCTGACAAGTGGGCGGTGCTGATGCTGATACCCGTAGCACTCCTGTTGCTGACCATTGTCGACATGGGCTACTGGGTGTATATGCTCAAGTTGCGAGGGCATTTCTTTGTGTCCACCATCGGATGCACGGCGGTGGTGGCTTTGCTGTGGTGCTTCCGCAGTCTGCCTGCCCGTTGGGCTTTGCGTACAGTGTTCCTGGTGGTTGTAGCCGTGGCAGGATATCCCCTGATGGGCATCTATGGGTTGGCTGCAGTGCTGTTGATGGCAATTTGGTCCTGGCGTCTCTGTCCAAAGGGCACAGCCATGATCAACAGTTTGGTGGCGTTGGTCAGCGTGGTGGCAGTTCCCTTGCTGTGTTACCGTTATGTCTATTATGAGACCAACCTCACCAATATCTATTTCACGGAACTTCCGCTCTATTATATCAGGGAAGATCATCATCAGTATTATATTCCTTATTATTTGCTGTTGCTGTTTTTTGTCGTCATGGCATGCATCCCATGGTCGCGGATGAAGGTTGCCGACACCGATATGCAAAAGACAGAGGAGATCAGCGCCCCCCAATCTTTGAGCAGGGAAAAACGGAAGCAGCAGAAAAAGAACAAACATGGCAAAGCCGAAAGGAAGCCACTCGCCGACAGAAAATGGTATCGCTGGGCAACGACATATGGGTGGAACATCTGCATTCTGGCGTTGCTGGTTGTTGGCGTGGTGCTTTTCTGGTATAAGGATTCCAATTTCCATCGTGAACTGAGCATGCAGCATTGCATCGAACGTCTCGACTGGGAGGGAGTGGTCAAAGAGGCTGCCGCCCAAGAGGATGAGCCAACACGTGCCATCGTGATGATGAAAAACCTGGCTCTGTTCCGTTTGGGGCGTCAGAGTACGGAGATGTATAATTTCAAAAACGGTTCCAAAGCCAGCAATGCACCCTTTGGTGTGCGTATGATGCAGGTCATCGGCATGATGATATATTATCAATATGGTAAGTTGAACGACTGTACCAGGTTGACGACGGAGATGGGTGTGGAATATGAATGGCGTACAGAGTATTTCAAGAATCTCGCCCGTTGCGCCATCCTTGACGGTGACAAGCCTTTGGCAAAGAAATACATCAACATCCTGAAGAAGACCACCTTCTACCGTGATTGGGCGGTATGGGCTGAGAATCTGCTCAACCACCCCGACCAGATAGCCAAAGATCCGGAAATGGGGCCCATCACCCACATGCTACACTATGTCAACATACTGGGTTCCGACAATGGATTTGTTGAGGAATACCTGATGAAGCACCTCGCCCAAAGCGTCTATAAAGACGATCCTGTCTTTCAGGAGCAGTGTCTCCTGGCAGCCATGTGGCAGAAAGTACCAGAACTTTTCTGGTATCAGTTCACTACTTATGCCCGTCTGCATCCCGATAGCAAACCGCCTTTGTATTATCAGCAGGCCGCCTATACGTTTGCCACCGAGGAACGCAACCCCAACATCGACAAGATGCCTTTCGATCAGGTCGTGGTAGATGGATATGACCGATTCGCACGCATGCTCTCCCAATATGACGGAAGGGATATAAGAGAGGCGAGGAAGGCGTTGTATCCTATCTATGGCAACACCTATTTCTATGATTATTATCTGATGTCAGACTTACCACAATATTAGAGTGATGAAAACAATGAGATTTTGGATGGCCGTTCTGGGCATTGTCTCGCTGATGGCGTGTGGGAAGGTGTCCATACCTACCGAGTATACCCAGTCGTCAGCACTTCCGGCCATATATCCCGACTATGTGAATGTGACCATTCCGGTGAATATCGCGCCACTGACATTTGAGGCCGACCAACCTGCTGATGATATGGTGGCAAGTTATACCGTGGGCGACCAAGTGATTGTATGCGGCGGACAGATGCAGCCTGAGTTGGATGAATGGCAGGAGATGACCGCCAAGGCGAAGGGTGGGGCCATCACAGTGGATGTGTATATGAGCAAAGATGGCAAATGGACTCGTTACAAGCCCTTCAACCTGTATGTGTCGCCCGATTCCATCGACCCTTATATCAGTTACCGACTGATTTCACCTTCTTTCATTGCGTATGAGACACTGACCATCAACCAGCGTTGTCTCGAGAATTATGACGAGAGTGTCATCTACGACAACTTCCTTTGTGGTTATGAGAAAGACGGACAGTGCATCAACTGCCACCATTACCAGAACTACAATCCCCAGCGCATGCAGTTCCACGCCCGTCAGTTCCGTGGCGGCACCCTGGTGGCTTACGATGGCAAGATGAAAAAGGTGAACATGAAGAACGACTCCATTCTTTCTGCCGGTGTCTATCCGGCCTGGCACCCATGGCTCAACCTGATTGTATATGCCACAGACAAGACCCATCAGAAATTCCATACCGTAGATTCCAACAAGGTGGAGGTATATGATATGGCGAGTGACATCATCGCCTACGATGTGGAGAATAATCTGGTGACGAATCTGGAGAATGACACGACAGAGTTTGAGGTGTTCCCCTGTTGGGCTCCTGACGGCAAGACTCTCTATTATAGCAGCGGTCATTACATAGATCCCGATTCGGTGGCATCTGATCAGAAGGGTGAGATCTCGAAATATAGAACACTCAAATACAATCTCTATAAGAAAAGTTTTGACCCTCAGACCATGGCGTTCGGCCCGAGGGAACTGGTCTTCGACGCTGCCGCTGTCGGACAAAGTGCCGTCTTGCCACGCATCTCGCCCGACGGAAAATACCTGCTTTTCTCCAGTGCACAGTTCGGCTATTTCCATATCTGGCATCATGATGCCGATTTGTGGATGATGGACCTGAAGAGTGGGGAGGTGCGTAAGGTGGATGAGTGGAACTCACCCGACACGGAGAGTTATCATTCCTGGTCGAGCAACGGCCGTTGGGTCATCTTTAGCAGCCGTCGCGATGATGGGTCGTTCACCCGGCCATTCATCGCCCATTTCGATGCCAACGGGCATGGCAGCAAACCTTTTGAGTTGCCCAGTGCCGACCCCGACTATCACAGGCAGTTCATGCGCAGTTACAACATCCCGGAGTTCATGCTCGGACCTGTCACCATCCGCCCACAGCAATTTGCCGACGTGCTCAAAGGAGATGCCGTAGATGTGAAATATGTCGGACGGCTGAGATAAGTCTCTGACTCTCAGTATTTCTGTGGTTCTGTCAAAGTAAGAACCGCAACACCGCTTCGTTGAAGGCTTCCGGCCTCTTGTTTGCCAAAAAGTGGTCGCCGGGAAGGATGGAGAGTTCCGCACCGGGAATGCTCCTGGCGATCAGGCGGGTATGCTTCTCTTTGATCATGTCCTTATCGCCGGCAATAACCAGCGTTGGGCATTTTATCTGTGACAGTTCCTCCGGCTTCACGTTGGGGTCATTGACCATCAGTCCCAGCATTTCGGCGTTTTTCTTGGCTTTGGGACTAAAAGGGGCAAATAGGCGGGCAATCCTATAGCCTATTTCTATGGGAAACTGTATGCTTCCCTTCACACCGGAAGCATATAGGTTGGCTCCGTTCAGAATCAGTTTTCCCACCCGCTCCGGGTGTGCCAGGGCAAATACCATGGCGATATTCCCACCATCGGAAAAGCCGAGGATATGGGCTTTCACCATATGATGCTGGTCCATAAAGTCCAGCAAGTCCTTTGCAAACTGACGGATGGTGAAAGGGGTTTCGCCACGAGGTGTTTTCCCATGACCGCGGGTGTCGATGGCGATGACCCTGAAATGATGGGCGAAAGGTTCCATCTGGTGTGCAAAGTAGGTGCTGTCCTCACCGTTCCCATGAAGCAGAATCAGCGGAAATCCCTTTCCCTGTTCGATAAAGTAATGATTGATGTCCATCTTCTGTCCGGTTGGTGCCTCATTTCCTTTTTGTGGGCACCATGCAAAGGTAACACAAAATTATCCGTTTTTCAGTGGTCATTTTATTTTTTCTTTGTATATTTGCAAAATCAAGTTCTATGAACCCTCGAAAAGCAACCTATCAAAACAAGTCAAAGCAAATTACACTGTAATCATGTCCTACAAAAACATTCTTCTCATTGCCGGTTTTGCTGTTTTTTCAGCAGCAGTTCAGGCGCAAGTGATTCTTGACATCGATGCCCAGCAACGTGGGCCGAAGGTAAGTCCCATGCTCTATGGTATCTTCTATGAAGACATCAACCACGCTGCCGATGGCGGCCTCTATGCGGAGTTGATTCGCAACCGCTCGTTTGAGGACGGACCACGCTATGGCGCCCCTGCTGATATGCAAGGCTGGTCAACGTATGCTGCCGCTCCGTCGCAACTCACGGCACGGCTCATACAGTCCTCGAAAAAGACGCCTCTGCTCAATGCCGTGCAGCATAATGCGCTGGAACTCGACATCAAGGCTTCGTCCTCCATCCCCGTCTGCTTGGTGAACGAGGGCTATTGGGGCATCAATGCAGTGCAGGGCCGCACCTACCGCCTGTCTTTCTGGGCCAAAGCCCTGAAGTATAAGGGTACGGTGAAGGCCACACTCTGCTCGAAAGACGGCGCTCAGGTTTATGCCGAAAGTGCTGTCAGCGGTTTCCCTGCTAAAGCCAAAGGATGGACGAAGTATGAGACAACACTCACTGTCAGTGACAACGACCCGCAGGCTCAGTTTGCCTTCGTTTTCGATGGTGTGGGGCAGATCCAACTCGACATGGTGAGTCTCTTCCCGCCCACGTTCAAGAACCGTGAGAACGGTATGCGTCCCGACTTGGCCAATATGCTGTGGCAGATGCACCCGAAGTTCATGCGCTTCCCCGGTGGCTGTTTTGTGGAGGGACAGGAGAGTCCTGACAATGCCTTCCGATGGGAGCGCACCATCGGACCGATAGAGGCGCGAGAGGGGCATTGGAATGTAAACTGGGGCTACCGCACCACCGACGGACTGGGCTATCACGAGTACTTGCAGTTGGCAGAGGACTTGGGTGCCAAACCACTCTTCGTGGTGAATGTGGGGTTGTGGCATGGCGGCATGACACCCTACGACAGCATCCAACCCTGGATTGACGAGTGCTTGAACGCCATCGAATATGCCAACGGACCTGTCACGTCGAAATATGGCGCCATGCGTGCCAAGAACGGACACCCGGAGCCTTTCGGACTGGAATATCTGGAAGTGGGCAACGAAAACAACCAGCCCGACCCGCGCCAGCAGAGTGACCACTACTACGACCGTTATGAGCAGTTCTATAAAGCCATCCGTGCCAAATACCCTGAAATGAAAATCATCGGCAATGTGGTGGCATGGGGTGACGACAATCCCAAGTGGAACTCCACGCTGCCCGTGGACCTGCTTGATGAGCACTACTACCGCACACCCGGCTGGTTTGCAGGTGCTTTCCACAAATACGACAGTTACGACCGCCGCGGTCCGAAAATCTATGTGGGGGAATATGCCGTGACCAATGGCTTCGGCAATCTGGGCAATATGAATGCCGCCTTGGGTGAGGCGGTATATATGATGGGTATGGAGAACAATTCCGACGTGGTGGCACTGGCATCGTATGCGCCCATTTTCGTCAATGAGAACGACGCCCGCTGGCGTCCTGACATGATACGCTTCAGCAGCAGCCAAGTCATGGGAACGCCGTCCTACTATGTCCAGCAACTCATGCCCCAGCACATCGGAACCCAGGTGGTGAAAGTCAGTCAGACCAACCCCTATGAGGGAAATGTGCGCAAACAACTGACCCCCAAACAGAGTCGTGTGGGATTCGGCACGTGGGGCACTCAAGCCTCGTTCGAGACAAGCAAGGATGTTGAGTATGTCAATGGAGACTGGAAGAAGGATGGCAATATCCTGCAACAGACGAGCCGGAAGGAGGCCACTATCTGCATGGAGAAGGACATCATCAGCAGTGACCATTACACCTGCAAATTCCGCGCACGCAAGGATGAAGGTGCCGAGGGATTTCTCATCATCTTCAACTATGTCGATGAGAAGAACTACTGCTGGCTGAACTTCGGCGGATGGGGCAACACCCAGCATGCCATCGAGCAAATCAGCAATGGAGGCAAACTGCAGACCGTTGAAAAACGGGGACGTGTGGAGAAGGGCCGCTGGTATGACATCACCCTGCAGGTGGCTGGCGACAGCGTGAAGGCGTGGCTGGATGACAGACTGATCTTCGACACTGTGTTGAAACATGACGATACGAAAGGTGTATTCTCATCTGCCACCATCGACGAAAAGACAGGCGAACTCATTGTAAAGTTGGCAAATACAAGTGAAATAGCAACCACTGCCAACCTGAATCTGAAGAATTTCACTCCAGACGGTGCCCGAGTGGTGAGACTGGCTGCCAATGACGGCATGGAAGAGAACACACTCCAGGCACCCACCCACATTCATCCTGTGGAGCAACTGCTGTCACCCGAGGGGAACAGCATACTGCTTGACGTGCCTCCTTACTCACTGAACATCGTCAGAATCCGTCACCATTGACAATGAACGGGTCACGTTACCGATAGAACGTGACCCAGTTCGTGCGAAACCGATAGTCGGAGGCTTTTTTGCTTTCGGGGAACAACTCGTGTGTGTTCCCCTTGGCATCCCTGTACCACGCGTAATTCCATCCGGCACCCATGTCAAGGTAAATGGCATTGGTGATTTTGCTCTCCGTCAGACATTTGATGAAGAATTCCAAGGTGATGACTTTCCTTGACTCCACCAAGCACAGACGGCCGTCTTTTTCACATAATGCCCTGTAGCGTGTCCTGTTCTTGCGCAACTTCTCCCACATCGGAGTCTGCTTGCCATGGTGGATGAGCAGATACTGGCAAAATGCCATCTGACAGGTTGGCTTCTCCGTGAGAAATCGCTTTTTCTCCATGAATTCCCACCTGTCGTGAAACCAGACAAATGCCCCTGTGTTCGCCCTGCAGTTGTAGCCCTGATACCATTTCCCGCCGCTCACATGGTTGTCCGCGACATTTGAGTGTTTGAAGGATGGCAGAAGTTGGCCGGTGAATGCGGCCTCACAGCAGAACTCTACCTTGGCGTCCGTTGTGTCAGGCATTTTCCCCAAGCACAGATCAATGGACTTAAAATTCGGATAATAGAAGGTAAGGTGTTCTGTCTGAGTGATTTCCGTGCCTGTCATTTGCAGACAGAAAGTCAGCAGCATGATCACAATAGCCATTCTGTTCATTCTTTCAGGATTTCTCATGTTCTTTTGGTATTTGTTTTCTTTGTAAGTTCAGATGGGAGGATGCCAAACTCCTTTTTGAATACTTCACGGAAATGTGCCATCTGATTGAAACCAGTCATCATGGCGGCCTCAGCCACATTGTAATCACCGCTTTCGAGCAGTTGGTAGCAGTGGCGCAGGCGTTTTTTGCGCACATACTCCTTGGCCGTCAGACCTGTCAGGGCTTTCACCTTGCGGTAGAATGTGCTGTGGCTCATCGCCATCTTGTCGGTGAGGAAAGCCATGTCGATGTCTGTCTGCATGATATGCTCCTCGATCGTCTGGTTCAGCCGTTCCATAAACTCACGGTCGAGGCGGCTGAGTGAATGGGATGGCGAAGTGGACTTGGAGGAGATGCTCTCTACGCAGCCGGAACTCAGCAATTCAGCAAGCCTTCTTCTGTTGGCAAGCAGATTTCGGATGCGGCTGGACAGAAGTTTGGCGGTGAACGGCTTTGTCAGATAGGAATCAGCACCGCTTTCATATCCTTCTTCCTTGTCTTCGTCAGTATCTTTTGCTGTCAGCAATATGATGGGAATGTGGCTGGTCTGTATGTTGTCCTTGAGTTGCCTGGTCAGTTGGATGCCGTTCATTTGAGGCATCATGATATCACTGACGATCAGGTCTGGCAGATGCTCTGCGGCGAGGGCAGCCCCTTCCACTCCGTTTTTGGCCTGGAGAATCCGGTAGTCATCACACAGGGAGTCGACAACGTATTGCCGGATGTCTTCATTGTCTTCCACAACCAGCAATAAGGGAGTTGGGTCCTCGTCATCTCCCTGTTGCGTCTTTTCTTTTCCCTCTTTTCTTTCTTCTTGGCTGTCCTCCTTGTGCAACGCATGGGGGTAGGTGTTGGTTGCCGAAAGAGAAATCGTGAACAGACAGCCATGTCCCTCCTCGCTTTGAACCGTTATTGGTGCTTCGTGCAAGTCGGAAAGCGATTTGACAAGAGCCAGTCCTATTCCTGTGCCAGATGCCTGATGGCTTCCCTTGGCTTGGTAGTAACGGTCGAAGATGTGGGGGAGGGCATCGGAGGCTATTCCATAGCCCGTGTCGGCCACATGAATGAGTATCCGGTTGTTTTCCTTGGCCTCTGCGGTGACATCGATGCTCCCTTGCTCGGTGTACTTGACGGCATTGGAGAGCAAGTTGTTGAGAATGGTAGAGATGACCTCTGAGTCAAAATACACCTGAGGAAGAATGTCTTTTTGGTGATAATTGATGTCCACTTGTGGATTGCGGTTCAACTCCCTGTAGTTGAGGACGATTTCTCTGACAAACTGACCGATGTCGCCCCGTGCGACTGTCAGACGGCGGTTTTGGGTCTCGGTCTTGCGGAATTCCAGGATCTGGTTGATCAGATCGCGCAGCCGTACGGCACTTTTATTGATCATCTCCACTTTCCTCCTGCTGGCCGCTGCCAGACTGCCGTCTGCGGCAAGGTCCTCCAACGGACCCAGGATGAGTGTAAGGGGAGTGCGCAACTCATGGGTGATGTTGGTGAAAAATCTCAGGCGTTCCTCGTTCAGTTCCTGTTTTTGCAGATTCTCTCGCCTAGTCAGTTCCAGCGAGTTTTGCAGAGCCAGATGCCGTCGGTAGCCTCGGAAGAAATGCCATATTGCGCCAACAGCCAACAAAGCATAAATCATCCACGCCCACCAGGAACGCCAGAAGGGGGGCGCTATGATGACGTGGAGCAGCGTCTCCTGCCCCGCATCCCAGTTCTGGCTTTTCAACTTGGCTTTTAGGATAAACGTGTAATGGCCAGGTGGAAGGCTTCGGAATACAACCTTCATATCGTCATTCAGGTCATACCATTTGTTCTCCAACCCCTTCATCATGTAGGTCATGTCGACAAATCCCAGTTGTGCGTAGTTGTCCACCGTTGCCACTATCTGAAGCGTGTTTTGCTGGTAGTTCAGTTTGATCTTTCCTTCCTTGCCAGGCAGCAGGCCGATGGTCTCAGTGCCTTTGGCGGTAGGCTGATAGATATTGCAGATGGCAATCTTTGGTAGGGCGGCTTCGCGTCCGGCGGCGTTTAAGTCGGGACTGACGTAGCATACACCATTGGACGAACCAAAGGCAATCGTGCCACCGTCCATCTGGGCGACAGAACCGGCGACAAAGCCGCCGATGGGCAGGTGACCATCACCGTTGAAGTGGTGGAATTGTCTTTTCTCGTTGTTGTCAAGGCAGGAAAGATGTGTAAAAGTGCTGATCCAGAGCCTCCCATGATTGTCGAGGGCTAAGGCTTGAACCTGACCATCGGCAAGTCCTTGCCTGCTGTCATAGCATACAGGTTTTTCCCCATTTTTCATCACTGGAAGAAAGACAACACCTCTGTTGGTAGCCAGCCAGACCCCGCCTTTCCCGTCAGCCAGCGCCTGGTTGATGTTCTCTGTCGGTAGTCCGTCAGCCATGTGCAGTTGCCTGCTCTCACCCGTCTTGCTGTCGAGTATAACCACACCGTTGCCTTGCGTGGCCATCAACATTTTTCCTCCGAGTCTGACAAAACTGCTGACGGGGGCTTTGCGGGTGAGTTGGTCGATCTGCTCTTCATGGCTGATGATGCCATTCCTGTACACGCAGACGCCAAACTCGCTTCCTATCCAGATGCTTCCGTCGGTGTCTTCATAGAAACTATGTATGTCTGGAGCGTCGTAGCCTATGTCAATGTGCTCGAATCGCTTGTTCTGAGGGTCAAAACGGATGACGCCTTCGTCCTCCATGCCCATCCACACTTGTCCGGCTTTGTCCACCATCATGCTTCTGGCGTATGAGTGGGCACGGTTTCTCAGACCTTGGATGCGCCATGAATCTATCAGCGTCTCTCCCTGCCATAGGCTGAGTTCATCCTCTCCGTTCACCCATAGCCGTCCCTGTCTGTCGTTGGTGATGGCATATACTGCCTGCAGTTGGCCCTGCGTGTTCCTATAAGGCAATTGGCGCACCAGCGGTTCCTTGTTGGAAAGGAAGTCAATGCCTGTGCTATGGTTGCCAACCCAGATGTTTCCATACTTGTCTTCCAACAGACAGCGTGAGTTGAGCGATGTCAATACGATGCTTGTTTGTTCTGTATATGCCATCTGCTGGCAGTCGACCATACTGATGCCGCCCACATCGCAGGCCACCCATAGGCGCCCGTCTGACATTTCCTGGATGTCATACACGTTGTCGTCATAGGGATTGTCTTTGTGTCTTATTTCCCTAAAAATGCCCTTTGATGGGTCGAACAAGGCCAGTCCGTGGTCTGTGCCCACCCATATCCGACGGTGGCTGTCCTGATAGATTTTCCTCACATTGTTGCCGGGAATACTCTTCTCGTTGCCTTGTTCGCAAACGTATGTCCCGGCTGTCTCACCCGTCCGGCTGTCCACGATGCTCATACCTCCCTTGCCATGTCCTATGTAAAGGTGTCCCTCACCGTCGTCAAGTCCGCTTCGGTTACCTTTTTTACATTTCACAGGCAAGGTAGATACCTTCAGATTCGCACAGACAACGTGCTGTACCTTTCCATTGTCGTAAAACAGCCATACCCCTCCATGATGGTCTGTTGTGATATCTTGTACGCCATAGTTCAACAGGCTGTCGCCAATGGTGTTTTGCATATAAAAGCCTGTTTGGCTGTTCACGATGTCCAGTCCGCTCTCTGTTCCTACGAAAAGTGTTCCGCTCGATTTGTCGTAATAAAGCGACATCACCTTGTCGCTGTTGCCTCTGGCACCGTGTTGCCATCCCTGTGGCTTATGGAACTTTGTGCAGATGCCGGCACCGATGCGGTTCAGTCCTGCTTCTGTCCCTGCCCAGACATAGCCCTCATTGTCCGTCGCCAGACTGAGCACCAAGTTGTTTGACAGCCCGTTTGAGACGTCAATCTGTTTGTGGGAATAAGGCTGTGCCCATAAGGAACCTGAAGTTAGCAGGAAGATGATGAGGAACTTGTTCATAGCCATGATTGTATCTTGAATCGCCCAGTTTGGGTGTCATGTGTGAAAGTGAATGGTCGCTTCTATTTTTGGTATCGGTCAATAAGATGTTGCGGTAAACGCACGATACAGATGTTCATCGAACGTCCGTCGTCAGAAAGCATGGCTGACTGAATCTCTATTTCTGTGCCGTCGGGCTTGAATGTAGGATGCACATGATCACGGGCTGTGGTCTTGTGGCCTGCGGTGAGCAGAATCCGCTCTCCCGTATGACGGTCGATGAGCCACAATTCGCGGGCAAAGTCATCGCCGGCCACCCAATGTCCGTCCTGTGAGCCTGCCACGTGCCAGAAGTTGTCGCCGGGCACCTGTCCTTCCATCGTCAGTTCACGGGTACGAATGTTGACTACGGCGATGCCCGTGGGATACTCTTTCGTTCCAGAAGGTCCCCAACTGTCTGACATGGCAAACGACTCAAGTCCGGCGATTCTCGCTTCCGCTCCTTCGGAGGTGTTGGGTGAGTTTTTGATGGGTCTGTGTCCGATGATGGCGATGACCAGTTCGTCTTCGCTGATGACAGCCTCGTGGGTCACCCAGTCGTGCTCCGTCTCGCGGTAGATGGGGCGCAGGTTGGTTCCGTCGGCATTGACCATCCATGTGCGTTGAGGGGCTTTCCCTCCTGTTTCCCAACAAAAGATGACCTCTCCGGGATGCCAGGGGTTGCCTTGTATGTGCCCCACCTTGAAGTGGACCGCTGCTACAGGCTCAGACTTACCCGTAGTAAGGTCTATCTTGCCGATACCTCCAGGGCCGGCACCCATGTTGCGCGGACCAAAGTTGGGGGATATCGGCTCTGCGATTGACATGCCACGGGCATATTCCTTGTCAAGACGGAAATAGGCGAAAGTCTCGCTGCCGTCCAAGGCCATGTCTCCTTCGCTGCACATCTCGGCTGGAATGATGCCGCAGATGCGCTCGTAGGCTTTCTTGCCTTTGAGTTTGCCTGATTCTGAGTCTGCAAAAAGGCGTTCCAGGTTCACCTCGACCACTTCCATTCCGATACGCTTTCCTTTTTTATCTTCTGCAACGCGCATGTGGTAGAGGTTCATCGACTTGCGCGCCACGCAAAGCATGCCTGTGAAACCGCCTTCTGTGACTTGCACAATATCACCTGTCTCCTCATTCACCGCCATCGCTTCTCCTTGCACACGGTCGGAGCGGAAAATGACCCATTTGCCGTCTGCTGTCCACTGGTTGTGAGTCTGATAGATCTTGGAGTCGCCGGTTCCGCTTTTGCTCGTCAGGAATACCAGTTCTACTCCGGTCTTAGGGTCATTGATGACTTTTCGTTCTGAGGGAAAGCGGGTTCCCATCTGAGCATGGAGTGCCAGCGTGCACGCGGATGCCAGCATCAGGCTTAATAATCTGTTTCTGTGATTCATTTTAGTAGTTATGTGATGAAGGGTAATGGAGATGTTAGAAACGTATTTGTCCGTCGTAGTTGAAGATGGGCTGATCGGTTGGCACCTCTTCCTCGTAGAACTGAACGGCGCTGTCGTTGGTCTTGGGGTGCTGATGCCGTAGCAAACGGATGATTTCGGCTCCTGCCCAGAGCGTCACGCCATAGCCGTGGGCAGCCATCTGATGAACGGGGCGGTAGGCATAGAAGGCTGCATCGAAACCCATGCCGGTGCCTACACAGACTCCCTCCACTTGCCCCTGTGCATTGACGGCCGATGCCACCGCGTGCCAACCGAGCAGGGCCACTGGGCCATAAACCTTGGCATCAAGCCAACCCTTGTTGACCCCATGGGCCAGACAATAGGTGAAAATGGCTGTGGCGGATGTTTCCAGATAGGTGTCGGAACGGTCAAGCAACTGGTGCCAAAAACCGTCTTGGTGCTGAAGGGATGCCAGTCCTTGGGCATGGCGGCAAAGCAGGTCGAGTATCTGCTGGCGTTGCGGATGATTTTCGGGAAGCACATCAAGTACCTCGCAAAGGGTGAGGATGGCCCAGCCGTTGGCACGTCCCCAGAAAAAAGCGGGATGGGGCTGCATGGATTCTACCCAGCCATGACGGAAGAGGTTGCGTTCCGGAACAAACATCCTGCTGGCGAATTGGACCACCTGTTTGGCAGCCTCATCGTAGTACTTGTTGTCGCCCGTAAGCCGCCCCATATAGGCCAAGGCCGGAATTCCCATGAACATGTCATCGAGCCAGACTGTGTTCTTCTGAGGACGAAGGCGGGCGAAAGTGCCATCGGAAAGCCGATACTCCTTATTTATAATATAGTCGATATAGTTGTTGATGAGCGGACGTAAGGGCAAATTGCCATCCGCCAGTTGCGCTTTGATCATGGAGGTGCACACAGCACCGGCATCGTCGAGGGCATGTGGGTCTATCACCCGGCGCACATTGGTGTCAATATTCTTGTGCTTTTTGTATATCTGGCTGAAAGAGGCTGCTGCTGAACTCAGAAATTTGTGGCGGCTGATGGTATAGTCACGGTAGGCTGGATCGCCAGTCGCCTCATAGGCTGCAAGGGCGGCTGAATAGGTGACGCCCCACTCGTAACTGGTCAGACGGAATCCTCCTTGCTTGAAATAGGTATGTTCGTCAATGTCTGAAGGACGGGTGATTTCCTTGCCGGTGCGTTTGTCAATAAGCACAGTTGGGGTCTGCTGGTCTATGTAGTGCAGCAGACGGTCCAAAGTCTGTTTCACCTCCGCTTCCTTTGGGATGCCATAGCCAACCCGGTAGGCGGGCTTCATCAGATGGAGCGGCGTGTTGTTGTCGTTGATTTGTTGTGCGCTTACTGTGCCGCAGACAGACAGCAGGAAGGCTGCGATCATAGAATAGATTCTCTTCATTTTCTTCTGATATAGTTTGTATGCCTCAAAATTACGTAAAAAAATGAAATATTTTCATCCTCTTTTGGCTTTTTTCTGGAAATTACCGAATTGTGTATGTTCATTGACGATTTTCCGTCGGTAGGTTTTCCTCGTATCTCCTTAACTTTGCACCATGAAAACTAAACATAGTATTTGCAAAGATCCACATTTTGTTTGTTAGTAAGGTAAATAGTAATGAAGAAAACCAAATCAGTACCTTTAAACCTAATAAATCAGCAAGTTAAAGAATAGTTGGAATAAATATGCAGTGATAAAGATTAGGTTAAGATAGGCTACATCGTGAGATGTGGCCTTTATTTAAAAAATGACGATCATGTAAATTTTTGTGGAGAGAATTTCGTATCTTTGAACCAAATTATAATAATAAAACATGATGAAAATTAATCTACTGGGCTGCCACAGGTGGCAAAGAATGGTTGGACTGTTGGCTGTTTTGATGATGAGCGTGAATGGCAGTCTGGCCCAGGATCCTTTGGACCAGAGCCTCGCCCGACACAATTTTTTCTACGCTGGCCAGAGCAAGCAGCGAAGGATGTTCATCGTAAAAGACGGACAGGTCAGTTGGAGTTACAAAGACCAATTAGGCCGTGGTGAAATCAGCGATGCCGTGCTGATGACCGACGGGCACATCCTCGTGGCACATCAGTATGGGGTGGCAGAGGTAGATGCTGACGGACAGACAATATGGCATTACGTCGCACCTGAGGGGACAGAGATCCATACCGCTCAGCCCATCGGACGGACTCACGTGGTGTTTGTACAGAATGGGAAACCGGCAAAAGCGGTGGTGATGGAGATTCCCTCAAAACGGATCGTGCGGGAGTTTGAACTACCCATATCGGAAAAGGGATCGGTACATGGACAATTCCGCAATGCGAGGCTGTCAAACCGAGGTACCTACCTCATTGCCAACATGGCTCTGGGGTGTGTCCATGAATACACCTGTGACGGAAAAGAGGTAGACCGCTGGAACGGTTTCCTGCCTTGGTCGGTACAGGAAATGTCCAAGACCGGCAACCTGCTCATCACTGGGCGAAAAGGACTGATTCAGGAAATCAACCGCCAGGGACAGACCGTATGGCAACTGAACACCACAGGGCTTGGCGTGACACAACCTCAGAAGACAGTCCGGCTGAGCAATGGCCACCATATCGTGAACAACTGGTACAACGAATGGAACAAAGAACCGATGGACACCGCCAATGCACCTGTGCAGGCTGTTGAGATAGACAAGGATGGCAAAGTGGTGTGGCAACTCCGTGCTTGGAAAAATCCCGACCTCGGACCTTCGACCACCATCCAGTTGCTCAATGAGGCAGTGAACCGCGACAGATTGTTTTTTGGTGAATACAACGCACAGGCCCCCAAACTGTTTGTTGGCCCCAATCAACCTATAGGCATAGGGCGTGGCATCCATCCGGGACGTGTGGCGTGGATCCATGCGCCGGGGGTAGTGAAGTGGGACGGCAAGACCGGCCTTTGGGTAGAGGACCGCTGGAACGACCAGGCAAAGGCGGATAGGATGATACCTGAGGCGGTGATGCAAATGACGGGTGAGACAACTCCCCAAAAGGCATGGAAATCTTTGTTCAAACATTTCAACAAGACGCACGGACGGGGCAACCGAGGCTATAAACGGGGCGAGATGATTGCCGTGAAACTGAATATGAACAATGCCATCACGCACCACGACACCATCGAATTGAACTCGTCGCCTTGCATCACTCTCGCACTGGTGCGCTCAATGGTGCGCGATGCGGGGGTGCGGCAACAGGACATCGTGCTCTGCGAACCCAGCCGCGCCATCACCGACTCTATATTTTTTAAGGTGAGAAGGGAGTTCCCGCAAGTACGCATGATAGACAATATCGGCGGTGACGGACGCGAGAAGTGCGAGTATTATCCTGAGCAGATTGTTTACAGCACCGACAATGGCAAGATGGCACGGGGATTGGCCAAATGTATCGTCGATGCAGACTATCTCATCAATTCTGCCCTCCTGAAAACACACTCTGGTCCCGGAGTGACGCTGACAGCCAAGAACTGGTATGGTGCGACGGACATCAACCTGCTCTGGCGCCAGAATGCGCACAATAACGTCAGTCAGGACAAACGACATGGGAAACCAGGCTACAAGACTTTCGTGGACTGGATCGCTCATAAGGACATGGGGCAGAAAGCGTTGTTCTATCTGATAGATGGCACTTATGGCTCACGCGATGTCAACGGGGCACCCAACCCCAAATGGATGAAGGAACCCTTCAATGGCGACTGGGCATGTTCCCTGATTGTCTCACAGGACGAACTGGCATGCGATGCCGTTGCCATGGACATCATCATCGGCGAATGGTCGGAGTTTGGCAGTCTCAACTATTGTGATGAGTACTTGCGCGAGGCTGCCAGCATTCCCAATACTCCCAGCGGAACGGTTTATAAACAAGACGGAAAGCCGCTGACAGCACCGCTCGGTCTGTTTGAGCATTGGAACAACCAAAAAGAGCGAAAATATACGAAAATCGACCTGAAATATATAAAGATTGAAGATTGAAAATTGAAAATTGAAGATTGGTTATGAAGATCGTGCGTCTGCTGAGTCTGTTCTTTATTGTTTGCCTTTTGCCGTTTGGTGGTGTGGCTGCACAGGATGCTTTTCAAGGAATCCTGCCGGTGACCGATCCTGCGATGAAGAAATCACTCAATGGTGAGTGGAGCCTGAAAGTGGAGGAGGGCATCACCATCAGCGAAGAGAATGAATTGAATAAAAATTACTGTCCTGTGCCTGCAGAGGACAGCACATGGGGGAGGATTCCTGTACCGGGCTGTTGGGAGGCCTATGGTTTCTGTCGGCCCAAATACGACAGTCCCGACCCTCTGACAGGGTATTACCGCACAACCTTCTCCGTTCCTGCCGAATGGAAGGGAATGCGAATAGTACTGCGCTTCGATGGCGTTCTCTACGGCTATGTCCTGTGGGTCAATGGCAAAAAGGCTGGCTCATGGTTTTCTGGCTACAACACGGCTTTGTTTGACATCACCGACTGCCTTGTTCCCCACCCATCCAAGGCAAGGAACACGGGGTGGGGAGAACAGGAACTGGCGATGCGTGTCATTTCACAGTTTTCGTGCAGCGATTTTGACTATAATGATGACTGGACACCTAACGGCATTTTTCGGGATGTGACGCTGATGGCTGTGCCAGAGACCCATCTCTCCGACCTCACCATCACGACTAAAAACACAGGCGAGGTGAGTGTTGACACGAAGATTGCGAATGCCAACAAGCGAACCTCGGTGGTGCATGAGATTCTTGACGCACAGGGAAAGGTCGTGGGAAACACCAAGGTGGAACACCCGCATCTGTGGTCGGCAGAGACGCCCTATCTTTATACCCTGCGCACGAGACTGATTCAGAAAAACAAGACCCTGCAGACATTTGAGCACAAATTTGGCTTCCGTGAACTGACCATCGACGGCAAGGTGATCAAATTGAACGGTCAGCCCATCAAGTTCCGTGGAGTTACCTCACATGCCACCGACCCAAAGACGATCAAGGTGATCAGTGATGAACTGACCCTGAAAGACATGCGTCTGATGAAGGAGGCCTCGGTGAACTATATCCGCACCTCACACTATCCCCGCGAGCCCCGTTTCTATGAACTGGCAGACTCACTGGGCTTCTACGTCATCGACGAGGTGCCTTTCGGCTATGGTGACAAGAATCTGAGCAGAGAAGACTTCTATCCTGTCTTGCAGAGACGGGCACAGGCCACCATTCGCCGCGATAAAAACCATCCTTCAGTGCTGATATGGAGTCTCGGAAATGAGAATCCGCTGACCGACATCTGCATCAGACTGGGCGAATATGTGAAGAGTGAACTTGACCCGACACGCCCCATCTGTTATCCGCAGGTGGGCAGTTACTTCCGCCGATTCAACTATGACTTCCCTGCGGTGGCCGACATCTATACACCTCACTATCCCACGACAGGTCAACTGACCGACTTTTACCAGCGTGCCGATCGTCCTGTCATCTTTACGGAATACCTGCACACATTGGGCATCTCATTTGAAGACCATGACCGTCAATGGGAGATCATCGAGCGTACCCCATGGTTGGCAGGCGGCTCGGTATGGGAGTGGGTTGATCAGGGGATGCCGTTCAGAGATGAGAAGTCGGATGTAAGTGGTGAGAGGTATGGCTATGAGGAGAAAGTGTACACGTCAAAGACAGAAGGGTTCGAGATGTTTGGCAACAAAGGCACCGACGGACTGCTCTATGCCGATCGGACACCATTGCCTAACTACTACGAGTTGCAACATAACTATGCCCAGGCTGCCATTACCGACAGCATTCTTATTCTTGACGGGAAGCAGACAACCGTCAGCCTGCACATCCGCAATCGGTTTGATTTTCTCAACCTGAAGGACAACATCACCTTCTGCTGGGCAATATCACAAGACCGCGATACCATCACACGTGGCGCTTTTTCACCAGACTGTCAGCCCCATCATACAGTGGCTTACCCGTTCAGCATCCCCTCTGTGCTTGATACCCGTAAGATATGTCTGCTCAATGTTGAGATCAGCGATGCGCAAGGGCGTATCTTCAACCGTCAGTCCATTCCCATCAACCCGACGGACATGACAGGCAGACTGATTGCCGGACTGACTGAGCAGACTGCCGATCCGATGACGAAAGTGCAGGGCAGGATGATGGTCAGGGCTGGAAGAAAGGCTACAATGGCTGAGAAACTGAAAGTAGGCGACAAACGCATGGAGAAATACTTGCTGCCTCTGTCGTCAGACGGCCGGAATGCAGGAAGCATCATGACGGATATCAGAACAGAGAAAGAAGGCAATGCCACGCATGTTGTCTTCTCTCTGACACCGGATACCACCGATACCTTTCTTTCCGAACTGGGTGTCGCTTTTCTTCTCGACCAGCAGATAGACCGTGTGCAGTGGATAGGGCAGGGGATGATGCCTACCTATCCCGGACGGTATCGCGCCGGTCGGTATGGATTCTGGTCCATGCAACAAGGCGATCTCTATTTTGAAGGCAACCGCAGGGGGGTGGATGCTGCCTTGCTGACTGATCAAGAAGGCAACGGATTGTTGCTCGTATGCAACAACAGCAATGTCAGTTTCGAGCAGACCGACCGTGGCATCGTGCTTACATATAACGTGGCTGTCTCAGGACAAGGACCAAAATTTGCGCGTACCGCTTTCCCTGTTGTAGCCAAGGATGTGGGTACTGCCAGCGGTGACTTCTATCTCTACCGCACAGATGCGGGAAAGATGCCGGAATTGCTTCAATCCCTCTTTGACAATCCCCAGACAATTCCATTGCCATACCATCCCTTCGAGACACAATACGACACTTATCTGATGAAATTCGAAGATATTTGCCTGTAGTTTGTGGGTGAGATGAGCATTGGGAATCGGGATGTGAAGGACTAATCAAACAGTTTCTTCCAAATCCACAATACCGTTATCGATCCAATGACGCAGAAAAATAAATGGGCGAGATAGCCCTTTCCGAGCAACTCTATGTTCAGCAAATGACTGATGAAGGTGCCTACATAACTGCCTAAGATGCCAATGAAGAGATTCATGCAACATCCTTTGCCCTCACCGCTCATAATGCGGTTGGCTATGTAGCCAATGATGATTCCTGTGAGTATCGGCCAAGTTGTAAATTCTGATATGTGTTCAAACATATTTGTGCGTTATTTGATAATGATGTGTCTTATAGTTTTTTCTCCATTCTGTAGCAAGTGAACGTCTCTCCGACTATTTTCGCGGAGTAGTCGGCCACATAGCCCATCGTCTCATAGAAGTGAATCTTGTTGTCACGGCTCTCTACTACAGCGGTCTTGAAACCCAGTTCTGTGGCCCATTTTTCTGCTTCGCCGACAACCAACGTTCCGATTCCCTGGCCACGGTACTCGGGGAGCACCACGATTCGCCCCAGCATGACATGGCTGTCGTCAATGCCATACAGACGGCAGGTGGCCACGGGCAGGTAGTTGTCCACTATTACGATATACTTGGTGGCTGGTGTGTCATGCTCATCAAACTCCACATGAAGCGGAATCTGGTGCTTCCTTGCCATTGCCTGGATGCGGACGTAATATGCTCCTGCCTGTTCCGCTGTCTTGGTTGCTCTGATTATTTCCATATTTTCACGACAAAGTTACTGATTTCGCAGCAGAATGATTAAATTTGCACAGTTATTTAACATATTTGTTGATTTTGATTACAATTTGGCAGAGCAGATGCAAGCATATTTCCGACCTCTGTTCCAAGAAAAGAAAAAATTTTTGACTATGAAGATGATGAAGAAAAGTTTTTTTGTTACAGCCATCGTGGCTGTCCTGCTGTTCGTCGTTCCAGGAAAAATGAGTGCTCAGACGGATGGCGTCGAAGCCAACGGTTTTAAGAAGTTCAACGTGGTGGAAGCCTTTGAGGACAATGGTTTCCAATGGTTCCGTGATGCTCAACTGCTCTGTGCAGGAAACAGACAAAAAAGCAATGCCATGACAATTGGCTGGGGAGGCATCGGTACTTTATGGAGTAGGACGGCCCTCACCGTCTATGTGGCGGAGAAACGCTACACCAAAGAGTTCATGGACAATTCCGAGTATTTCACCGTGATGTCTTTTGATGTCAAGGACAGCAAGGTGCTGAACTATATGGGAACCAAAAGTGGAAGGGATGGCGACAAGGCCGAGGCTCTTGGACTGCATACAGCCTATACCGCCAATGGGACACCCTATTACACGGAGGCAACGATGGTGATAGAGTGCAAGATCATGTATGCTGCTCCCTTCGACCCGCAAGGTTTCAAGAGTGATGCTCCCAAAAACATGTATGCCCACTTCCCCGCAGGAATCCACAGCATGTATGTTGGAGAAGTGGTAAATGCATGGAAAAAATAAAATAACTGTCTGAGACTGTGGCTTATTTGGGAGAACTGATATCCATCGGCGTTGCTTTTTCATGGACTGCAACCGCTTTGCTGAGCGAATTTGGCAGCAAACGATTGGGAAACCTGACGCTGAACGTGCTCCGCATGGGAATGGCACTCTTGTTTTCCATGGTGCTTTTCTGGATAGTGGCGGGCACCCCGCTGCCGCCAGTTGGGTCGATGGAAGCCTGCGGGTGGATGCTGCTTTCGGGTGTGGTGGGGTATGTCATCGGTGATTTCTGCCTTTTCCAGTGTTATATCATCATCGGCTCACGCTATGGCCAACTGTTCATGACACTCGCCCCGCTGGCAGCAGCCCTGATGGCATGGATCACCCTGGGACAGCAGATGACACCCATGAGTATCGTCGCCATGCTTGTCACGCTGATAGGTATCGGCATATCGGTTCTGGGTCGTGGAGAGCACCACAAGGTGTCTCTGAAACTGCCACTCAATGGTGTTATCTTTGCCGTCTGTGCAGCCCTTTGCCAAGGTATCGGCTTGGTGCTGAGTAAGATAGGCATGGACCATTATGACACGGCAACTATGCCGGAGTGGCTCGTTCCCTTCAGTGCCAACTTCCAGCGTTGCATCGCCGGAATCATTGGCTTCGGTCTGCTGCTGTTTTTCCGTGATGGTTTGCAACCACTGCGTGATGCCATGCACGACCGAAAGGGTATGACCGTTGCTGCGGCCACCACCATCTTCGGACCTTTTGTGGGAGTGGGGTTCTCGCTGATGGCTGTACAGTACACCAATGCGGGTATTGCCTCAACACTGATGGCACTGACGCCCATCATCATCATTCTGCCCTCATACTGGCTGTTTCATCAGAAAATCACATGGCGTTCCGTGCTCGGTGCCATCATCTCGGTTCTTGGCGTCAGCCTGTTTTTCCTTGGGTAAATAACACATTTTGAAAAATGGATATGAATTCAGACGGTTTGGTCAATGCTGTTGCGATAGGTTTGCTGATTCCCTTCTTGGGTACGATGCTGGGGTCTGCCTTTGTCTTTTTGATGAAGGAAGATATGTCTGTGCGACTGCAGAAGTCACTCCTTGGTTTTGCATCCGGGGTGATGGTGGCAGCATCGGTATGGTCTTTGTTGATCCCTGCCATGGAGATGGAACAGGCCAAAGGAGCCTGGTCGGTATTCCCAGCCGCTGTTGGGTTCCTGCTGGGTATGGGTTTCCTGCTGCTGATAGACGAACTGACGCCTCACTTGCATATAGGTACAGACAAACCGGAAGGAATGAGGTCGCATCTCTCGCGTACGGCCATGCTTGTCTTGGCTGTCACCATCCACAACCTGCCTGAGGGAATGGCTGTGGGTGTGGTCTTTGCAGGAGCAGAGAATGGAGCGGCTCATATCTCATTGGCAGGTGCGGTAGCAGTCTCTGTGGGTATTGCCATTCAGAACGTACCGGAAGGTGCCATCATTTCCATGCCGATGCGGGCTGCGGGCAATAGTCGCTGGAGATCATTTCTGATTGGGTCGTTGAGTGGAGTGGTGGAGCCTTTGGGGGCAGTTGCTGTCTTGCTGTTGGCTTCTCTGCTGATGCCTGTGTTGCCCTATATGTTGGCCTTCGCTGCTGGTGCCATGCTCTATGTGGTGATTGAGGAACTGATACCCGAAGCGTCTGGTGGCAGACATAGCAATCTCAGCACCATCGGTTTTGCCGTAGGTTTCGTCCTGATGATGGTGCTTGATGTGGTGATGGGATGACGTGATTTGTTTTTGATAATCTTTACTAAAGAAAGAATATGACTAACCTGTTGTTACTAGCCGGACTGTTGGCTGGAACCGTCCTCAATGATGGAGACTATACTCGGGGTATCGGACAGTATCCGGGTGCTCCCAGTGAGTACTTCGCACCAAGTGTGGGTTGGAGAGAAGGTGGAACATTGTCAAATGTGGCGCTTCACAGGGCGGCATGGGCATCCACCACTTATGATTACAACCATACAGCACATTTGGTGACAGATGGCATCTGCGACGACCAGTCGCCTGCCTTGTTGCAAGTGTCTGCGCCTGCTGGCAAACTGCCCCGAAGAGAGGCTGAATGGACCATTGACGGCGGCCCTTATTCTCACAATATTCTGATGGGTAGCCATACGTGGCTGCAATACGACTGGAACAGGCCTCTGTGCACGGCGGTGCGGAAAGTCTGTCTGCGTGGAATGGTAGCATACGATGACAAGGTGGCGACAAAAGGCTACACTCTGTGTTGCCAGACATCGGAAGATGGTGCGTCGTGGCAGACCATCGGCGAATGGAAGGGTGACGGACTGCCCGGCACACCACTTCACTACAAACTGCATTCAGACCCCAATAAGCAGGAAGCAGAAGACTATCTGCCAGCGCGGGTGTTGAATGAGGTGATTCCGTTGGCTGCGCCTGTTCATACGCAGCATTTCCGCATCGTCCTCCATATGGATGGCGCCGCCCACTGGGATATCCGTGAACTGCAGTTCATGGATGGCGACAACAACGACGTGGATGTGTTGCCCTCACAGCAGTTTTGCAGTATGTGGGTCAGCGATGGCGGTGGTGAACAGTGGTTGTATACCGACCTTGGAAAAAGTCTGCCTGTCGAGCAGGTTCGGCTTCATTGGCATCAGGCACCCCGGAAGGGACAGATACAAGTGTCTGACGATGCCAAGACATGGAAAAAGATGGCTGAACTTGATGCCACGTCCTCTACAGTTGCCCTTCAGTGCTATGCCAGATATGTTCGGTTGCTGATGCAGGAACCCAATAAGTGCGGATATTATGCCCTGCGTGAGATGGAGGTGCTCTCAAGGCAGCAGATCGTATATACACCACACGCTGAGGCGGGGGAGCGTGATGGCCGCCATATTCTGAGTGGCGGTAACTGGCAGTTGCAGCGTGCCTCGGAAGTTACAGCCAAAGGAGAACAGATAGCAACAGATAGATTCGATAGCCGCAACTGGATACCGGCTACCGTTCCCGGAACGGTGCTGGCATCATATATGAATATTGGCGCCGTGCCAGACCCCAACTATGCAGACAACGTCGACCAGATTTCAGAATCGTTCTTCCGTTCCGATTTTTGGTATCGTAACGAGTTCAATGTTTCCGAATTGGCAGACGGACAACAATGGCTCCATTTCGATGGCATCAACTGGAAGGCAAATGTCTTTCTGAACGGACAGTACCTGGGACGCGTAGAGGGGGCTTTTATGAGAGGACTGTTCAATGTGACGGGTTTGCTTCGCAAAGGCAGGAATGTCCTCGCTGTGGAAATCATCTGCAACGACCACTTTGCGGCCATCAAGGAAAAAGACGAGAATACGACACAATACAATGGTGGTATCCTTGGGGCAGACAACCCTACGTTCCATGCTTCCGTGGGATGGGACTGGATTACGACTGTCCGAGGCCGTGAGGCGGGTATCTGGAATGAGGTTTACCTTACTTCTACGGGGATGGTTATCGTCAGTGACCCCTATGTCCGGACAATTCTTTCGGAAGACCAAAAGACAGTGTCCCTGCATCCTTCCGTCTTTGTCCGGAACAACGACAGCAAAGCCGTCAAAGGTATGCTGAGTGGCTACATTGGTGATGTGCGTTTTGAAAAGACACTCACCTTGCCAGCCCATGCAGAGCAGGAAATGACTTTCACCCCGGAGCAGTTCCCGCAGTTGACGGGCAGCAACTTCCGGCTGTGGTGGCCCAATGGTTATGGCGAGCCTTACCTCTACGATGCCGGTTTCACTTTCACACCCGAAACCTCGGCATCCACTTCCATCAGTTATCAGGCAGGACTCAGAGAGATGAAGTATGTCGATGCCAAGGACTCCCTACGTATTTATGTGAATGGGCGCCGCTTCATTCCGCTCGGTGGCAACTGGGGCTTCGACGAACACAACTTGCTCTATCGTTCCCGTGAATATGACATCGCCGTGGGTTATCACCGTGACATGAACTTCACGATGATCCGCAACTGGGTGGGGCAGATTGGCGACGAAGCCTTCTATGAGGCCTGCGACCGCCACGGCATCATGATTTGGCAGGACTTCTGGTTGGCCAACCCTGCTGACGGTCCTGATCCATACGACAATGCCCTTTTCCTCGGCAACGCCTATGACTACACCCGTCGCATGCGCTCACATGCCAGCATCGGACTCTATTGCGGCCGCAACGAGGGATTTCCGCCGGAGGCCATCGACCGCAAACTGCGTGAGTATGTCCATCAACTGGCGCCGGGCATGGAGTATATCTCGCACTCTTCTTCCGAGGGTGTCAGCGGTGGCGGTCCCTATCGTGCCTTGACCATGAAAGAGTATTTCGGGAAACAGAGCGGCAAGATACACTCTGAGCGTGGTATGCCCAACGTGATGAATATCGAGAGTCTGCGCCGCACGTTCAGTCCTGATGCCCTCTGGCCGCAGTCGCGCCAATGGGGACAGCATGACTTCACATTGCAAGGAGCGCAGCGTTCGTCGGAGTTCAACCGACTTGTCATGGAAGGTTTGGGTGAGGCAAAGAGTGCGGAGGAGTTCAGCCGTTGGGCGCAACTCATCAATTACAACGGTTACCGTGGCATGTTTGAGTCAACGAGCAAGAGCCGTGCCGGCCTGCTGCTTTGGATGAGCCATCCCTGTTGGCCATCGATGGTATGGCAGACCTATGATTACTATTTTGAGCCTACAGCCGCCTACTTCGGGGCGAAGAAAGCCTGCGAGCCGCTCCATATCCAATACAATGCTCTCACAGACAGCATCGAGATAGTTAACCATTCTGCCGGCAACCGAACGAAAATCAATGTCACTGCCACCATTTTCGACCTCAATGGAAAACGTGTACGTCAGCAGAAGGCACAGGTCAGCAGTTCTGAAGACAGCACCCTGGCTTGGCAGAAACTGTCTGTATTGACGCCGGGTGTCACGGCGGATGTCTATTTCCTGCGTTTGCAACTGAGCGACAAGAACGGACTTTTGTCTGAGAATCTCTATATCATGGGACGCAACGACAACAACTACCGTGCTTTGATGACACTGCCCAAACCCCAGTTGCAACAACAAGTGACAATCAAGGGCGAGAAAGCCAGCGTGACCATTAGGAATAGTGGAAAGACACCCGCAGTCTTCCTGCGGCTGAACCTGAAGGGAGCGGATGACGAACAGATTCTCCCAGTCGTCTACAGCGACAACTACCTGACGCTGATGCCGGGTGAACAGAAGACGGTCACTGTCACATGGAGAAGTGAGGATGCACGTGGCCAACAACCTCATATCGAGATAACCACCCTATAAGATGACCTGCATGAAAAGATTGGCCATTCTCTATGGCGGACTGATGATGGTACTGGCCATTTCCGCTGCAAACTTCCCCGATGTGAAAGAGAATCCATCGGCTGGCTATTTCCCGTTGGCAACTGCTGATGGACTGGCGGCAGTCTGTACGGATTCCCGTGATGATCCTGTTGTGGGAATTGCTGCTGATATGCTGGCAGACGATATGGAACGGATTACAGGTCGGCGACCCGTAACTTGTCATACGCTGCCGAGAAGTTCTGCCGTCTTGGCGGGTACCTTGGGCAAAAGCCGTATCATTGACCAGGTGGTGAAGAGTCAGAAAATCGATGTCAGCGGCATCCGTGGCAAGTGGGAGTCGTTCATCATCACTACGACAGAACACCCCAAATATCATATTCCGCTGCTGGTGATCATAGGCAGCGACAGGCGTGGCACGGCTTTCGGACTGACCTCGCTGAGCGAGGCCATGGGGGTCTCTCCCTGGTATTGGTGGGCCGATGTCACACCCGCCCGTCATCCAACACTCTATGTAGAGCCCGGAACCTTCCAGCAAGGTGAACCATCAGTGCAGTACCGCGGCATTTTCATCAACGATGAGCGATTCGGCGGTTGGGCACGGTGGGCTGAGCAGACTTATGACAAAGAGACAGGAAAGGTGGGGCCAAAGACCTATCAGAAAGTTTTTGAATTGTTGTTGCGGCTGAAGGCTAACTATCTATGGCCAGCCATGCACCCTGGTACCAAGGCCTTCAACGATGACCCCGAAAATGCCCGCTTAGCCGACAAATATGCCATCGTGATGGGTACGTCGCATTGCGAGCAGATGTTGCGCAACAACGAAGGGGAGTGGAAGGCGGTGAATGAGCGGGCCAAAGCAGAAGGTAAAAAGGGCTTGGGTGACTTCAACTACATCACCAACCGCAAGACGATGCAGGACTATTGGGAGATTCGCGTCAAAACCAACGGCAGATACGAAAATACCTATACCCTCGGTCTGCGTGGTATCCACGACTATCCCATGGAAGGCGCCAACAGCACCGAAGAACGGGTAAAACTGATGCAGCAGGCCATTGATGATCAGCGCGATATGCTGCGGCGCAACCTCAAGAAACCTTTGAAGGAGATTCCACAGGTGCTCTGTACTTACGAAGAGGTGCTCGAGGCCTATCACAATGGGTTGCAAGTTCCCGATGATGTCACCATGCTATGGTCGGACGACAAACATGGTTACTGCCGTAACCTCTCGAATCCACAGGAGCAGCAGCGAAAGGGTGGGGCAGGCATCTACTATCATTTGTCGTATCATGGCGACCCTGCCAGTTGGATTTGGCTCAGTCCGTTGTCGCCCGCTTTCCTCTCCACGGAACTGACAAAAGCCTATACCTATGGCGCTCGGAAAATATGGGTATTTAACGTGGGTGACATCAAGCCTGCCGAGAAGGAAATCTCCTTTGTGATGGATTTGGCTTGGGACATCAACAAATGGCAACCCACTCAAGCACATCATTATATCCGATATTGGGCTGAAAAAACTTTCGGACCTACAGTGGCACAGGATATTGCCGACCTGATGGCACGCTACTATCGGTTGCAGGCTGGTGGCAAAGATGCCCACGTCTGGTTTGTCAATTACACGGAGCAGCAGGTGGCACAACGGCTCCGAGAGGCAAGGAGTCTTGAGACGGAGGCCGAACTGCTGGCCAACCGTATACCCGCAGATTTGCAGAATGCCTATTTCGAACTGGTCAGTTATCCCATCCGTGGGGCAGCGATGCTCAACGAATATCAGTTGCTGGCCCGCCGCAGCATGGTGTGTGCCACTCGGCTCGACAGCCTTGGCGCCATGGCTGACGCAAACCGTGTAAAACAGGTTTTCAACCAACTCAATGAGTGGACACGCCACTACAATGAAGACATACAACAAGGGAAATGGCGTGAATTCTTCAACTGGCAACCCTATCATTGGTTCCGCTCTGAGAAGATTGATCCACCCATAGCAACGCCAAGTTTACTCTCTCAGACAGCACATTCCCAACAGCCTCATTTCCTCAGTGTTGCTGAAGCGCTATCCTCCAATGGCGTTGTTATTGAAAGCGGGAATGAGACCGACATCCCTATCTGGATAGAGGCGCTCTCACCCATCCGAAATTTCTCAAAGGCTCCCGAGGACAATGTGTTTTGCCGCATTACAACTGACAACGCCTCATTCTATGCTTCTGCCACACCCATTAACAATGTCTGGCACGCCCCTTATGTCGGACCGATGTGGAGCCAGGTGGGTACCCTTCATCTGAAGAAAGGCATCAACCATCTGTCGATAACAGACCTGAAACCTGATGCACGGATCGATCGCATCTTCCTTGGCCTATGGCCTCCCTTAGAGGCAGAGCCTCGCCTGAATATTGCTGCATCTGAATATAAGAGAAGTGGGGACAGCAAGGAAGGACATATCGAAAAAATAATCGGACTTGGCTTCCATGATGGTGTTCTCGTCCAACCGTTCGATACGCCGTCTTATGATGTCGAATCAGCACCGTACGTGGAATATGACCTTGATATCCAAAAAGGCGACAGCAAGATAGAGATCCGCACGTTGCCCACCCTGCATGTCTATGAGGGGCGTGATGCACGTTATGCCGTGCAATTGGGCAATGGAACGCCACAAGTGTTCTCCATCCATGCGGGAGACTTCACTGCAGAATGGAGATGGAACGTATTGCGTGGCTATGCTGCCCGCAGCATTCAGATTCCCACTTCACTTTCGGGACCACAGCATCTCAGAATCTATATGCTGGATCCTGGCATCGTATTGCAGAATATTTTAATATATCCACTTTGAATGGTTGAGAAAGTGGCTGATAAGAGAATCTTGAAAGTTGAGCGAATGAGAAACCTGAATTCCTATAATCAAAAGATATAATTATGATAGACCAGATTTTAACCTACAACAAAACTTTCGTAGTAGAGAAGGGCTACGAGAAGTATCTGACCAGCAAATATCCTGACAAAAGGCTGGCGGTGCTTTCCTGCATGGACACCAGACTGACAGAGTTGCTCCCTGCCGCTCTTGGTCTGAAGAACGGTGATGCCAAGATTATCAAGAATGCGGGAGGGCTGGTGATCTCTGCCTTCGATTCGGCCATGCGAAGCCTTATTGTCGCCATCTATGAGTTAGGTGTGGAGGAAATCATGGTGGTGGCTCACTCTCAATGCGGAGCCTGCCACATGAGTTTCGACCATTTCCACCATGAAATGGTGGCGCGTGGAGTGGCGGACGAAACCCTTGACACCATCCGCAAATGTGGCATCGACCTCAATCATTGGCTCGAGGGATTCAAGGACACACCCGAATCCGTCCGCAAGACAGTGGAGACCATCAAGACACATCCTCTCGTTCCCAACGACATTGTGGTGAGAGGTTTCATTATTGACTCTGAGACGGGTGAACTGGAGGAAATATTTGATCAAATAGACGGATAATGAAGATAATAGATGACCAATTGATCAGCGGAGTAGTGGAAGAGGCCAAGAACTCCCCACGACTGAGGATGAACTATAATTTCCATCAAAGTCTCGATGACAAGTGCCACCGCTTCCTCAATGCGTTGATGCCCGGCACATCCATCCCCGTGCATCATCATCCGACCAAGGACGAGACCTTTGTGGTGCTGAAAGGCAAGGTCAGGGTTTCCACCTACAATGATGATGGCGAAGTGGTGGAATCCTGTGTTTTATGTCCGGCAGATGGCCGGTATGGTGTTGATATCCCCAAGAATGTTTGGCATGGTGTGGAATGTTTGGAACCCAGCGTGCTCCTGGAATGTAAGGCAGGACCTTTCGTTGAGCATGAGGTGGACGGCATCCTCGAGATAAAAGCCAACCGCTCGGACTCTGACGGACAGCAACCGAAGGAACCAAGAAAAGATATCTATCTTGCCGGTGGGTGTTTCTGGGGAACAGAGCATTTCTTCAAACAGATTGAAGGTGTGCTGGAAACGGAAGTGGGCTTTGCCAACGGACATACTCCGAATCCAACCTATAAGGAGGTCTATACCGACACAACAGGATATGCTGAGACGGTACATGTGAGGTTCAATCCTGAAGTGGTCAGCCTGGGATTTCTCTTGCAGATGTTTTTCAAGGCCATCGACCCGACAAGCCTCAACAAGCAGGGGCATGACGAGGGCACACGATACCGCACGGGCATTTATTATACCAATGCCGAAGATTTGCCCGTTATCGAGAAGATTTATGCGGAGGAGCAGAAAAAGTATGACCAGCCTTTGGTGGTAGAAAAAAGGCCTTTGGAGAACTTCTATACAGCGGAAGAGTACCATCAGGACTATCTTGACAAGACTCCCACAGGCTATTGTCATCTTCCTCTGTCTCTGTTTGAATTTGCAAGGAAGGCAAAGGAGAAAAAATAAATGAATAGTGATATGATTCAGCAAATAGAGATATCCCTCAAACCCAAGTCTCGGGGCTTTCATCTGGTAACAAGTGAGATTCTCCGTCAATTGCCTCAATTGCCCCAGAAGGGCATCGTGAACATATTTTGCAAACACACCAGTTGTGGACTGAGCATCAATGAGAATGCAGATCCAGATGTTCGGGTGGACATGGAAACCATTTTCAACCGACTGGTGCCGGAAAACCGTCCTGAATACGAACATACACTCGAAGGTGCTGATGACATGCCTGCTCATGCGAAGTCAACACTGAGCGGAGTGAGCCTGACCATCCCCATAACAAACGGCCGCTTGAATATGGGTACCTGGCAGGGAATCTATTTTTGTGAGTACAGGAATTATGGCGGAACAAGAAAACTGGTTATCACTATCATTGGAGAATAACAAGGTTCTTGCCATAATGAGCCATTGGATGAATTTGTCAAATTTTATAAAACCATAGCAATATGAAAGTAATAAGCACCAAAAAGGCACCCGCTGCCATCGGACCGTATAATCAGGCCATCCAGGTGGGAAATCTGCTCTACACTTCCGGCCAGATACCCATTGACCCTGCAACAGGTGTCTTTGTTGAGGGAGGTATCAAGGAACAGACCCGCCAATCCCTGAAGAATGTGAAAGCAGTCTTGGAAGAGGCAGGCCTGGAGATGGGAAATGTGGTAAAAACCACCGTATTCCTCGCCGACATGAATGACTTTGCCGACATGAACAGTGTCTATGCAGAATTTTTCACCGAGCCTTATCCTGCCCGTTCCGCTGTTGCTGTAAAGACATTGCCCAAAGGGGCTTTGGTCGAGATAGAGGTAGTCGCTGCGCTTTCTTAGAACATCCTCTTACTGGATGGGGTGATATCCCTAACGAACTGAAGAGGATTTCTTCGGTTTGATAGTTATTACCCTGTCGTAAGCGGCAGGCTTGACCCTGTATTCATCGAGTACATAGACACAGGTGCAACCAACGCCGGTCGTATTGTAGTCGAGATTGAACGTATAGCGGTCTGGCTGAGGCTGCAACTGATAGGTGAACTGACTCTTGGTGAGGTTGTCGGTGGTGAACTGATAGGCATTGAAGTTGAAGAACTCATTCATGGATATCTCTACACCGCTGCCATCCTTGTCCAATAGTTGGACATATCGGTTGTCGGTTCGCAGAGCATGGTCCTGAGGCAGGAGATATGGCTCATACATATCGGCTACCGTCTTGGTCCAGACGCCTACCTGATAACCTGTCTTGCGGTCGGGATAGTTCTCCTCTGGTCCTCGGCCGTACCATGTGATGCGGTCAAACTCATTGGCAACGGAGATGGTGAAGCCGATGCGCGGTAGAATCTCTGGCAGACGGCCCTGCGGACTCAGGTGATTGAGAATCCGCACCGTCCCGTCATCGTAGAAACTGTAGGTGAAGTCGAGGGTGAATCCAGCCAACTGCAGTCCCTGTATATACAGGTCGAGGGCTCCGTAAGACGAGGCTCCGACTTGTACAAGTTGACTGACGGTAACGGTGGTTTCGTGGTCATTGCGTGTCAGGCGCACTTCCGAGGGCTGGATGCGCAACTGGTTCACCCCCTTCGAATAGAACAGGGTGGACACCATGTTGCCATAACCTTCAGCATAACCGCCATTGACACGGAAGGCATCCCAGGAGTCAAACTCATTGGCAAGCGGAGCACGCCAGAGGTTGAAGGTGAGGGGTGACTTGAGCACGGACTTGCCTTCGACATCAATCTGCTCGAGGTTGCCTGTCTCTTTGCTGATGACATAACAGAATCCGTTGCCGCTGATCTTGATTTGCTTGTCGTCTTCCTGAGCACTGATATTCTTGCATGTCAACTGCGGGGCGGGGGCGGGGATGTTCCATGACAAGAGTTCCAGTTGATCCCACGCCACCTCATGGCCGGCCTTTGCCCATATTTCGTCTTTCTTCAGCGCGGTGGTAATGGTGAGGCGGTATTCCTTTCCTGCCACAATGGAGGGCTTGTGATATGGAATTTTGACCACCTGCCGCTGCTGGGGAGAGGTGGACAACTGGAGGTCTCCTTCTTCCACAACTTGGTTGTCTGCCATCAGGGCCCAGTGTGAAGCATATTGTGAGAGATCGGTGAAATACAGACGGTTGGTCACCTCCACCTCGCCGGTCTCTGCATTGAGCAAGCGAATGCTCACAGGTTGTGTGGTCCATTTCATTTGCTTCATCTCTGGCTGTACCGTTCTGTCGGGCCAGATGCTGCCGTAGGTCCTCATGTTTCCGCCAATCGTATAGAAGGTGCCCTCATCGCCATTGCTGTCAAACGTGAGGTAGAGCACTGCCTCGTCAGCACGTCCTTCGCCATCACCCAGGCATTTGTTGTAAATCGCAACATTGTCCATCTCGGCATCTGCAGTGTAGATGGTCTGGGGGTCTTGGGCATGATTGCCGGCAAACCGGCCGATGTTGATGGGGTAGGGGAAGTTGCTCAGCATGCCTCGCTCACCGCCTCCTCTGTTGCCGCGGCGGTTGTTGTTGCCGGATTCCTTGGACACAGTAGACTCTGTTCCTTTGAGTTGGCCGTCGATGTAAAGTTTCATCTCCTTGCTGTCCCATGAGGCCGTCACATGATGCCATTTGCCTACCCAGTCGGAGGGCAGGTCGATGTCAAGGGTGTGTTTCACGCCGGAATGCAGATAGAACTGCAACTTGTCGTTGCCTTTCTGAACGACACCGAATTGTGTGTTGCCTTTTGTCACGTATGGAGCACCCTCGTAAGTTCCGCTCAGTTTGCCTGGTTTGACATCAAAACTGATGGTCAGCGCATTGCCTGCCAGTTCCACATTGTTGCTGCGATAGACCTCCACCCACTCGTCGTGTCCGCTGAGGTGCAACACTCCTTTCACTATCTTGGCATTGCCCATGAGGTGGGCTGGTGTATGGAACGGTGAACTGTCTGTCAGGGGACGGATGTGTTCTGTGAGTCCGGGGTTGACAAAATCCCAGATGGCGCCTCCCATCAGCCGAGGATGACGGCGGATGACGGCCCAGTATTCGTCCAGTCCGCCGCCGGCATTGCCTGCCACTGACAGATATTCATCCATGAACGACGGACGGGGATCTTCCGTCTCTGGCACCATGGCTGTGTTCATCTCCAACTCGTAGGGAGTAGGATAGCGCGGTCCGATGATGTCTTCTCCGGGATGGGCGTATGCATTGCCGCCATACATAAAATAGCGGGTGGGGTCGTACTTCTTTCCTTCTTTCACCACTTCAGTGATATTCGGTCCCTCTCCGCTCTCATTGCCTGCACTCCAGAACAGGATACAGGGGTGGTTGCGGTCGCGGAGCACCATCTGACGGACGCGCTCAAGATACATGGGCAGGAACTTCTCGTTGTTGGAGAGGTATTCTGTGGCGTGCGCCTCGTCACCTGTTTCATCGATGATGTAGAGGCCGTACTCATCTGCCAGTTCAAGATACTTGTTGACAGGGGGATAGTGTGAGGTGCGCACAGCATTGAAGTTGTGCTGTTTCAATATCTCCATGTCCTTGCGGATGGTTTCCTCGTTCATGGCATGCCCCAGTTCAGGGTGCTGCATGTGGGTGTTGGTAGCGTTCACCTTGATGGGCTGACCGTTGAGGTAGAACGTCTGATGACGGATCTCGGTCTCCTTGAATCCCATCTTGCTGGTGATCTCTTGCATGACATGGCCCGACTCGTTCAGCAGTTCAAGTTTCAGTTGATAGAGCACAGGGGTCTCACAAGTCCACTTGTCAGGGTTGGAAATGTGCGCCGACAGGCTGAGCGACTTCTTTCCCTTCCCAGCCATCGTGAAACGGTCGGAAAGCATCTCTTTCACCTGGTTGCCTTTCCTGTCTGTCAGCGTGGCGCGAACAGCATACTGACCGCTTGCGTCCTCATATTTCTTTACATCAACATTTAATTTGAGTGTCGCATCCTTATATTGGTCGTCGAGGTCGGTCGTGACAAACCAGTCAAACAATCGGGTCTTGGGGGTGGCGTAGAGAGTCACATCATCAAATATGCCGGCCAGACGCCAGTAATCCTGACCTTCCAGATAGTAACCGTCACAATATTTCAAAACACATACGGCAATTGTGTTTTTGCCAGGTCGCACGAATGAAGTCACATCATATTCTGCGGGTTCCTGTCCACCCTCATTATATCCCACCTGCTGACCATTGATCCAAACGAAAGAAGCACTCTGGGTCTTTTCCATGCGCAGGAATATCTGCTGACCTTGCCACGCAGAGGGGATGGAAAAAGTCTTTCGGTAAGCGCCTGTTGGGTTGTATTCCCGGGGCACATAGGGGGGATTGGCTTTGAACGGAGCAGCCACATTGCGAAAGAGCGGATCTCCGAAACCCTCCATCTCCCAGTTGCTCGGCACTTTGATGGTGTGCCACTTACTATCCTTGAAGTTGGTATTGAAAAAGTTCTGAGGCACCTCTTCAGGGGTGTTGGCAAAGAAGAACCGCCAGTTTCCATTGAGTGACAGATGTTGACTGGCCAGATAATAGGCATGGCCTTCCTCCTGATTCTCCTCAAAAACAGAGGTATTCTCTATATAATCATAAATGTGATCAAGATACTGAGCGTTAATCTGCAATGAGCAGGCAGTGAACAGGCAGAGGAAAAGTCTTTTTGAGTTCATGTTGCTAAATGATGATCAGATTCTTCTTTGTTTTGTTGTTTGTGCAAAAACAAAGCAAAAGTAAGAAAAAATGAGTGTTTCCCCAAACAAACAGACTATTTTTATGACACTTTCTCCAGAATGATGGCTTTTAAGCCACAGACATGGTATGTCAATATATGATTTCATAAAAAATCCATTTGCTGTTTTCCACAATTCACCATCTGTTTGGTACGGATTTAAGAAAAAATGAAGTATATTTGCAACTGATTAGTATCAAACCAATGAGAATGATTGATACAGATATTATTTGAATACCAACAAAATGAATAATAGAATGAAAAGTTTCGGTCCAAAGCCGTGGATTCTTCCACAACCCGTGCTGATTATCGGCACTTTTGACAAGAACGGCAAACCCAATGCCATGAATGCCGCGTGGGGTGGCCAGTGGGATATGAAAGAGATCATCATCTCTCTGGGCTCTCATGCCACAACCGACAATCTTAAAGAGAATGAGGATTTTACTGTTGCCTTCGCCACAGTGGAGACCATGACCGCTTCTGACTATGTGGGCATCGTAAGTGGCAGAAACACACCCGAAAAGATGCAAAAAACTGGATGGACTGTTGAGAATGCTCCCAATGTGAATGCTCCTGTTTTCAAGGAATTTCCTATGACTTTGGAGTGCCGGGTGAAGGAAAAGATAGACGAGTCAGAGACTGGCTATTACCTGGTGGCTGAAATCGTCAATATCCTTTGTGACGAAAAATACCTTGCTGAAGATGGCAATCCTGATGTTGCACAGATGGACCTTATTACTTATGACCCCGTTCATCACACCTACATCCAGTTGGGAAAGACGGTTGGAAAGGCTTTCTCAGATGGGAAGCAATTAAAAAAGTAGTGCAGGTATGGAATTCACTGAACGATTCGGACAGTCGGATGACTTCCGCCGAGAGGAACTGATAAGAAAAATAGAGCATTCTCTTAAGAATCTCACCCTTCAGGAATTGGAAGCGTTGTATTATGACATGTCAACGAAAAATTATACCAACGAATGACACAGGAATAGCGGACGGGTATGAATATTGAGCAAGTAAGGGAATATACTTTGTCACTTGATGGCGTGACGGAAGATCAGGCATTTGGTGATGACATCGTCAACTTCCGCCTGGAAGGAAAGATTTTTGTCTGCCTCTGGTTGGGTGGAGAACAGGGAGATTTGCAGAACTCTGCCCCAAGACTGGCTCTGAAATTGTCGCCTGAAAGGAATGAGGAACTTCGTGATCGCTTCTCTGCGGTTACGCCAGCCTGGCATTGGAACAAGAAACACTGGAGTGACGTGTATTTTGAGGAACTGGATGAGACCCTGGTGAAGAAATGGATCAAAGAGTCCTATCAACTGGTGGTGTCGAAACTTCCTAAAACTGTCCGACAAAAGTACATTCCGTCCCTCATTTTGCATAAGAAATGGTTCAAAGAACTGACGACGGATGAGTTGTACGAATTGCTCAGAGTGCGCAGTGAGGTGTTTGTTGTGGAACAGAACTGTGTTTATCAAGATATGGATGGCGATGACCAAAAGTCTTATCATTTGTGGCTGACCTTATCTGGCAAGGGAGAGTCCCGTGAATCTGACAATGTCGCAGACGAACAGATCGTTGCCCTTGCTCGTGTATGTCCTGCAGGAACACACATGAGTGAAATCTCGATTGGCAGAGTCATTACCACCATACGGGGCAAGGGATATGGCAAGCAGATGATGCGTCATGCCATTGATGCCGCTGTGAAACAATTCGGTGCAACACTCATAGATATTGAGGCACAGGAGTATGCCAAGGAGTTTTATGAAAGCGTGGGATTTAAACAGTCATCAAAGTCATTCATGCTCGATGGCATTCCTCATATTAAAATGACATGGAAGGCTAACGATGATTAGTCAGCGGTAGTGTCATTGAAAACTGAAGTTAAAAGGTTGTGAGATGGACAGAAAAATGGATCCGATGGGGAAAGCCATCACCGAATACCATAGGACAGGAAAGGCAGATAGGCTGAGGGTGTTCTCGCCTTTGTTTGAGGAGGACGAAATCCCTCTGGCGACACTCTTCCGCAGTTATGAGACCATGCCAAAGATAGAGCGAAAAGCGCTTGATATGGCAGAAGGAAAGGTGCTTGATGTCGGTGCCGGTGCTGGTTGCCATTCGTTGGTCCTTCAGGAAAGGGGCTTGGATGTGACCGCGATAGACATTTCTCCTCATTCCATAGAGACGATGAGGGAACGTGGGGTCAGGAAGGTAATGGAACAGGATTTCTTTACCTTGGAGGGGAATTATGATTCGATCCTCATGCTAATGAACGGGATAGGCATTGTCGGTACTTTGGAACGAATGCCCGAATTCTTCAAGCAGATAGATAAGATACTTGTTCCAGGAGGTCAACTGCTGTGTGATTCTTCGGATATCAGTTATGTTTTTGATGATGACATGCCTGACATGGGTTATTATGGAGAGCAGAGTTTCTGGATGCAGTACAAAGACACCATCGGCGAACCTTTTCCTTGGCTCTATATTGATGCTGAAACTCTGAGGAAAGTGGCTGATGCAAATGGCTTTATTGCAGAGGTCGTAGCCGAAGGCGACCATTATGATTATCTGGCGAGAATAACGAGGAAATAATAGAAGCACCATTGCTTATATCGTGCGTGATAGATGGTTTTATTACTTACTTAACAACAATGATGAAAAAGATTATTTTGGCATTTGCAGTGCTGTTCACTATGGCGGCCTGCACACAGAACAAGCCTTCACAGGCAACAGAGAGCGAACAGGAATCGGTGGCACAGACGGAGGCTGCTGACAGTATTGACCCACAAACAAAACAAGCAAACATGGAAGAAGTACAAAGTTATCTGAAGGAATGCGGAACATTCTTTATCGCCACGGTAGATGGCGACCAACCTCGTGTACGTGCCTTTGGAGTATCAGAGATTATTGATGGCCGTCTTTACATCATGACGGGCAAAGTGAAGGATGTCTACAAGCAGATGGCCAAGAACGGCAAGTTCGAAATCTGCGCCCTGAAACCGTCGGGCAGCGAGTGGATGCGTCTGAGTGGAACATTGGTGAATGATGAGACATTGAGCGTCAAAGAGGAGTTCCTGAACCGTAACGAAAGTTTGAAGTCAATGTACAAAGCCGATGACGACAACATTGCCGTGCTCTATATCACCAATGCGACTGCCCGTTTCTGCTCTTTCGCAGCACCGGAAAGAAAGGTCGGTTTCTAAGTGGTTGAGCATATCAGATTCTTGGAAAGAGAAGTATCAGACAGCGGATGGCATGATCATGCATGCCATCCGTTAGTTTTTTATCAATATGATGGTATTTCATGGAAAAATTGTATCCCGACAGGCTAAAAAAGCCGATAATTTTATCTAAATTTGTAGGCATAATAGGAATCGAATCAATGTGAAGAGACGTATGAAAAAAATTATCATTATCGACGGAGGCCCACGAAAGAACTTCAACACGGCCTCAATGCTGCAGAAATTTGCCGAAGGTGCTGCCTCGGTGAACAGTGACATAGAAGTAAAGACTGTGCGCCTTTATGGGCTTGACTACAAGGGCTGCATGTCGTGTATGGCATGCAAGATCAAGGGAAAGGCTGTCAATGTCTGCAAGTTCAAGGACGCGCTGACTCCTGTTTTGGAAGAGATAGCCCAGGCAGACGGACTCGTGCTGGGGTCACCGATATACTTTGGTGACGTGACAGGGCAGATGCGGTCATTCTTGGAGCGCCTGGCATTCCCCTGGCTGTCTTATAATGACTATAGTCTGACTGCTCCCAAGAAGATGCCCGTCGTACTGATGGAGACCATGAACGGACTGCCGGAGAGAAACAACAGTCAGGGCTACGGATCGATGGAACCATGTATCGCTGCTGCCCTTGGTGAGCCGGAACATCTGATAGCCTACAACACATATCAGGTGAAGAACTATGATCGCTTCGAGTTGGCCAGTTTCTCCGAAGAAGCAAAGCGAAAGTATCGTGACGAGCATTGGGAGAAAGATTTGCAGAAAGCATACGATGCCGGAAGACAGATGGCTGAGAAAATCTGATTTTACCGACATGAAGGTGACAGAATGTATGTGGAAGGCTCACGATGGCCAGCAGCCTGACGAGGAAAAGTAAGAAAACAGACGGAGGGATCATTTGAAAAGAGAACAAACCACGATATCGGGCAGGACATGCTTTCTGTATCGGAATACGGAGGCCAAATGCCTGTTGATTCAACCTGTTGACGAACATGACCTGGAGGTGTTGGATCGGGAGGTTGATATCATCCAAAACCTGACAGAAACGCCTTTTTGTCTGGTAGCCCTGCTCATTGATGACTGGCAGCGCGAACTGTCACCATGGGCTGCTCCTGCGGTCTTCGGAAAAACTCCCTTTGGTGATGGTGCCAGTGAAACGCTTGCCTTTATCTCAGCACATCTGTTGCCAAGTCTGACATCTGACGGAATCTATGATGCCGGCCAGATGAGACTGTTGCTTGGCGGTTATTCCTTGGCAGGGTTGTTTGCGCTTTGGACCGCCTATCAGACGGATCTCTTCGATGGCATTGTGGCTACTTCCCCCTCTGTCTGGTTCCCTCATTGGATAGATTATGCAACAGACAACAGACCACATGCCCATTCCATCTATCTCAGTCTTGGCGACAAGGAGGAGAAGGCCCGAAATCCTGTGATGGCTCAGGTGGGCAATGCCATCCGCAGACAGCATGCACTATTGGCAGGGCAAAAGGTAAATACTATGCTTGAATGGAACGCCGGCAATCACTTTGTGGATTCTGAAAAACGGATGGCAAAGGGATTTGCATGGCTCTTAAACAACCCAAAATGACGCTTCCTAAGTTTATCATCACGATGGACGGCTATTTCCGTCTTGGCATGGTCAACCAGCACATGCACTTGCTGAAGCCGGGTGACCAATGTATAGGCGGTGGCTATTATTTCCTCGACTTCGTTTCCAACCATATCATTCTCGATAGGGAATCCTATGATTTTGGCCGTCCCAAATGGCATTTGTTGGACACGCTGAAAGTACCTTCTGCTTATAGGGGATTGCAGTTAATCTATAAGTATGACGATGGCTACCATGATGATTTTCTTGTCAGTGAGAAATTGAGAATTGAGTATTATGATTGAACCGGCTAAAAGTAAAGTGATGAATAAATTGAAGTACTTTTTCGGGACGATGCTGATAGCATGCATCCCTTTTTCTGCAAACGCACAATTGATGATGTTCGGAGGCGGCAACCAGGCAAGTAGGGATAGCCTTCGTAAGATAGCAGAAGCCGATTATGCCGACATGCTGGCTAAAGTCGGGGTCGGCCAGCCGCGTGAAGGCCGCCAGCCCAACAGTCCGGACGAGAGCAAGCATCCCAACTATGATGAACTGATAGCCAACCCATATCCCTTCTATCCTGATCCGCTGGTCACTGAAAGTGGAAAAAAGGTCACCAGTGCCAAGATGTGGTTTAAGGTGCGCCGTCCGGAGATTGCAAGACTATTTGAGGACAATGTGTATGGCCGTATTCCTAATAATGTTCCCGCGGTGAAATGGGAAATCACAAATGAGGAGAAGAAGGATTTTGCAGGTAAGCCGGTGGTGATCCGTTACCTGAAAGGTGTGGTGGACAACTCCGTTTATCCGTCCATTAAGGTGGAGATGGAGGCCAACGTGATGTACCCCGACAATGGAAAGCAGAACATGCCCGTGGTCATAGAATTCGGATTCGGCGGCGACCCTACACGCACCCGTCCGGGCACCGTGTCTTGGAAGCAGATGGTCATAGAGCGCGGTTGGGCTGCCGCCACCATCAACCCCTCTTCCATACAAGCCGATGCAGGGTGGGGCCTGACCAACGGCATCATCGGACTCTGCAACAAGGGAAAGTTCCGCCAGCCAACAGACTGGGGTTCACTCCGCGCCTGGGGCTGGGGCCTATCACGGCTGATAGACTATTTTGAGACAGACAAGACATTCGATGCCACCAAATGCGCCATTGAGGGTGTTTCGCGCTATGGCAAAGCCTCACTCGTGGCTATGGCATTTGAGGAGCGCATCGCTGCCGGATTCATCGCCTCATCGGGCAAGGCGGGTGCTGCCGGATGGCGCCGTGACTGCGGTGAGAGTATCGGCAACATCGTCTCCAGTCAGGAGTACCACTGGGTATGTGGCAACCTGATAAAATACGGCACAGACCCGATGACGGAAAATGACATTCCGGTAGATCAGCACGAACTAATAGCACTCTGTGCCCCGCGCGCCTGCTTCATTTCTACAGGTAGTTGGAACGGCGACAAATGGCAGGATGTGGTTGGTTCGTTCATATCGGCGTCTAAGGCATCGCCCGTGTATGAACTCCTCGGATATAAAGGCATTGGTACAGATCTCTTCCCCGGCATGGACAACGGTCTGATGGAGGGCCGCCTTACCTACCGTCAGCACCATGGCGGGCATGAAGCCGGCCCCAACTGGCCTTTCTTCCTGGACTTCTTTGAGCGAGAAGTGGTCAGCAAGTGATGCGCTCTTTCTTTATCTCAGTTGATCGTATATCTCGTCTGTGACAGCCTCCAGCCACTCGTTGCTGGCCCCTTCTTGAACGTCTTTATGATAGGTCAGGTGCTGGAACCAACTGTCCTTGGCGGCTCCGTGCCAGTGCTTCACCTCGGCGGGGATGGCGATGACGGTGCCGGGAGTCATCTCCACTGCTTCCTTGCCCCATTCCTGATACCAGCCACGACCGGCGACGCAAATCAAGACTTGCACCTGTTTGTGGTGGATATGCCAATTGTTGCGGCAGCGTGGTTCGAAGGTGACGTTGAACAGGCCTTTCTCCATCTCTGCGAGATAACTCTTGCCAGTGAAGAACTGTCCGTATGGGTTGGGCTCGCCCTTGGGCCATTGGCTGTGCAAGGTGTAGCCTTCTTGGCTGAGCCAGGAGCAGAGTTCATCCACGAGTTTCTGGCTGTTTCCCATGTTCACCGCTCCTTGTTTGTGGGCAGCCAACTGTGGCGCCACGCCTTCCAAACCGCTTAGGGCTGCTACGGTCACTATCTCGCGGTCGGCTGGTGTGAACTGGTCACCGGCGAAGATATCACCGAAGAGGTGTGACTTCAGATAATAGTCGTCTTGCGGACAGAATTCATAATTGAACGGACGACCTGAGAGTTGTGTCTGGTTCTTCACGCCCAACTCGTAGGCTTTTTTTGCGTCGTCCCACTCAGCAGGGCGCTTCCATGGCTTGCCTTCTTGCCAGTTCGCCTTTCTGTTCTCTACGACCTTGCTCAGCACTCCCAGCGCATTCAGCGAACGCGGAAATCCTGTGTAGGCATAGAGTTGGGAAAATGCTTCCTTCAGTTCATTGATGGTTACACCGCTGTCAAGTGCCATGCGCACGGCTGGTTCCAACCGCTCCAAGTCACCTTGTGCCATCAAACAAGCACATGCCGCCAATCCTTTTTGACGCTCCGTCAGCGTCTGACTGTTTACTGTTGCCATAGTCAATACAACTAATAATAATGTTACTATTCTTTTCATATTCCTTTTTATTACATAATCCATGCAATGCCTATCTGCACATTCACACTGCAAAGATATGACATAAATGCCAAGTAACTACTAAATAATTTACGGATAAAACAACCAAAATTACGGAATGTCGCAGAAAAGCAGTATCTTTGGCGTCGAAATGAAGCAAGTTCTGAATGTAAATACCGTCAATGACTACGCCCGCTATGTGGGTGCCGAAATATTGCATCCGCTTGTCTCAGTGATACATTACGACGAACTGGAGCACTGCCGACACTCGCTGAACAACTATCAGGTGTATGGCATCATCCTGTTGCAGGAAAGTCCTTATACGCTTACTTACGGACAAGGACAATATAGTTTCAGTTCTGGCTCACTGCTCTGCGTAGCACCCGGTCAGACTGGTGGTAAGACAGATGATGGTGACACCATCCACATCAAAGGTTGGATGCTGTTGTTCTCACCCGAACTGCTTCATGGAACCGACCTGGGCCGGCGCATGGACGACTATCATTTCTTCTCATACTATGAATCAGAGTCGTTGCATACGACCCCGGATGAGCAGCGAATAATAGAGACATGTTTCAAAATGATGCGCCGGGAGTTGCAGACAAAGCCCGACAGTGAGCATCTGCGCCGTATCCTCATTGCCTACCTCGAACTGATATTGGAGTACTGTTCTGTTTTCTATGAAAGGCAGTTCAAGACCGAGGCCACTGCCAATAATGACCTTCTGAAGCGCTTCGACTCTCTGCTGCACCGCTACTACAGCGAAGGTCAACAGCGCACGCTCGGCATGCCTACTGTCCGTTATTGTGCCCAGGAAATGTTTCTGTCACCCAATTATTTCGGTGACCTCATCCGGCAGGCCACTGGCGAGACGGCCACGGTTTTCATCCGCAACTTCGTGATGCAAAAAGCCAAAGCCTATCTCCGGGACGGCAAGTCGGTCAGCGAGACTTCCGACCTCCTTGGTTTTGAATATCCCCAGCATTTTACTCGTGTGTTCAAGAAACATTTCGGAGTGACACCGAGCGAATTCTTAAAGAAATGAGTATCTTTTCGTTGGCGAGCAGCATGTCGCAGGAGCCATTGCCTTTTATTGCTTGGAGGAAATCGCTTTGATCGAATGGAGACGACACGCGAAGCATACGGCTGCTGTCGATGGAGTTCAGCACGTGCTGACGGCCACTGACACCTTGCTGGATTTCCTCGTCGGTGCGGGGCAGGAATTTTGTGGCTACCACCACGTCCTCACGCCGGGCCATATCACGCAAAGCCCGTCCCACGAACTGTTCCGAGGTGCCCAACTGGTAGGCGATCGCCGTATCGAAGAAGTTCACGCCGAGGTCGAGTGAACGGCGGATAATCTCGCGTGTCGGTTCCTCGCCAATCGTCCATGAGTGCTGTCCGATGGTAGGGTCGCCAAAGCCCATGCAACCGAGGCAAAGGCGTGACACGTGCAGGTCTGAGTTACCAAGTTTTACGTATTCCATATTATCTTTGCTTTTTGAAAATCTTCTTCATCGTCTCTGGGTCGAGAGGTTTCATCGAGGGCAGTTTTAGGTCTTTCACCATGTGGAGCGTGCCCTGCTTGTATTTCAGGAAGTGGTCTGTCTTCAGATGGCTTTGGTAGGCTTCTTCTGAGGCATAGATCTCGAGGATGCGGATCTTTGTGGAATCCTCAGCACTCTGCATCGGGAACAGACAGATTACACCTGGTTCTCGTTCCACACTCAGACGGTCCACCTCATTGGCGTATTCCAGGTATTCCTTTAAATACTGCGGATGGATCTCAATCTCAGCGATACGGACAATCATGTTTTCGTATGTTATCGGGCTTGAAAACTCCTCATCGGTCACCTTGCCCAACTGTACGGCATGTTGTTCGCTGTAGTACTCCACGAGTGTCTTCGATGATGCGCTTGTGCTCAACAATGTGAGCGCTGCGCAGAGAATCATGATAAAACTCTTTTTCATATCTGTCTGTTGTTCTTTCTCTGAGTTATTTTTTGAATATCTTTTCTGCATTCTTGTACAGAATCATTTCCTTATAAGGCGCGAGGTCCGATTCCGTCGACAGATACTGCTTCATCCTCGCCAGGCTTTGGGTGAGCACCTGCGGTGCGACGTAGGGATAGTCTGACCCATATAGCAGGTGGTCGGGCGAGGTGATGGTGAGCATCATGCGGATGACTTCGGGTGAGTGAGCACCAGCAAGGTCGTAGTAGAGGGTACGGAGATTCGCCTCCCAGTCGATTTCGCCCACCAACTTATTAGCCTGCATCACGGGTGTCAGCGACTTCATGCGCGGCACAGCCAATGGAAGGTAAGCACCGCAATGGGGAACCACCACCTTTATGTTGTTGTAACGAGCCAGCACATTGCGGCTGATCATGTTCGACACAGCACGGGTAGTTTCCGAGAGATATTCCTGCATGGCCAGCGGCGTCTGCTGCATCACCTGACGGTTGACTGGTTCCGGGCGATGCGGATGAAGGATGACGATAGCCTTTCGTTCATTCAGGACAGAGAAAAGCGTGTCGAGTTCGGGCGCTCCAAGATATTGCCCACCAACGTTTGTGGCCAGTTTGATGCCGTCGGCTCCCAGCGTGTCGAGTGCATACTTTGCCTCGCGGATAGCGGCATCCACATCAGGCAGGGGTAGGGCAGCACAGAACAGGAAACGTCCGGGGTGCTGCCTTTTCAACTTTGCAGCCGCCTCATTGGTCAGCCTTATTGTCTGGGCAGATGTTGGCTGCGGAGCCGCCAGTGTCAATACAGAAGTCTCTATACCTGCCTCGTCCATCCACTTCAGATGTGCATCGGCATCATACTTTGGCAAGGGGAATCCCTCATCCATCAACCGTCCCTCATTCTCAAGAGACGACAGGAACTCAGGGGTGATGATGTGGCTGTGCACATCCATCACGCCCTGACCAAAATTTGTGGTTGCCATCAGCATCGACAGCACTAATGTCAGTAGCCTATTCTTCATTCTTCACTCTTCACTCTTCACTCTTCACTCTGCAAAGTTAGGGCGAAATCATCACACATATCATAAACGTTTTACTGATAAATCAACCCTTTTTACGGATTTTGCAGATTTTGTGCGGATTTGTCGGTAAAATGTGTAATTTTGTAGCGATATGATGAAAATCAAAGGGAATACGAAATAGAATAATACAATGACACTACAAGAAGCCATAGAAGTCCGACACAGTGTAAGGGCATATAAAGACTTGCCGTTGGAAGAAAAAGCAGCCCGCGCGCTGAAGGAAGCGATAGATGAGGTGAATCAAAAGGGCAACCTGCACGTCCAACTTATCCAAAATGAGCCAAAGGCGTTTTTGGGAACCTTGGCTAAGTATGGCAAGTTTCGCAATGCCAACAACTACATTGTCATGGCAGGTAAGAAAACTGAAGACTTAGATGAGCGTGTAGGTTATTATGGTGAGCATTTGGTCTTACTTGCCCAGACATTGGGATTGAACACCTGCTGGGTTGGACTCAGTTATAAAAAAGTGCCGGGAACGTATGTCCTTGATGAAGGCGAGAAGATAGCCTGCTACATCGCAGTCGGTTATGGTGAGACGCAGGGCGTGAGCCATAAGATAAAGACCGTCGAGCAAGTAAGTTCGTCCAAGAATGATGCTGCCAACACTCCGTCTTGGTTCAGAAAAGGCGTTGAGGCTGCTTTGCTTGCCCCAACAGCCGTGAACCAGCAGAAATTCTCATTTGAGTATGTCGGCGTGAAAGATAATCGCCATCAAGTACGAGCCAAGAAAGGTTTCTCCTTGATTGGTTATTGTCAAATGGATTTGGGCATCGCCAAATATCATTTTGAGATCGGTGCTGGAAAAGAAAACTTTGATTGGGTGTAAAACTATCGTTTTTACTCTTCTTTGTCCCAAAGGCTATGGCCTTGGTTTTCGTCCACAAGGCCAAGGCTTTCGTTCTCGTCCCAAAAGGTATTGTCTTCATTGGAGTCGCCACCTTCTTGACCTGTGTTCCCGCTGGGGCTACCAGCACATATGAAACTGACTTGTGGTAACTCGTCTATCCATATGGCTGGTTTCTGATAATAGTTGCGGTTATCGTGCGGCAAGCGGGCAAAGCAAGGGCCGTTATTGTTGATTCCCATTGTCGTAAATTATTTGATTACCTTTTTACCATGGCTGATATATACTCCCTTTTGGGGGCGGCTGTTGAGCGGCCGGCCTTGCAGGTCGAAGTACTGATGTGAGCCTTTGTCTCCGATAACGTGTATGATGCCCGAAGGATCGTCATCGTAACCAGAGAAGTCGGAGTCGGGTTCATAACTGTCGGTGGGGAAGTTGATAATAGGGTCTTCATCATCTTCGCCGGCAACGTACTTCTTAAAGGTGATGGCGTAAGCGTTGCGCCCAAGTGGCTTTTCTGCGTAGAAGGCCGAACGGAAAGAAGACAGCCATGCCTTGCGATACGCCTCCGTATCATTGCGGAAGAGGCGGAACATCTCTCTGTCCATTCCGTATGTCGGCTGGGCATTGCAATCATCATTGCTCATTCTCTTAAACGTGCCCTTCCATACGCCTATGCGTTGGTCGGAATAAACGTCCCATTCGAAAATCTCCTGTGATTCATCGGGCTCGCAAACAAGCAACACGTCTTCAGCGTCGAATGAAAGTTCTCCCTCGTTGACAACGATGAGATAGGCTTGACCTGCCGAGAGATAGGGATCGGTATGGGAGAAGATGAACTCTTTGTTGTCCTTGACATAGAAGAGTTGGCAGACTCTCACTTGGCCAGATTCGTGTTGGGATGTGAGATCGAAGTCGTATGGCAGGCACAAGGTATAGGCTTTCGAAGTCCAAGTGCCGTCGGCATTTTGGGTAGCCGATAACTTGCGATTGTAAGTTGCCTCCTCGGCATAGAATTCGTAAGGAGGAACAAAGTCCCATTTGTCAGTGATGGAGATTTTCTTGCAGAGGGGACCCACTACTACATTGTCGGCCTCGGTGGCCTTGCCATCCGGCAGGTAGATAATGGTGCTTGGGTCAACGCCAAAGAAGGGAGCCTCGGCGGCAGTGCGGTCGGTGCTGACGGCCTCCATATCTTCGAGTGTACTCATGTCAATGCTGTAGATGGTTTTGTTGCTATGGCAGAACACCCCTGCGCCTAACTTCTTGATGGGCACTTGCGACTGCTGCCCCCAGTCGACGGTGGGAGGCACGACGACACAGCCACCCTGTCCGGTGTAGTTGGTGAGCGTGGCCATATAGTCACCTTTTGATTGTTGGTGGATGATACGGTAGGTAAAGTCGCCATTGGCAAAGGCATTAGCGGCTATCTCAAGGTCGTAAACGACATCGTAGTGCGAATTGCGTGCGGTGGCTTCGTCCTTGCCCACTGTATTATAGGTAATGTAAGCATGGTAGGGTGGTAGTTCGGATTGCTTGTCGTAGTAGAACCCGAAGCGGTTGCCGCTGTTCTGTGGAGTTAGGATGCTGCCTTGTGCGGAGTGTTGCTGATAGACGGGCATTCCGTGGCGGTCAGTGCCGATAAGTTGGTTGGCCCACATGGGCCATTCGGCTACCTGCCAGCCGAGGGGGTGCAGACGGTAGAGCCCTGTCTCCTTGGACAGTACGACAACGGGCGACAGACGGGGCACCTGGCGCTCCTGCTCCAGCAGATAGGCCTTGAAATTCGCCTCATCGGCTTTGCTGACGATGAAGGGCGTCATGGTGGCGGGCAGTTGGGTGTCGAAGCCAATGTAGAATGTACCCACGTAGCAACGCTGGCCATCAGGACCGATGGTGGTGACGCTGTTGTCAATCTTCAGTGGGTAGTAGCGGCTCAGCCGGCCTGCGCTGACATAGGGTGCCCATGTGGCCTCGCGACGATAGGCGCGCAGCAGCACGGAGTCGCTGGTGGCGTCGCAGACATAGACATTCATCATCTGTCCGTCATCGGTTTCGATGCCGCCGTTCTCAAGTTGAGGAACAGTGCTGAAATCTGTCGTGTCGAAATAGAGGTCGCTGGCGCCTGGCACCTTATAGACGGCACCGTTGGCAATGCGTGACACCGTGCCTGGGATGACTATCTCGCTGCGACCGTTGGGGAAGGCGGCGAGTACGTTCTTCTCGCCGGCAATGGCGTTGGCATCCTTGGCAAAGAGCACACCGTCGCGCGACTCGAAGTTGGCGTTGAAGGGGTCGACCAAGATGCTGTCGACCGACGAGCGGTAGAAGGCGCGTGGTTCGACGGTTGTCATTTTTGATGGGATGGTCACCTCCTTCAGGCTGCTGCAGCCCTTGAAGGCTTCCGCACCTAAGGTCCTGAGGTCGTAAGGCAGTCGAATGTCCTTGAGTTTCTCAAGTCCGTTCAGTTGTGACGTAAGGGTACTGACGTTCTTGAAGTAGCGGAATTCGGGGAAACTGACAATCTTGCGTGCCGTCGCAGTCTGGAAGGCGGTCAGCGTCTGTTCATTAGTCACTGCCTTCAGTTCGGTCAGCGAGAGGTTGCCGTCGCCATTGGTGTCGAAGGACTCTAGACAGGCTATCCGTGCGTTCACGTCGACGAAAGTGATGCCCGGATTGACGGCTGCCTCGTTGGTGCGCGTCATGATGCGATGGGTGAACTTACCCAGTTTGCCCTCAAAGACTTCGAGCCAGGTGAGTTGCCGATAGTGGGGCATGCCATGGAGTTTTCCTGGAATATCGTTGTTGTCGACAGGAACCACAATGCCCATCTCGCTGTCCCACTCGATGGTGGACCCTGTAGTATCGTTGGTCTTCCAGTCTACGGATGCCGGCTCGAAGGTAATCTGCCGGCTGAAGCCCATGAGGAAGTTGTCTGACGTCTTGCGGTAGGAGTTGTAGGTATAGTCGATATCAGTACGGAAGGGCACTGACATTAGTTTGGCCATGTCGGTCTCGGCAAATGTGCGTAGGGTGGGGAAGTAGTTGGGGTTGAAAGTCCACAGTTTGCGCTTGCCCAGTGTGGAGCAGATTTGATCGAGCGTGTAGCCGGTGTTGGCCTGCTCGTAGCCTTTCAGCCAGTAACAGTTCTCAATGTAGTCGCGATTTGCCATGCTGATGAGTTGTCCCGTGAATTCCAAGTCGTCAGAGATGACCGACACCACGCTTAGGCAGTTGATGACTTTGCCCTTGTTCTCGTCGGTAAGGCATACGAAGGGAGAGAAATCGCTGAGGATACTGGTGTGGAATACGCCCGAGATGCAGTCCTCGATGGTGGCTTCGGGATTACCGGTGCCTATCGTCGAGCAGAATCCTCCTGAGTAAGACTTGTCGCTGTCATCGCCGTAGTCAGGGTCGGTATAGGGATCGAATGAAAAGCCTTGGGCAATGCAGTTGGTGATATGCCCATCCATTGTACTTGCAAAGACGCCTGAGTGCCGCTGGAAGTTGGCATCGACAACGCCCAAGTTCTTAATCTCGGCTTTGCTTCCTACGTGTCCAAAGAGCCCCATGTGCTGAGATGCCATGTATGGACCGATGATGTAGTGTCCGGTTCCGTCGTAGTAGGCATTGAGGTTGCCGTTGACCCATGGGAGACAGCCATCTTTCACGAACAGCGTTCCCGCGTACACCTGAGGATTGAGCGTGATGTCACAGATTTGCTCAAAGTGCTCGCCAGCCTTGTTGTTGAGCACGGCGTAGGCTAACTGTGCCCCGTTCTTGATGATGAACGGGTCTTCTGCCAATCCCTTACCATAGGCGTAGGCAGTGGCGACGGAGCCGTCCCACGGCTGGTCGACGGTGATGGTGAACTGCACCTGCTTGCTGCCGCCGATGGGTTTCGGGTGGTAGAGGTTGACATCGGGTGTGGAGACCGTTGAGGCGATGGTGAGCAGCGTGGTGCCGTTGCTCACGGCAGTGGCTGTCTTGTCTTTTATCTTCAGGATGTCGGAGGCGGGCATGGTGTGGTCGGTACGTACCTCGATGGTGCGGTTGGTGGAGGGCTCCTCGTAGGTCAGTTCCTTGCCTTTGAGCGAGATGGTGGAAACGAAGTCCCAGGCACAGTCGCCTCGGCGTATGCCGGCTGGCAGGGCGCAGAGCCATGCCCCCGGCTGGTAGAGGGTATTGGTCTTGTCGACGGTAGCGGGGTCGAACAGCAACTTGGTGGCAGTGCTCATCCCTTCGGAGTTATTGTCAATATAGCCTTTGCCCGTCCATTCGGTCTTGGTGAACACCATGGGATAGTAGCCTTCCTGCAGTTGGAATCCCACGGTGGCGTCATCGCGGACGTCGAGCAGTGGGACTTTGCCGGGGTCGCCGCTCGTCAGGTCATAGGTGTTGAGTGGTTTCACGGTGATGTGCGTGGTATCGCTGCCCGTCACGAGGCCATCGAACATCAACTGGTCGTAATAGCAGTTGGCAATAGTCTCTACAGCCTTGCTGCACTGACCGACGATGGCTCCACTCAATCCTGTGGAGGACTTTGCGAGGGTACCCACCATGAGCGAATAAGAGACTTGCAAGTCGGTGTCGCCAAGGAAGCGTCCGCAAATGCCACCAGCCGCCTGGGCTGATGTACCGTCGACATGTCCGCCGAAAGAGCAGTATTTCACTTCGTTTTTGGCGTAGGACGAATCGTCCATCAATCCTATAATGCCACCTACGTTGTTAGTGGCGCTCACCCGTGCCGTGCTGGAGCAGGCGATAAGTGCACCTATGGATTGGCCACGATCCAACTGGCCACAGATGCCACCCACTTTGGATCCGTTGATGGTACCCGAAGAGGTGCAGCCTTCAATCATATTGCCGCCTGAAGCATAACCCACGATGCCTCCAACATATGACTTGCCCTCATTGGTAATGGTGATGTCGGCAGAGGCAGCGCAATCGTGGATATCGGCATTCGTAGCCAATCTTCCGCAAATGCCACCCGCGTAAAAGGCTTCAAGACTGCGGATGGTCACCATGGCCGTGCTGTGGGCGATACCCTCAGCATACATTGCATCCATTTCGCCTATGATGCCGCCGATGCCAACCGACAAGTTGGTTCCTTCGTCTCTGTTGGCTGTGATGGAACCCTCAACGGCAACATTGTAGATTTGGTTGGGAAAATTGACTTCGTGAGAGCCATCTTTGGCTCCACTAAAAGCATTGTAATACGCCTCTCCGCACAGCAGGCCAATGGAGCACTGCATCATGGGCCGGCTTTGCTCTTTATAGCAATTATAGAAAGAGATTTCGGCGTCCTTGACGGTGAGGTTGCCCACATAACCACTTATGCAACCAAAAAGGCCCAATGCCTTTACGGTCCTGGTGCTGGCCACGCCCTTCCAGTCGATATACATGCCCGAGATGGTGTGGCTGTGCTCGGGCTGCCATTCCTTGGCTTCGTTGATTTTCGTGATGTCGACGCCAAGGAATGTGCCATAGAACTGATTACTTGACGAATATCCCTTGTAGCCGATGGGAATCCACTGTACGCGGCGACCGTCGACTGTCTTGTTGAGGTTGATATCGGCTCCAAGCACAAATACTTTGCCTTGGAGTTCCCATGCGTCTTCCTCATTGACGATGTATGACAGTTGAGCCAGTTGCTCGGGCGTGGTGATGACGATGGGGTTATCGAGTGTTCCCCGTCCGTTGATGTCGAGCGAGGTGTCGCGATAGTCATACCACGTGGGACCATCGAACCCTTCGACGGCATGTCCGGTTATAGATGACAGCAACAGCAACGTGAGGCTGATAATCCATTGTTTATTCATAACTATACTTGAAGATTTCGTTACCAGTGCTAAGGATGTAGATACCACGAGTGGAGAGAGGGATGTTGAGCGTAGTGCCTGCTGCCTTCGGCTTATTATAGATAAGGTAGCCGTTGTAGCCGAACACGCGGACATTGCTGCCCTCTTGGATGCCAGACAGACGGATGCCGCCATCGTAGCGCTCCACCAGTGTATGGTGCGTGGCTTTTGCATGTCCATACCGCAGGGCATCGATATAGGTTGGGTCGTCAGAGGGGAAGAGTGTCACGGCAGAGGCATTGCGCCCAGCAGTGGCGTTCTCGATATAGGTAGTGTTGTCGTCGGTGTGATTTAGATTGACGATGGTAGGATAGATGTAGCCATCGATTATCTCTGTGATGCCACTGACATAGACAGTGGCATAGGCCTTGCGACTATTGCCCACCTGGTGGAAGTCGGCATCGGTGACCAGCGCCTGTGCCTGATCTGTGATGGTCTGTGTGATGCCCAGGCGCGGATGAACACCGATCTTCAGTCCTGTGCCGGGCAGCAGACCGTAGGTGGAGCGGTCGGTCAGTTCGACGAGGAATGTGTTGACACCATTCTCAGCATCGATGTGGCGGTTCACGATGCGGCAGTCAATGTCGTTGTAGGCCACCAACTCACGCTTAAATGACTTTACGCCACGACGTAGGTTGCGACGCACACCACGGCGGGTGGTCTGAACGGACTTCTTGAAGACGTTGTCGTAGACTACTTGTACCTCGCTTTCCATATAACCATCGAAATCGGCCGTCAGGGGATAGTTGACAGTGAATGTTTTTTGCGTCAGCGGAGCCACGAAAGCATCTTCGATGGGGAGGGTGGTGCCATTGATGATCACGTCGGCGGCGTTGATCGACGAGGTGCCAGTGTTGCGGATAGTGACGTTGACGGGAAGTGTGGAACTGCTCAACAGGGCTTCGCGGGAGTAGGTGACGTCGGCCTCAAAGCCATTGGTGAACACCTTCTCGTTCTTCATGATAACGGCACCACCGCTTTGGGGGTCGGACAGTGTGTAAACCACCGCCACATAGTCGTCGTTGAGGAAACCATCGAAGTCGATGAGTTGTAGCGAGTCGGTGGCGGCAGCGACGGTGAGGGGATATGTGACGGCGGGCGTGTCCGACAAATGGACGCGCGAGGCATTGAGAATAGTGCCCATGTTGTCGGTGCTGTAACTGCCCTCGGCTGGGTCGCGGACAACGTTGTTGGCCTCAGTCCAGAGCACGGCAAAGTCCTGGGCATCTTTATTGCTACGGTCGCAGATGATCTTTACGCGGTCGGGGGTGCTATGATCCACACCAAGATCGCATCCGGCGTGGCCGTCACCATGCCCGCTCATGGCAAGGGTCTTCACAAAAACCTCACGCACACTGTCGCAGCGTTCGTAGGCCATGGCAATGACGGCATACTTGCCTACGCGGTTCATGAAGAAACTGTAGGGCGAGATTTGCTCGTCGACGTAAGTCACCTGGTTGCTCTTCAGGGGCTTCGAGGCATAGGTCATGCGGATACTGTCGGTAAGGGCATCGTAGATGCTGGCGCCTACGAGTACGGTGTCGCCACGCATGATGAGGTCGTAGTAGTTAACGGCTTGCTGGGGGGTGATGTCGAAGAGGTGGGTAGGCTCGCTCCATCCCTTATCAGGCTCGTAGGTGCGCAGCATCAACTCTCCGTTGAGGGCGTAACTGTACAAGGAGTCGGGTGGGAGTGTGTCGTTGATGAGTTCCATCTGCCCATGTTCATAGACCAAGGCGGCTTTTCCGTCTTCCTGCATGGTCACCACGGGGCGCTTGTCCAAGTAGCCATCGTCGGGGGTGACAATGGTTTCGTGCCAACTATCGGCACCTTGGCGTATGGCAGCCTTGATTTGCGTGTGACGATTCTGCTCAAGGGTTTTCTGCATCACATTGTCGTCGGTAATTTCGTTGCTGTTTACTGCTGAGCATACTTGCTGATAGGCCACCACTTCTGGTTCGCCGCACTTGGAGCGCATGTGCTGGCCGGCGGCCAGACCAGGCGATGAAACATTGAAATGATGCCCGTCATCTTCCTCAAGGCATCTGATGGCCACATGGTCATCGTTGTAGTCGGAGGGATTACCTATGGCATTGTAGACCACATGTTTCTCGTCTATGAAGTGGGGATTGGCATTGATAGCCACGTCGGTCACCAACGGACGGCCCATGTCGGATGCTTTGGGAACCCTCACAGGGCGGTAGGCATTGGCAACGGTTGACTGGTTTACATCTTTGGGAATCCAGTAGGGGAAGTCCTTGTGGTAGGGATTGTGCCCATTGTTGGGGATGAAGAATTGCTTGCCCCATTTCCAACCCATCTGATAGGACATGTGGCAGAAGAAAGTGCGCAGGTAAATATGGGCTTCTATCAGGGCAAGCAAGTTGAAGCGGGTTCCAGCACCACATTCCTTTGACATGAAAGGAGTGGCATAGCCTGCCTCGGCAGACAGTTTGGCGCCTGCGCGCATATTGATGCCGCAGTCGACTATAGGGTTGCGCTTGGCCTTGATGCCAAACCATGCGCCAGCCCTTGCCGTTGCACCCAAACCGGCGAAGAAGCCGAAGTTGTCAAAACTCATGGCTTTGTCGTTAAACGACATGAGTGCTGCGTCAAGACGGAAATTGGCATCGAAGACAGCACCGAAGTCGAGATCGATGGGCACCAATTTAGTGACTTTCGTCACCGTGCCGATTTTGCCGTCGGTTGGTGGCCCCCAGAACCAGCCGAAGCCGCCCTCAAGATAGCCGGAGAATTCGCTGATTTGGAAGTCGCTGAATTTCGGCAGTTTGGCCTGTATGGCAAACCTCGCGCCGCCGCCAAAGTACCAGCCAATGTGGTTGGCGTTGACCTGGAAGATGCGGTTGGCCTCCTTGGCAGCCCAGTCGTCAAGTTTATCACTGCCACCAGCCAGGGTCATGGATGCGCTCTCAAGAGGCTGGTTTTCTGCTTCATCGTATTTATTTGTCGTCTTGTTCCAGTTGGTGTAGTTCTTCGCAGCGTCGCGGGCGGTTTTCTTCTTGCCTTGGTCTTTATCGGGGTCCACACCATTGTAGACGAGTTGGATATACCATTGGAATAACTGCCTCGTGATGTCGACGGTGCTGCCGGTCTTGATGGTGAATTTATTACTAATCTTGAGATTGAATTCGGGTGCGGTGCCCCAGCCGAAACCGCCGTCTTCGAACGCCCGGGATGCCTTGTCGGCATCATTGGGGGTATTGACGCTCTCCTGGGCATGTCCTTCCACCTCTTTCTCTTGGTCCTCCTGATTGAAATACACATTGCAGAGACGAGGGAAGCCCTCATAGGTAGACGTCGGTGTTTGGAGCGTGAGCGCCACTTCGGTGTTGTAGGGCAGGTCATCGGTCAGGTCGTAGCGGGTGAAGAAATAGTCGCGGGTGAAGTGGGTGAACACCTTGCTGCTCACAATCTCGGTATCGATATTCCTGAGGGTATGTTGGGCGCCGCTCTCCACCTCTCTGGCTGTCATCGAGCAAGTAGGTGCAACGCTTCCCTTTGGACAGGAGAAGGTGACCTCCATCTGGGCAAACTTTTCCGTGGGATTGTTGTTGAACAGTTTGGGATACTCGGTTCCGCCATTTTCCATGAACGAGATGGTCTCGACAGGCAAACGCCCGGAGAGATTGAACTCTTGTTCCTCGCAGAGGGCATAGTCGATGGAATCGCGTGTGACGGCCACATGTTGGTCTTCCATGTGGCGCAGGTATTGGTCGCTGATGGCAATGCCGCTGGCATCGGGCTGTCCAGCCTTCAGCGTGAGTTTCGCCGTACACAGTTCCTCGTCGAGTATGCGCGATTCTGCCATGGCAGCACCCTTGTAGCGGTAGAGTATGGGCAGACAGCCAGGCACGAGAATCTCAATGTAGGCATGATGAGCATAAGTGTGAATAAGGTGTGATTGGCTTGCGGCATCGTAACCCAGATATGACAGCGAGGCATCGTCGATGTAGTGCCCCTTGCTGTCGACGCGGTGAACGTTGATGTTGGCCTTGGTGATGCGCGTGCCGTCCTCGGTAAACAATTGTAGGAACAGTGTGTCGTACTTCTCAAACAGACCGGTACCTAACCAGTTGAAGTTCATCAACTCGCGGTTCTCGTGCTTGGTGAGATTGAACATGGTCTCTAATCGGGGTATCTCCATCTTGTTGTCGATGTCGATGCCTGAGTGCATGAATTCCATGTTCATGCGCATCTTGTCGTAACCTTCGTTAACGTTGCCGGTGAGGAAATAGATGTCGGTAAGGGTGTGGCCCTTGGGCACGTAAAAACTTTGGAAATAGGTGGAGCGCAGTTGCAGTGTGTTGCGCTCTACCTGCAACTGACCGTTGGCATCGGTGTAGGTGGTGACGTACTCCATGCCGTAGGTGTTGCCCGTCGACTGCCGCTTTTGGTCGAGTTGGAAGATGTAGACGTTTTCGTTGTCCCAGTCGTAAACCCAGTAACGGAATACGAAGGGCTTGTCCTTGCTGCCCTTTTTCTTGACGGTGACGGTGATGTGGCCCTCTGAAGAAAAGAGCGGCATGTTGGCAAAGAAATAACTGGTGGTATTGAGCGTCAACTTGTAGGGGTTGCCCTCATCGGTCTTGACGCCATAGTCCACCTCCACTTCATAGATACCGGTTTTTCCACTACCGTCGTTGATACGGAAGGCGAGCAGCGTCTCGTCGCGCATACGCCAGAACAGTTCCTGGTCTTCCAACCCTTTCATGCGCGTGTCTTTCAACATGTCGGTGACGGCCTTCACATCA
>JAEEGL015180923.1_pt1 | contig 59887 bp, 38 predicted proteins | sample 9134231 | NCBI WGS metagenome assembly JAEEGL01 (sample SAMN16246548, study PRJNA631951) | gut metagenome | biome: gut microbiome; feature: rumen; material: fiber-attached | host: Bos | place: Iran: Karaj | collected 2018-10
AGCTCCTGCATAAACATGAAGCTTTGTGAACATTTCTCTTCCTAAAGGTCCTTTGGGAAGCATACCCTTAACTGCAAGCTCTACAACTTCAGCAGGGCTGTTTGCAAGCTTATCCCTAAGTGACTCTTCCTTCATTCCTCCAACATAATCGGAATGATGATAGTAAATCTTCTGATCAAGCTTCTTACCTGTAACCTTAACCTTCTCAGCGTTAACTACGATAACGTAATCGCCGGTATCAAGGAAAGGAGTAAAAGTAGGCTTGTTCTTACCTCTTAATACTTTAGCGACCTCAGCAGCAAGGCGGCCGAGAGTCTTATTGGTAGCGTCAACTACATACCATTTTCTCTCGATGGTATTTGCGCTTGGCATATAAGTCTTCATCGTATTTCCTCCAAAATAATTGTACGTGATCAGCGAACCGCTTCGCTTCACACATTGCATCTTTTCACGGTTTTACCGTTAACAGATCATCTCCTGATGTTTTAACGGATATAAACGGATGTCCGGGCCGAATATACCTCATCAGGCAGCGCCTATCTATGCGGTCTTCTGGCTGGGAGACCATAGTTTCCCCATAAATCGTCGCACATTCACGTATTTTACATTAATGAAAGTGCCATGTCAATACCAAAAATGCATTTTATCTCCTACGGTCCTTTCTTCCTTTATAAAAGTGCTCTTTTTCCTCGTACATCAGCGCATCAGCCTTCTCCTTGACCTCTCTTCTGTCAGCCGAAGGATCGGTGACAAAAACCCCGCCGATGGAAGCACTGTATCCCTTTGTCCTGATAAGTTCGTGAGCACTCTCTATCAGCGATCTGAATTCTCTCTCGCTGCGGACAAAGCTGTATACCGCAAACTCATCGCCGCCGAGTCGGAATACATTCTCGGCTCCGAATATATACATAAGGCTTTCCGCCACTCCCACGATAAGCTTATCTCCCGCTTCGTGTCCGGCACTGTCATTTACCAGTTTAAGACCGTTGATGTCGCACATTATATATCCATAAGGGGTTTGTCCCGCGATCTCCTCCTCAAACTTATCCAAAGAGCGTCTGTTATGAGCACCCGTGAGCGAATCCGCATAGCTCAGTCTCTCGAGATTTCTCTTTTCATCTCTCTGGATTATCAGCTGGGATACAAAATACGAAAGGAGCCATATGATCTCGGCTATCTCTTCACTTTTTTTCTCCGGAGCATCGTCAACTCCAAAAAGTCCTATGAGTTCTCCGTTAAATTCAAGCGGTCCGACAGCCATTCTGCCGATATGCAACCTATCCAGATAACCGTAAAGAACGGAATTTAGCTTTTTTGTATTTTCGGAATGATCAACGATGAGCCTGTGTTCCCTCATAAACACATCGTAGAGCTCGTCCACAAGCCCGTTATACGGCAGATCTCTGTAATCAGCGTTTTCCGGTCTTGAAACACCCTTTTTGAACCATTCATATGTTTTGTGGAAACTGCCGTCATTCCTGTTTTCATAAATAAAAACATGCTCTGCTTCGTATTCCGTGCCAAACTGTTCAATGATCGCTTTTATGCTGACATCGGGATCGACATTCGATACGGCATACTGAAGTATCTTATTGATAAAACGATCCCTTCTTATCGAGGTCTGTTCGCTGGAATATGCCCTGACAGCCTCCAGCGCCATAAGTATGAAGAATGTGCAGAAGCCGACTCTGGCAAAGGTTCCCCTTCCGGCAACGCTTCTCACACCCATCATATAAACCACCAGATCCGCTGCCGTACAGATGACCGCAAATAATGCACCGAAAAAGAAAACCCTGATGTCTCTCCGGATCCCGTTTTTCCTGCAATAAATCCTGTCACTGACAAGCATCACGACGATCAGCGCGATCGACGCCACATAATACGAAACAAGCGGTCCCATCAGCGAAGACATGTCCTTGTCAACAATTATCCTCATTATAAGGGTGAATACGACATCAACCGCCGCAATGATCAGTGCAATGATCTTAAACAGCTTTCTTCGTTCTGTGGTGACTGTATATACAAAGAAAATAAACGGAATCAGCCAAAGATGTATGCCGATGTAATCCAATTCCCTGCTCTGCCTGACCATACCGAACAAAAGTCTGAAAAGGCAGGTGTCGTTTGCAAGCCAGATCCCGCCGATAATCGCCATGATCCCCAGCGGAACCACTCCGAAATAACTGCTTCTTTTTGGAAGAGCCAGGCGGAAAACAAGGAGCAGGATTCCGATAAAAACAATACTTACCGAAATTATAAACGGAGCGATCATTCCTGCTGCCATACGTGTCCTGAAGGACTGTCCGTTCTCAACAGTGATCATTCTTATCTGACCGCCGCCACCGGTTCTGAACACCGAGCGCATATCGATCCTGACTGTCTTGCCCCCCTGTTCCGGAGTCAGACCTACAGTATGATAAGAAGTCCCGTAACCGCGTCCCGTGATGTTTTCCTTCTGGTCATAAGCTTTGATGGGAACATCCTCGATGTATACGATATATGAGATATTGCTTGCAATAAAGCAAAGCTCATCATCATTGACTATCTTGTCCGGGAGCTTTTTTGAAAGGATGACATGTCCCCCGTAAAAGCTGGCCTTAATCTCATCCACATCAACAACATCTCCCGAGCCCGTGGTCCACCCTTCAGTATAATCAGCCAAAGAAAAGCCCGGCCCCTGGATGATCATGTTACTGATGATGAGTGCGATAGATAATACCGCAGCCAGTCCGAGAGCAAATATTAAGTTTCTGTCAAATAGTTTTCCTTTTTCCATACAGTATCATCAAAAATCAAGATCATCAAAAAAAGAACTTCCCCCGCTCTGCTCACTTTTGTGCTTTATCAAATAGCTTTTGACAGCCGTGTTCCTGTCACCCATGCCTTCGATAAGCAGTGAGATATTTCCACTGTCAATACATCCGGCATCAATAAGGAGCTCCGCATATTCAAGCTCATCACCGGCTCTGTCAAGTATAAGCGGCCATACGATATCGGTAATGTTTTCCTTTAAATAACCCGTAAAGAGAGTTTTGGATCTGTCCGAAAGCCCATAGGGATGCATAAGTCTTTCGAGTATTATCTCCGCCTTTTCTCTCCTCCTGAGCAAAACATAAGTGTCAAGATTGCTGTCGTCCCCGACATAGTCCTCCTCACCGCACAGAAGCATTTTTGAAAAGCCTTCCGTATCATCCCTGTCCAATAACCGGGAAATGAGTGAATCGAGATGTTCTGTCCAGCCGTCACTTCCCGCTTTCTTTATGTCCAGAAGATACTGCGCATCCATCTTAGATACCGCCAGTGCCAAAAGATACGGGATATCCTCATTTACTCCGGCTTTATTGTCAAAATAAATGTTTTTAAGATTGACGCAGTCTCTGAACAGACTTCCCCCAAGAGTCATATCCCTGTACGGCAGCCTTACGGAAACAAGCGCACTGCAAGAAGCAAAAGCATAATCTCCGATTTCTTCCACCGTATCCGGCACGGATATCTTGGTCAGTGTCTTTGCACCGAGAAAAGCTTTTTTCCCTATGGCGCTTACATCTGCTCCGTCTACATTCTCCGGAACCGAAGCACTTATTCCTTTTCCCCTGTAATACTCGATTTTTGCATGTTCTCCTGTTTCGCGTTCAAAAAAAGAAACTCCGAGAACACCGCCTTCAATGTCTATCTCTTTTATTTGAGCCATTCTATAATTCCAGTTTGTTTATTTCCGCCATGATCTCGGTATTCTTGTCGGTGATCATCATCTCGGAACTGTATTTATTGTAATCCTCGCTGCCAAAATCAGTGAGGAACTTTGATCCCGTGTCACTGACCGTGATTTCGGTAAGCAGTACCAGCATTTCGCTCCCCTCTCCGAAAGCCTTCTTTGTAAATTCAAGGGAATTCTTAAGTCCGGCCTGAACTGTTTCGGACTGCAGCTTAAGCCCCTCCTTATTCTCATTAAAGCATTCCCTTATGACCCCGAATGCTTCATCATCCGTGAAGGGACTTCCGATCGATCCGTTCCTTGCAGCATCGATCCTTTCCCTGCAGCTTTCATAGAATTTGGTCAGGCTTCTTAACGCCCTCTTATCTTCATCAGAGAGTGCGCCTGCTGCCTTCAGGCTGTCAGTCTTCTTGATCTGCGTCTCTATGAGATCATAGAGGATTTTATCCGGAGATTTAATACCGCTTCCTCCCTTAATCGCTTTAAGAGCAGGCAGTGCCTCTTTAAGCATATTCCCTTTTCTGTTCACATCCGCCATGGCGCCAAGAAGCTCCGAAATAAGCAGTCCCAAGAGTGAAAGCCTCTCGTCAAATTTAGCGGCAAAGGCTTTCTCTATCATATTTTCCGTATAGTCCCCTGCAAGTATCCGGGCTGCATCGTAATCATTTTTATATTTATTGTACAGATCGTAATATGCGGTAAATTCCCTGACTATCCTCTCGTTCCTGAGATACTGTCCGACAAGCTCCTCCGATACACGTATGCTCTCTTCTTCGTAAAGCTTCAGGATCTGTGAGAGATCCTCCCAGCCTCTTGCGGTTACATAGCTCTTCCCCGAAGCAGTGGTTTCTATCAGGTAAAAATCATTTTTGTTCAGTTCGAGGTAGCTTGTCACAGCACCGTGAATGCCGCGTGTCCTGGCATATTTTTTCCATGCCTCATAGTCCGCATCAACATTCAATATCTTCAGCCTGTCAAGCGTAACGACATCAAATTCACGCACCGACTTATTATATTCCGGAGGATTTCCGGCGGTCACGATCACCCATCCCTCAGGCACCTGGTGTCGCCCGAATACTTTATACTGAAGGAATTGAAGCATGGACGGTGCAAGGGTTTCGGAAACGCAGTTTATCTCATCAAGGAACAGTATCCCCTCATGTATGCCGCTCTTTTCCATCGTCTCATATACCGATGCTATGATCTCGCTCATCGTATATTCGGAGACAGCAAATTCTTCTCCGGCATAATTCTTATGTTCAATGAAAGGAAGGCCGAGAGCCGACTGCCTTGTATGATGAGTCATTGAATAGGACACAAGCGCTATTCCAAGCTCTTGCGCGATCTGCTCCATTATGGCAGTCTTTCCTATACCCGGCGCTCCCAATAGAAAAACAGGGCGCTGACGCACCACGGGTATCCTGTACTCGCCAAACTCATCCTTCTTAAGGTACAGCCGAACGGTATCCTCTATGTATTTTTTCGCATCCCTGATATTCATTCACTCACCTCAGTATCAGTCAGAACGATCTGTATCGGCAGAACGACCTGTTCACCAAAACGTTTCCTTACAGTTCCTCTCCAAGCACCACCTTAGCTGCCCAGGCGGGCACATCCGGAGCCCTGTCGTCCTCACTCAAAAACACAAATGCCACATCATAATCCGGCATTGTCCCCGGGTATACACCATAACCATCGGTGAAATAGATAAGACCCTTCACATGCCGAAGCTCCCCTTCATCCCTAAGCTTATCCACATATTCAAATACGGGCCTGAAATCCGTTGAGCCAAAGCCGGTCAGCTTTCCGTTCTTTAGAAACTCTTCAAAATCCTCGTCACAGGTTATCTTTGTATCGCTCTGCACCTGATTGTCGCACTGGACGATATGCACATTCATTTTCTTAAAGAAGGTATCCTCACTCTTTAAGATATTGACTGTTTTCTGAAGAAAGTCCTGTACGATCTTTCCCTTGCATGATGCAGAGGTATCGATCGCTATGACAAACTCGTTAATCCTGTTTATGTCCTTGTACTCAAGAGGTTCGACCAGAGGCATATTGCCGTATGTATCAAGCCCGTATGTATAATAGACGTAATCGAACTCCTCATCGTTAACATGCATAGCCTCACCCTGCATCATAAACTGACGGAGGAACGAGCTGTAGTCCACTTTCTGCCTTGTCGCATCCGCAAGCTCAAGATCAAGGCTTTCCCCGCCTGCCTTATTTTTTGAAAAGCTTTTAAGATCCGCCCTTATCCTCTCAGTGATCTTTTTCCACTGTTCAAGGGATATCTCCAGCTTTTCAGGCTCGGACCATCTCTCATGCACATCCATGAAAAACAGCCTTTGAAGCTGCTGCTCTTCACCGTAGGAGGGGGGCTCCACAAGGAACAGTCTGTAAAGCTTCTGTGCCGAAAGCTGCGGACATCTCTTTCTTAAAGTCCGTATCTTAAGCCGCCTTTCAGCATCCTCGTCTGATCTGTCACGGTATGTTTCAAGCTCCATCATGACCGTCCAAACAGCTATATCCGAAGCCAGATCCCAGGCTTTTTTATTCTTCTTATCGTATTCAAAATTGTGGTGAAAGACCATGTGGAAGATTATGTGAAGATAAAGATTAACGATCCTGTTATCATCCGCCTTGAAATCCGCCACCAGTTTTTCCGGATCAAAAAAAATACTCTTTCCGTCACAGGAATACGAACCCGATCCGAATACCGGTACCCAGTCAAGACTGCCCATGGCAATCTCCAGAAAACGCAGGCTGAGCAATAGACTAGCATGAGCTGCGCTGATTATCTTATATGAGATCTCAAGTATCTTTTCTTTTCTCTTCTCATCTGTTTCCATAGATGCTTTCACTCACTCCGTCCTGCTGGTCCGCTTTGAACAATCCCATACATCCGTAGCCAGACCCGTATAAAACTCAGGTTCATGGCAGACCATAAGTATGCTTCCCTTATATGCCGAAAGCGCGCGCTTTAACTCATCCTTAGCATCCACATCAAGATGATTCGTGGGCTCGTCAAGAAGAAGAATATTCGTAGGTTTGTTAATAAGCTTACATAGGCGGACCTTTGCCTGCTCTCCTCCCGAGAGCACCCTGACCTGGCTCTCGATATGCTTTGTTGTAAGACCGCACTTGGCAAGAGCGCTTCTTACCTCGTACTGGGTAAATCCGGGAAATGTCTGCCATATCTCCTCGATACAGGTCGTCGTAACGGACTGATCCATCTCCTGTTCGAAATATCCTATTTCAAGATAATCTCCCAGCTCTGCACCTCCGGAAAGAGGCTTAATAAGTCCCAAAATGCTCTTTAAAAGAGTTGTCTTTCCGATACCGTTTGCACCGGTAAGTACGATCTTGCTTCCGCGCTCCATCTCAAGATTTAAAGGAGTTGACAAGGGTTCATCATACCCGATGACAAGATCCTTCGTTTGAAAAATATACTTTCCCGGTGTCCTTGCTTCTTTAAAGTTAAATTCAGGCTTCGGTTTTTCTGCCGCAAGCTCGATCACGTCCATCTTATCGAGCTTTTTCTGACGTGACATTGCCATATTCCTTGTGGCAACACGCGCTTTATTTCTCGCAACGAAATCCTTTAGATCCTTTATCTCCTGCTGTTGCTTGTTGTATGCCGCCTCAAGCTGAGACTTCTTCATCTCATAGACTTCCCGGAACTTATCGTAATCTCCGACATAGCGTTCAAGCTTTTTATTATCCATGTGATAAATGAGATTGACAACGCTGTTAAGGAAAGGAATGTCATGTGAGATCAGGATAAATGCATTCTCATACTCGGTAAGATACCTTTTAAGCCATTCTATATGCTCCTCGTCAAGATAGTTTGTAGGCTCATCCAAAAGCAGGATATCAGGCTTTTCAAGAAGCAGCTTTGCCATAAGCACCTTCGTTCTCTGGCCGCCCGAGAGCTCCGTAACATCCCTGTCAAGTCCAAGGTCAAGAATTCCCAAAGCTCTCGCCACTTCCTCCACCTTGGCATCTATCATATAAAAATCATGCATCGTAAGAAGGTCGGAAATAGTTCCGGCCTCCTCCATAAGCTCATCCATCTTCTCGGCTGGAGCATCCGCGAGGCTTTCGTAAATCCCGTTCATCTGCTTTTCCATATCGAAAAGGAAATCAAAAGCACTTTTTAAAACACTCTCAATACTCATTCCCTTTTCAAGTACGGTATGCTGATCAAGATAACCGACACGAACATTTTTAGCCCACTCTATCTTTCCCTCATCGGGCATGAGCTTATCAGTGATAATGTTCATAAAAGTCGACTTGCCTTCGCCGTTTGCTCCGATAAGTCCGATGTGCTCTCCCTTTAACAGCCTGAAGGACACATCCTCGAAAATAGCCCTGTCCCCGAATCCGTGAGTCAGGTGCTCTACGTTTAAAATACTCATCTATATCAAAAATCCTTAACTTATGTTTATTCGGCAGTCCACCTGCCCGATGCACCGCAGGGAAGCACAAGTCCTTTACTGCTTACGGGAAGCCCTATCTCCGAGCTTTCCACCCTTCCGCCCCGGTCTTTCCTGACAGCACTCTCAATCATATATGTGAGCACTGCAGGCTGCAGCCCCGTCGTATAACTGTTAATCAGGAAAAACAGTGCATCTTTTGAGAGAAGCTGTGCACAAAGCCCGACAAAAGGCCAGATACTCTCCTCGATCTTCCATATCTCGCCCTTAGGTCCGCGCCCGTATGAAGGCGGATCCATTATTATTCCGTCATATGTGTTTCCACGTCTTATCTCCCTCTCCACAAATTTAACGCAGTCATCGACAAGCCATCTGATCGGAGCCTCCGCGAGTCCCGAAGATGCGGCATTTTCCTTAGCCCAGGCGACCATGCCTTTGGCGGCATCGACATGGGTGACCTGTGCTCCCGCTGCCGCTGCCGCTATGGTAGCCCCGCCTGTATATGCGAAGAGATTGAGTACCTTGACCTGTCTTCCCGTTGAAACGGCACTTTTTATTATTCCCGATGTCCGGTCCCAGTTGACTGCCTGTTCCGGAAACACTCCGGTATGCTTGAAAGAAAACGGCTTTAAATGAAATATTAGTTCACTCGAAATCACTCCGTTAACCAATGGATATTTTATCATCCATTCCTCCGGAAGATCAAAGAATTCCCATTCTCCGCCGCCCTTGTTTGAGCGGTGATAGTGTCCGTTCTTTTTCTTCCAGTGCTTATCATCATGTCCGGTGCTCCAGATAACCTGGGGATCCGGCCTTACAAGATAATAATCTCCCCACCTCTCAAGCTTTTCACCGTCTGTAGTATCAATTACTTCGTAATCCTTCCAATTCTCTGCAATCCACATAAAATCAAATTCCCTGCTAATCCTGTTTCTTCAGCGCTCTCTTATTCTCATACATAGCGGCATCGGCGCGTTTGAAAACATCTTCCACAAAATGATCGCCTGAAAACCTGGACATTCCTCCTGCCACAACAACCTTATTGTTTTTCATGTTCTCAAGGTTTTCCTTATAAAACCGTTCCATCAGGCTATCGATATTTTCATAATCCGAATCCCTCGCGACGCATACAAACTCATCTCCCCCTATCCTGAATACCGGACTGTGTGCAAAAATGTGGCATATCATCTTACAGCCCTGTCTGATAAGTTCATCTCCGGCGCTGTGCCCGTATTTATCATTCGTGAGTTTCAGGTCATTGATATCAAATACCGCAATCGCAAATCTTACGTCCGGATATTCCTTTATCGACTTATTGAGCGATTCTTCCGTTTCGTTGTATGCATTCTTGTTCTTTACGCCCGTGAGAGCATCCAGATTAACCTTATTGCGAGCTGCGGCAAGATTGTACGCATACTCCTGCTCACGCTTTACCTGGGCATCAACATCATTTATACCGAAAATAAGCTGCCGCTTGCCGTTTTCAACTATACTGCCGGCCTTAAGCCTTACAAATTTCGGTTTTCCGCCTATCATCAGTCTGTAATTGAATGCAAACATTCCGTTTTCATCTATTGCCTTGAGGATATTATCCTTATCAAAGGCCTTTCTGAAGAGCTCAAGGTCTTCCGGAAACAGTGCCTTCTCAGACTCCGCTTTTGCCGCACTGAAGAAATCTTTTCCGCTCTTGGATACTCCGAGGCTGTCATATTCGTTCGTCGCATTATACTGGAAAAAGGAGTCATCAATGGGATCAACCGTATAAAACGCAATGTAATCTCCTGCCAGAGCATTGATCCTTGCGTATACAAACTGTTCCTCTTTCAGTTTTTCAATGGCTTCCTTCTGGCGCATCTGCGCATCGACATTGTTTACGCCGATTATGATATGATTCCCGTCATTTCCGATCGCGGTGGCCTTCATGTTGACATACACCGGCTCTTCATCTATCAGCAGCCTGTATGTATAAGTGAAGCTTCCGTATTTCCTGATGGATTCCAATACAATCTCCCTCTCGAAAGTATTGATAAATCCTTCCCTGTCATCCTTATGGAGAAGATAGAAGGCATCACGCCTGCTTGATTCAAAGAAATTCTTTCCGCGCCTCTCCGCTGCCATTTCCTCATTTCCGGCGCTGTGCCTGTATTCTACAAAATCCTCCGTATCGGTATTTACGTAATACAGATAAAGGTAGTCCGAAGAAAGTGCGGTAGCAACTCTCTTGTATGTCAAGGCATTGACATCCTTTTTTACATCGCGGATCTCGAGCATTACTACCGCGACTGCCCGTTTTCCCGTGACAGGATTGATCGCAAGTCTTCGAAACAGCATATGAATGATCTTGCCGTCCCTGGTCTGTTTATCCTCAATGGTCTGATACCCGCTCTGTCCGCATCTAATGATCTCACGGACAAAACCATTGCCGAATACATCTGCACTAAGCTCAATACTTCTTCCGTCTCCCTTTCCCTTATCTCCGTAGCTTTTTCTAAGAACCGCCTTGCACGGCTTATTTGACCTTATCAGATAAATCTCATCGTCATCCGCCTCAAATATTGCCATAGGAATGGTATTCCGGTAGAAATCCCTGTCGCTTCCGGATCCGTAAGCAAGGGAAATATCATACATATTCACGCGGCCAATAGCAGAATAATACTCGCACTCTGCCGTCTTCTCAAATCCTATCTGCGCCCCTTCCCTATGCCTTCTTAAGATCTCCTCAAGGTCGATGGGCTTACAGAAAAAGAATCCCTGAAGCTTTGTGGCTCCGACTTCTCGCAGGAACTCAACCTGCTCCATGGTCTCAACGCCCTCAACGACTGTCTCAAGACCAAGATTAAGCGCCATATTGATGATGTCACTGATTATTATCCTGCTCTTAGGAGTCTTATCAAACTGCCGCATGAACTGCATGTCAAGCTTGATGGTATTAAAGGATACATTCTGCAAAATATCAGGCGAGGAATAACCGCTGCCGTAATCGTCCATCCATACACTGAAACCCATTTCGCTTAAGAGCTCCGCCTGCTTTTGGATATAGTCAAGATCCGAGCCTATATCGCTCTCCGTAATCTCAATCGTCAGAAGTTCATGCCCTATGCCCGCTTCGTCAACTCTTTTTCTGATCTCCCCGACAATGTCGCACATCTCGAAATCGGATCTGGATACATTCAGTGAGCACGGAACTATCTGCAGTTCGTGTTCCTCCAGCATCTTCATCTTTTCGAGTATCTGATCCAGTACATAAAGATCCAGCTTATATATCTGCTTTGTCTCTTCAAGTATCGGAATGAATTCACCCGGCGACATAAGTCCCATGACCGGATCGATCCATCTGGCGAGAGCCTCCTCATCACATACAAGACCGTTTGCAGAACGGATTATTGGCTGATAGTAGACCTGTATCCATTTCTCTCTGATGGCTATATCAAGGTTATCAAGGATATAATGCCTTATCTGCATTGATTTCAGCATATCCTCACTGAAATAGTTGATTACGGAGGATGGCGTATCCCTCTTCATATCACATGCCATCTTGGCACGGTCGCATGCAACGCCGGCGGTCACATACCCCATGCTGTCCTTGTAGATTCCGATCCTGAGCGGAAGAGATTTCCCCTCATTTATCCCTTTGCTCTCCTCTATTACCGCCTCGAGTTTTTCTTCCAGGCCGCGATCATCCGTCACAACAGCAAAATGATCCCCTCCAAAGCGGCAGCAGTTGATATTCGAGAAATGCGCGGCAAGGACTCTGGCCATTCCGGTAATGAGTTTATCACCTTCGCTGAATCCATACTTCAGGTTGTAATTCTTCATATCGCAGAAATCAAAATACAGAAGAGAAGGATCTGCCCCCTCCTCTAATATCTTTTCCCTTGCGCTTTCGGCAAGCTTGAAGAAATAGTTCATTCCCGGAAGTCCGGTCATGGAATCATAATTCCCCTTGGCTTCCCTTCCCGTAGCTATAACATAATTCTTCATTGCCCGGTCATAGAGGTCTTTATTTTCGCCTTCATACATTCCCTCGTCGGAATACCATACCGTGGCGATCCTATCGCCGGTAGGAGCATATACATGCTTCCCCCGGGCATGAACAATCTTGTACCCGCCGGAGAGCAAAGTGCGATAGGTGATATCGAATTCTCCTCCCTCCGCTGCAAATGTCAGTGCCTCATCCGCAAGCCTCGCAACATCATCGGGATGATCCCTGTCAAATATATGATTGTTAAGCTGATCCAGAGCCGTCTCCCTGTCAGTTTCAAAAAGATCGCAGAAACCGTCGGAAATGACCAAAGCCGTGATCCTGTTGTTTATATAACTGTAAACCACATAGGGAATGCAGCTTTTCTCCAGTACTCTCTTTGTTGTGGCATCAAAGCTGAAATGTTCCATAGACCTTCTCCTTAGGCCGGTTTAATAAGCCAGTCTCCTTAACTGCTGCATATGCGTGCGAAGTATACCGTCTGCCGGTCCCTTCTCCAAGTAACTAAGCAGGCTCTTCTCCAGTGCCGCCGCAGGAGCATTTCCCTCCTGAATAAGTTTTCGCAGCGGACTGGTGCATATCACTACATGGCTCGGACCGTTTGGACCGTCCATGATCATAAACTCATATATTATTCCGAGATTATCATTCGCCTCACAATTATCAATAACTGTGACTATCGGTCTGAAGCCAAGCCAGTTTAACAGGCTTACCCTGCTTCTCTCAACTATCTCATACCACTGAGGCGTCGAATATGTCTCGCATTTGAAACCTGCAAGGGCCGGATGGTCGTTTGCAATAAGCATTCCCAGTGTGCCGACCGGGATAGGCTTTCCCATCGATTCCGAAATGCTCTTGAACATCGGATAGTTCCAGAAATCCGTGCAGTACGCCCCCGGAAGACTTCTGTTTTCCGATGGAGTCAGATAAAACAATACCGATTTACCTTCGCTAACGGCTGCATCGGTTTCTATCATGTCATCGGTGACAGCTACCTTCCCGGACTGAGTTACCTCAAAGCTTATCTCCGATCCGTCCTCTTCCTCAACGACATAAACATCGGTTGTGGGTTTGATATTTTCAAACTTCTCGTAGGCCCACAGATCGTAATGATTTTCGCATACGGTCTTTTTTCCGTCCTTTACTTCAAGGCAAAGAGTATACTTTACTATTCCGGTATCTCCCGGGATATCCGCGCTGAAGCTTCCGAGATCATACAGGCCGCAGAAATCGCCTTCATGCTCTTCTGCCTTAGCTTTAAAAGCGGAAACAATATCAAGCTCATCGGCAAATACCGCTTTGCCCGTATCAGAATTAACTATACTTATGCAAAGCTTCGGCTTCCCCGGCAGCTTCTTTCTGTAAAAAGCAAGATTAACCGTAAAGTCAAACTTTTCTCCGCATGTCAGCACATAGGAATAAAATCTTCCCATAACAACTGCGGAAGAACAGAACTCCCTCCACTCCTTTGCGGTGATAAGCCCCTTGCTTTTCATAAGGGCATTCAGCGGTCCCACCAGTGCCGTTCCCTGTCCGGAGAAATCCTGAAGATCAAGCATCTGGAAGCCTGCCATCAGACTGCTCCTTATCGCAGCCTCCAACTCATTCTTGTAACACTGCATCGCAAGAAGCCCCGATGATCTGAAATATCCTTCGGATCTCGCCGAGATGCTCATCTCTTCAAGCCTTTCCTGGAATACCTCAAGATTTCTTGCCTGGCATACACCGGAGTAATCTGCGATCTCCCTGAAATCGGGATATATGAAATACTGTCCGATTTCATGTGACACCACCGGTATGTGCGGTACAAGCTCTCCCGGGCTTTCCGAAAGATTAACCGTCTTTACGCCTGTCCCGTACTGGATCTCTACCGTACCCTTTCCCGGATTCCATGCGGATGCAGCCTTCAGGGCAGCCTCGCTGTAGGGAGGTTTTATCGCTCTGTCATAATTCCAGTTTGTCGAGGGCTTCCACTTCTGGATAGGCCCCAGCGGTGCGTCACACATCGCATACGACCCCCGTATCTGACGCTCTTTTGTAAAGCGCACACCCGAGAAAAAGTCATCATGGGGCTGAATATTCGGAACCCACTGGAAATTATTTGACCCTTGCGTAAAACAGATATCCGGGTAAACGGCCTTATACCCGCCCACAAGCTCATTGAGGGCCTCAGGACTTCCCCATAATTCATTGCCCATTGACATCATGACAAAGGAAGGATGTCCCGCAAATTCTTTTAAAATATTAAAGCCTTCCTCTGTAAGAAATTCCTGTGCAGCCTTGACTTCACCGTATTTTTCATCATCCTTGGAAAGCCAGGTTCCCCAGAACGGTATCTCCGGCTGAAGATATATTCCGAGAAGATCAGCCGCTATAAAGGCCGCCTCCGGAGGAGTACAGGTATGGAATCTCTCATGGTTCAGTCCATAGTCCTTAGCTATCTTAAGATCCTTAAGCCAGCCCGTGACATTCATTGGTGCAAACCCCGAAAGCGGGAACAGCATTCCCTGATGTCTTCCCCTGAGGAAAGTACGCCTTCCGTTTATCTCGAAATGATCTCCCTGTGCCTTAAACTCACGAAGTCCGAACCAAAGGTATTTTTCGGCAAGTTTCTTTCTTTTTACGTCCAGGATCTCAAGTCTGAACCTGTAGAGATACGGCTCCTCTTCATCCCAGAATTTAGCGCCTGCCGGGAATTTAATCTTCATATCGAATTCATTTTTCCCATCGTGCAGTTTATGGACAAAAAACTGCTCGGGTATGACATCCTGTTTGATATCGAGCCATTTTTCCAGGATATCCATGTCCGTTGCATCTGCCTGCTGCGAAGACGCTCTTTTCTCCCAGTCCGTAAGATCCGCATCGGGAGCTAAATATTCCGGTTTAAGGATACACAGATCGGTCGTGATCTTAACGCTGATCTCCGCATTCTCAAATCCTATGGCCTGCGCCTTTATAAGCGCACTATTTTTCTTAAAATCCCCCCTGACCTCAGTCCGTTCTATATGGACACAGTCACATATCTCAAGAGATATCTCTCCGAGAAGCCCGTTCCAGTTCGTCTGAGTATCCGGCGAAGTCATATGCCCTCCGCCCGTGACATATCCGGTATTCGAGACCATGATCGTTATCTCGGGTTCAGTGTTTTCAACAAAACCCGTCAGGTCATAGATATGCCTTGCGATAAAGCTGTTTTTGCTTCCGACCTTTTTACCGTCAACCCAGACGGTTGATATCCTTGTTCTCTCAAGCGTAAGGAAGAAATGACAGTCTTCGATCTGTGCCCACGACTTAGCAGGAAGGAATACCTTTTTCCGATACCATGAGTAACCCTCAAATTTATAGACTTCCGTAAGCTGACCTGTTTCCCTCGCCTTATTGACTTCACCTTTTTTTGAAAAAGAAGTTGAGGAGGGAAGTACTATCTCGTCATCAAATGAAACATTTTCAAAATGCTCATCGATCCCGCGCATTTCACCATCCAGACAAAAATCCCATTTACCCGCAAGATTAACCTTTGAATTCATACCCTTTCCTTCCATTTCGCCATATCATGATACTACGGATTGCTTCGCTGCTATGCAGCTTTCGCAATCCTACAACCATTCGCAATCCGCTAATTTCCTGACTTCGCAGGAAATTGCTACTTGCTCATGTTTGTACGGGTCACTAAGTCAAAAATGTTCATTCATGCCAGCATGATTCACATTTTTGACTTTTGACCCTAGTATCATGACAAAAAAATTACTGCCTGAGTTTTCAGACAGTAATTATTTTACCATATTTTCGCACAAAAACAAAGGAATCGGCGTTATTTTCAGAAAATGATCTAGCACATGGAAAAGCCCTTGCTCTTTAAGCTGTTTTCCACTTCCTTTGCATCACCCGTATGCATTACCATAATGGGACATCCGGACTCGCGGTTGTATGAGAGATAAAGATAATTGACATTGATATTTGAATTGTGGAGTGCCTCAAGAAGCTTATTCAGGTTACCAACTTCATCCTTAATCTCAACACCGATGACATCGGTGAGCTTACAGATAATGCCCGCCTCCTTGAGTACCGTGATCGCCTTTGTGGGATCGCTCACAACCATTCTCACGATTCCGTATTCAGCGGAGTCATTTGTAACGGATCCTAAAATATTGATATTCTCCCTTGCAAGTATGCTTGTGATCTCAAGCATCTTACCCTTTGTATTTTCAGCATAAATAGAAACCTGCTTTAACATTTTTAAGTGTGCTCCCTTCGAGTAATTGATCAGTGTTTTTCACTTTAGCACTTTGAAGTGTAAAATTGTCACCTCACACATAATACATTAATATTACCCAAGCGTCAATACCTCTCCGGCTTTATGGAGCAGATTTTGAACTTTTTCACCGTATCTCACGGTGCATGTTCCTTCTCTGTCAGCCTTTATCAAAGCTTTTTCGAGTTTTCCGTCCTTCCAGTAAATATCCATAGTATAACCTCCCTTAGCACGGAGCCCGCAGACATGTCCGGTACTCCATTTTTCAGGTAGTGCCGGCAGAAGTATTATCTCTCCACAGACGGACTGCAGAAGAGCTTCTGCGATAGCGGCAGTACCTCCGAAGTTTCCGTCTATCTGGAAAGGAGGATGATTGTCAAACATATTCGGATTGGTGGAATTGCCCAGGAGCTTTAAAAGATTTTCATATACTTTTTCTCCGTCGTGGAGTCTTGCCCACATATTTGTTATCCACGCCCTGCTCCAGCCCGTGTGACCGCCTCCGTGTGAGAGCCTGCGCTCAAGAGTTGTCCTTGCGGCCTTTGCAAGACCCGGCGTCTTCTCGGGTGTGATAATGTCTGCGGGATGAAGCGCAAAAAGATGTGATATATGCCTGTGCCCGATCTCCACTTCGTCGTAATCGACTGCCCACTCCTTGATCTGACCGTATTTTCCAATTTCCGGCTTCGGTATTTTTTCAAGTATTTTTTTCAGTTCCCCCGCAAACTCCTCATCGGTTTTAAGGATCTCGGTACATTTAATGACATCATTAAAAAGCACGGTGATGATCTGCGAATCCATTGACGGGCCGATGCACATGCATCCCTTTACGCCCTTGTCGGTCATATAGGTATTCTCCGGTGAGACCGAAGGGCAAGTGACGAGCTGGCCGTTTTCGTTTTCGATCAGAAAATCTGTAAAGAATTCCGCCGCCTCCCTGAGAAGATGATATTTTTCCTTCAGGAATTTAGTATCGCCGGTATATTCGAAATGCTCGAAAACATGGATTGCAAGCCATGCTCCGCTCATCGGCCACAGTGTTGCCGGGATCCACTTATCCTGCGGCGCACAGTCACCCCAAATATCCGTATTGTGATGGCATACAAACCCCTTGTCTATCCCGTACATGTTTTTCGCCATTTCCCGTCCATTCACGCAAACCCTCTCGAGAAGGTCAAAGAGAGGAAGATGGCATTCCGAAAGATTGCAGCTCTCTGCCGGCCAGTAATTCATCTCGGTATTGATATTAACGGTAAACTTGCTGCCCCATGCAGGCCACATATCCTTGTTCCAGATACCCTGAAGATTAAGAGGCGCAGTGCCGGGACGGCTTCCGGAGATCATCAGATACCGCCCAAAATTGAAATAAAGCTCCATCAGCCCGTTATCAGTTATATCGCTGTAATCTATTTCATCTTCTGCCTCTTTTTTTTCGAGAAGCTCGTGTATTCTGAATAATCTTTCATCTGTCTTTAATTTCCATGGATCCTTCTCATTTTCGGAGAGCTTTATGGAGACTCTGTCAAAGTATTTTCTGTAGTCCGAGATATGTGCTTCTTTTATCTCGTCATAACCTTTGGTTATTATTCTCTTTGAATCCCGTATGGCTTTTTCTTCGAAATCTTCTCCCTCGTAAAAGCTCGTTCTCGCGGTAATGAAAAGCGTTGCTTCATCGGCATCCGAAACGCTTATGACATTTCCGAGAGTCCTTATCTTTCCCCCATTAACAGTTCCCGAAAGAACTGCAGAAAAAAATATTCCGCCCTTCGATCCGGTTCCCCCGTTATAGAGGATCATGTTTTCACCGATGGGCCTGTTGTCATCGTAGTAATCATCGCGGCCGTCTATATATGCCTTAAAGCTTATGCTGCCCGGCTTCGAGGAACTTATATGGACAACCAGCGCATTATCCGGAGCCGATACAAAATATTCCCTCGTAAAGACCGTTCCGGCTTTTTCATAGCTCACACTTGCGATCGCCTCTGCGATATCAAGCTTCCTTGAATATCCTGTCGGCTCCGCATTTTCTTTATTTTCAAAAGCATTCTCATCCGAAACACCGAATCTTCCGAAAGCCTCGTTTTTCTCTTCAAATTCGATCCAAAGATCTCCCAAAGGCATATAATGTCTGCTGTTTGGATTTATCCCCTGCATCTTTTCAAAGGCAACTTTTTCCGCTGCGGGAATATCCCCCTTAAACAGCAATTCCCTGACTTCCCTAAGGCCTTCCTTCGCATCCGGATTCACGCGGTTTCTGAGTCCTCCTGACCATATGGAATCCTCGTTCAGTCCAATAAGTTCTTTGCTCACACCGCCGTATACCATGCCTCCGATACGGCCGTTTCCGATGGGAAGCGCTTCGTTGAAATTATCTGCAGATCTGCTGTATCTTAGTAAGGTTTCGCTATTCATAGCCTGTCTCCTAATATTTTTATAGGCCCGCAACATATACATAGTTTGATTGTCGCTTGTATATAATATTTGTCAGTGCAGTTTTCTTCCCCACTCAGTAAAAGATTTTCCGTCCCCCGGACAACCCTCTAACGGAAGATCCTCGATCTCGCTTCCGTTTTCGCTTCCTGAGAGATACTCCATTATCACATGATAAGTACTTTGATATCCGTCAAACCTTATTGCCCTGAATCCGAGTTCTCTAGCGGCATCTACATTGGCCTGGACATCATCGGTAAAAAGACATTCCGAAGCGTTAAGTCCGTATTTGTTTAAAAGAGCCTCGTAGATCGCGGGATCAGGCTTTAAAAGCTTAACCTCGTCCGAGAAAACTCCTCCGTCCATATACTGCAAAAAATCAAGGATCCCCGGGCATGAACGCCTTATAAATTCGGAGTAGTTTGAAAGGTAGTATACTTTGTATCCTGCTTTTTTCAGCTCCTTTACCCAGTCAATGGCGTAATCCGTCTTTGTAAAGCATTTCGGAAGATTGTTTAAAGCCTTATCCATAGCATCCCTGTAGCTTCCGGCACATTCGTAAAGCTTAGCGATTACCTCCTCCTCCGGCATCACTCCCCTGTCGAGTTCCTTCCACCAGCCGCTTCCCCAAACAGCTTTAGAAATCTCCATTCCGGTATTCTCGTCATCGAAGAGAATACCCATATACTCTATCCAGTCAAATCCTATCAGCACTCTGCCGATATCAAAGATCATATTTTTTATCATAAACATTCACCCGATCAAATAATTACACATGGGATATTATCATATCGACCTTTCCTTCAAGAACCACCTTTGAAAAGCCCTTCGGAAGTATCAAATGATCGCCCTTTTTTATCTCATAACCGTTCAGCTTTCCTTCTCCCGAAAGAATGCTCACGCATAAAAAAGGCTCGTCCGTATCAAATTCGAAATGACCGTTCACGCATAGCCTGGACACCGTGTAATACTTACAGGAATACATATCCGTAACCGTATTTTCAGGTATTTCGTAAAAGTTTTTAACGCTCTCGGAAGCAGACTTTGCCGGGACGGTGATAACGTCTATACTCTGCCCTATATGAAGCTGTCTGGGCTTTCCGTTCTGAAGCCTGTCATAGTCATATACACGATATGTGATATCACTGTTCTGCTGTGTCTCAAGAAGCATGATACCGCCTTTTATAGCATGAACGGTGCCGGGATCGATCTGGATGAAATCACCTTTTTTAACCGGGATCTCTCGGATAAAATCATTCCATCTCCCGTTATGAATCATATGGGATAGTTCGTTTTTATCTTTTGCGTTGTGACCTATGACTAATTTTCCGTTCTCCGGACAGTCAAGCACATACCAGCACTCTGTCTTTCCAAGAGAACCGTTCTCATGCTCCCTTGCATAATCATCGTCCGGATGAACCTGTATGCTGAGGTCTGCTTTTGCATCGATGATCTTTATAAGAAGAGGAAATCTGTCGTAAATATTTGCGCTGTCTTCGGAAGATTTGTTACCGAAAAGTTCAGGATGATCCTTCCACAGTTCACTCAGTTTTTCTCCGTCATACATTCCGCCGCACACTACACACTCTCCCGCGGGATGAGCGGATATTCCCCAGCACTCGCCTATATCATCCCCGGGCTCGTCGTATCCGAAATCCTCACGTAGTCTTGCGCCGCCCCAGATCGTATGTGCAAAAGCAGGCTTTAAAAATATCGGTTCGGGATTTCCCGAGGATATTACGCTTACAAGATAGAAGGGCAGCATGTCATCCTCATGCGTCTCGCTGATTTCTATTTCCACTATATGCTCACCGCCTTTTCCGTGATCCATGATTGTTTCAAGGCAGAGCTTATCTCCCCAGGTCTCATCAAAATTTCCATCAAGGACAGCCTTTATTTCACCGTCTACTTTTGCGACCGCTATAGGTGCCGGAAGCTGCATGGTCTTTCTGTACTGTATCCCAATGCAGGTTCCGCTGACCTTAAACGAGATCTTCGCTCCCTTTTTATCCGAGGTCCAGCCGTTTCTGAAAATATCCGTTATATGCTCCTGCACAGTCTCATCCGCAGTCCATCCACTGTTTGAAATGACCTGTGCATTTTTGTTTCTGTATCTGACGGAATCCTGATAACCATTGGCGGTTACGGGCGCCGGAAGTGTAGAACCGTTCTTTGACAAAACTGCCGTTTCATCAAGGCCTTTTATCTTTTCAAGTCCGTATATGATCACACTTGCCACCATCTCATGGCCTATGTCGTTGGGATGGAGATCATCGGGAGTGATATCCCTGTTTTTGAGTTCTCCCGAAGTAAGCAGCGGATAGATCGTGCTCTTTATCGAAAATGCAGGGATATCGTAATGCTTTGCAATTTCAATATGCTTTTCCTCCGCGGAATTTCCGGTGTCATAGCAGACATTGAAAAAAGTGTATACTGCCGGAGAATTCTCGGCGGACAGAAGCTTTCTGACCACGCCCTCATATGTTTCCTTGTAGTGATCCGTGTTATCGTCGTTAACGGCATACTCAACGCTTATAACATCGGGCTTGTAGGCAAGTACATCCTCTGCCGCTCTTGCACATCCGAACTGCGAGTCCGTCGCACCTATCCCGGCATTGACAAAGAAAAGCTTTGCGTTTGGAAAGGTCTTTTCCCACCATGAAAAAACTCTTGCCGCATAGCATAATTCAGGCTTTGATGCAAGCGATCCCTGTGTGATAGATCCGCCAAGGAAGGCAATTGTGAGCTCTTCTCCCCTTTCCGCTCTCTCAAAAGCTTTCCTGAGCTTTTGCGTATTTCCGATATTTTTTATTCCTGCTTCAAAATCTATGTTCATGTCATCCTCTTTGTGTTTTCATTCATATAATTTCGGGTTCAAAAGGTCTTTTGCCCCAGCGCTGTTTGTTATTATACCACCTGCTCCGCGGTTATAAAATGATCAAATACTACCAATCTGATCTATGAGAATAGCCCTGCAGGGCGCACCGTCACTGCCTCCTAAATTGAGAGGTGCAGCGTTCAAAAGATACACACCTGTTTTTACGTCCTTTAATCTGATGCCCTCAAGAAGTACAATACCGGCACCAAGCATTTCGTAATGAACCTGGGCAGGTGCTTCGATCGGTCCGACAGTCTGGGATTCATTTCCAAACAGTACCAGGCCTGATCTTGAAAATACCTTCGCAGCCTCAAAAGTAACCGTTACATTGCCGCCTATCAGAATGCGTTTTGCAACTTCGGGGTCTGTGCTTACGGCTTCTTTGACAATCCTTTCAGCCTTTTCTTCCGTGATTTCACCGTCATCCCATGCTACATAGCATTTTCCGACAAAAGACGACAGGTCTATCTTATCAATGGTTACCCCATCTTTGAAAAAATGATACGGTGCATCAACATGTGTTCCGTTGTGCGCACACATTGTAAAGCCTGTAAGGTTACATATACTTCCGCCCTCTATGGTCTCTAAAACTTTTCTTTGTGGCGGTATATCTCCTGGAAAGACAGCACATGTAAATAATTCCTGTGAAATGTCAATGATGTTCATGTTCTTCCTCCTGTTAACATTTTCAATCCGTATATTTCTTTATAAATTCCGTGAGTTCTCGGGCCATTTCATCGTGTTCCGGAATACGCGGGTGTCCGGGTGTAGCAGCGCCTGTTCGTTTATACATTAAGTGATGAACTTTTGGCGAAGCTAATTTTTTTACGATGCTGTCTATTGCTTTGTCCCAGCCCGGATCATGCATCAGCAGAGTCGTTGCGCATACGATCTCTGCATCCGGATAAAGCTCGCGAAGACGCAGGATAAACGCTTCATATCTCTCGCGCCACGTCCTTGACTTATCGCTTTCGTAATCCTCTTTCATGATATCAACGGGGCTCGAGTCATTCTGACCGATTGCAAGTACAATTATATCGGGGATCCAATCTGAGCAGTCCCATTTATTCTCTCCGAGCGGCGGATTGTATTTAAGCTTTTCGTAGCAGGACTCGACGCCTCTAAGATCGGGCATATTGAACCACCCGGTTCCGTCGAGCAGTGATATACCTCCCTGTGAAGTATCGTGCAGTTCCATGTTCAGTGCTCTTGCAACCTGCCACGAATATGAATACCAGCTGTTTGAATAGATCCCGTCACTGTTTTCCGGATCCGGTCCCGCAACGCAGTCAAGTGCCTCGCAAACCTCACCGCATGAAACACTGTCCCCTATAACTTCAAGCTTCTTTTCAGGCAGAGGTTCCGGAGCATAAATCATCTCCCCGTCACCGATCTCCATTCCGAGAAAAGTAAAATAATGCTGACCGCCGTCCTGACGCTTAAACACCATTAATTCATGTTCACCATCGGTTATATTTTCGAAGAAGCCGTCACCCGGATAATCTATACCGTTCTCAGTTTTTACGCAGTCCGTCCTGATATCATAAACATGCTCCGCGCTGTCATCAGATAAAAGTATTTTACCCTGAACACCGTCAAGAATTATTCCGATCCTGTCCTGCGCCCACGCCCTGTGATTTTTTATATGAATGCGGCATGTATCGCCTGTAAACTTCACCTTAAAAAAACTCGCGGCATATATAAAAACCGGTGCCGCAGTATCTGTAAAATCTATTCTTCCGCTGTACTGTATTTCGGCGGAATCGGGCTTTATCATTCTCATGTTTTTCTCCTGTGTCTAAAATAAATAGCCTTATGATCTTTTGTCTGCTGATTGAAGGCTTTCCTAAAAGGCCTTACCATATGATTTTATAACGATTCGCAGGACATTAACAAGGCATTTATTCAAAAAATCATTGCATATATTGCGATAAAAAACTTTATTCTATACAATACGCCTCCCTCTCAGTATCCCGAGAGGGAGGCGTATATTAATTCATTTATATGATTGTTTCCCGAATGTATTACTGAAGAACTCCGGTAACCTCGTCAAAGAAGTAATCCTTGCCATCGATCTTTACCCAGCCCTTAGCCATGAGACCGGTTCTGGTATCATAGTAATATGTGTTACCCTTCTGGTCGGGATATGCTGTTGCAAGGTCGCCCTTTATCTCTACCCAGCCTTTGAGCATCTTTCCATCATTATCATAACGAACCCATTTACCATCCTTGTTCTTGATGGCATCTCGAACACAGCGTCCCATTCCTTCCATTCCGTAATCGGACTCAGCTGCAATTCTCTCTATATCTTCTTCGCTCCACTCTGCCTCGTTCTGATAGATGTAAGGCATCCAGACTTCCTTGCCCGTTGCCTTAGCCCCGTTATAAACAGAGTCAAGCCAGAACCATACTCCATCCTGACCAGCATCATCTTTCTGACTCATATCGCAGATTTCACGGCCACGAACCGTTCCGTCACCAAGAACTCCCTGTGGATCGTCATATGTTCCCTGACGAACTTTACCTTCGTACCAGTATGACTTACCGTCAAGCATATTAATCCATCCCATATCCGGAACGCTTACGTTGACTTTAAGCATATACTCTTTCCCTGAATATGAATCGCTTTCTACCTTCAAATAGTACGTTCCCCTGGGCAGACCTATTGTCCTTCCTTCCTGTTCTTCCTTATTCTTTCCCGCGTATTCGTCATAGTTTTCACTTACTAACAGATTCTCTCCTTCGGCATTATATATCTGGCTTGTCCAAAGTATAGCTTCGTCAGTAGTAACACGACCTTTGGCATATTCATGCTTAAATGTTATTGACACCTTTCCATCATCAGGTATTTCAAAAGCAAACCAATCCACATCTGACGCAGTCATTAGGCTTCCGTATGTTTCCTTATTCACCGGTATACTGAAAGCTCGTTTTTGAACATCGTTATCCTCTATTTCATAATCATCAGTTTTCGTATAATTTACTTTAAGCGTATACTCTTTTTCCGAATGGTCAAATTGACCCTTTTCTACCTTCAGATAATATGTTCCCCTGGGCAGACCTATTGTCCTTCCCTCCTGTTCTTCCTTATTCTTTCCCGCGTATTCGTCATAGTTTTCACTTACTAACAGATTCTCTCCTTCGGCATTATATATCTGGCTTTTCCAAAGTATAGCTTCGTCAGTAGTAAAGCTGCCTTTGGCATACTCATGCTTAAATGTTATCGATACCTTTCCATCATCAGGTATTTCAAATTTATAGAAATCTACATCATCCTCATCACTCAGGCTTCCTTTCATATTTTCGTTAAGAGAGAGAGACGACGCTTTCTCCAAGCGGTTATTATCCTCTGTTTCAGTCTTTTCCGCTGCCATCGATGGAATGGTCCCAGCCGTAGACAGAACTGTCGCTACCATAACCGCCATTCCCAATAACCCCTTCAGTTTTCGTTTCATTTCAAATCCTCCTTTGCCTACAATTGTTGTAATGATTGCACAATTTTGATTGTCCCCCCCCCCGCTCAAATTTTGTCAAGCCCTTGATTTTACTGAATTTGCGCTGTTTTTTCATCACATTTCATAAAAAACAGACAAAGGGTGTTTTAAATGAATTCTCTCCAAATTTATGACACTCATGATTTATGCAAAATAACAATAATTTCTACTTTCTCGTGATTCCACGGATACATTTTTAGTGTCCGCAAATATTTTTCAGTACGGTTTTGTGTAAGTATTTCAACAAGTGAAAGTGTCCCACCTGCTTTCAGCGTTTTGCGAATGGATTTTCGCACTATCCCTGTGATACATTCTTTATTACATTTTTACTGAGCTTTAGGAACAAGGGGGGGGAGAATAATGGCGGAGAAGAAAAGGAAGATACAGTGGCATCCCGGTTTTTACGGCGGACTGGAACTCACATTACGTGAATATAAAAACAGTCTTGAGTTCATTACAGAGTATGAGCTATCGAAGAAGCCCATAAGAGTAGATATGCTCATCATCCGAAAGGACGATAATACTCGGATAGAAAACAAGATCGGAAGACTCTTCCGAAAGCATAACATCGTTGAATACAAAAGTCCTGACGACGAGCTGACTATTGATGTTTTCTATAAAGTGATCGGATATACCGGGCTTTATATAGGCTTAAATGGATCGGGATTAAATTACAACAAGAGTTCCGCCAATCTTGAAATTGAAGAGACCATCTCATTTTTCAGACACAGAAAACCTATAAACCTCTTCAGAAACCTGAAAAAACTTGGCGCAGAGATTGAAAAATATGCTGATGGGATATACTATATAAGTGGGATTATAAATATCCCTGTTCAGATAGTTGTTATCAGTGAGCTGCCACCAAAAGAATTCATTTCTCTCAGGGCACTCTCTCCTAAGCTGTCTCAAGCAGAGGCGTGGGAATTTGTACTTAGTGCCCAGAAACTTACTGAATCTGATGACAGACAAAACATAGACGCTGTTATGGATGTCAGTATAGCTGCAAACAAAAGAGTATACGAGGCGCTTGAGGAGGATATATATATGTGCAAAGCATTAGAGGATCTATTAAAAGATAAAATAGAAGAAAAGGTAAACCAGAGCAAGCTTGATGGTGCTCTATCAACCCTCTATGATCTGGTCAAAAAGGGGCTGCTTGATATCAAGGATGCGGCTATGCAGGCAAACATGACAGAATCCGCTTTTACTGACGGATTGAAGAAATATGGCGCTTGATTACATACACCGGAGTATGTTCTCCGGTGTCTTTTTTCATTGATTAACCTGGTATCGGACGCTGATTTTACAAAAAGCCATTACATATATTGCGATTTGGTGTTAGCATAGCTTTATCAAAAAAAGAAAGATCGATTTTTCGCATAGGTGAGGAAATGTTGTTGAGATAATTTGCGCTTAAGTGAACACTTTGGATTTAAAAGCTGCTTACCACGGCTTAATTGTGTACGCTTAAACCGGATTATCATGCATCTTTACCTTTTTGTCGAAAAAATCTTCCGACATATAAGGTTTATTTGTGTGAGTCTGTTTTGCGTGCGCAGGACAGGCTATTTTTTATGCGACCGATGCGGTGATTAAGACAGGTGCGCCGCTAGGCGCACCATACAAAAAAATCCGGGCTGTCAATCGACAGCCCGGATTTTTATAATTTCTCGTGGTTGAACCTTCTTAGTTCTTCTCTCTGGATATTGGTCACCAGTGAGCGAAGCTGGGCGTTGCTTTCGGTAACTCTTATACCTATGTCGGTCTGATCCCTTTCTTCGTCGTAATTGGTTCTTACAGACTGTCCGCTGACATTTACCGTATCCTTAATTCCGGGCATATCAGGGAAAATTGACACTTTAAAAGCCTGTTCCACGGGGATTTGAAGCTTTCCGCTTATTCCTAAGCCCATGCCTCCGTAACTGATATCCTTCACGATACAGGAAGCTTTCATCCGACTTCCTATCTGAGCAGTTCCCTCGCATCCGAGAGAAAATCTCTTATACTCTCTCATATTGATGCATCTGCTCATCTCACTGCAGTATACTCTATGCGCCAGGCTTCCGTCGCTCCTTTTTATCAAAGCGATTTTTTCAATTTCGAATTTTATCCGCATTCCGGATACAGTTCCCAGAAGAGTCATTGATAGTCCTTTAGCCTTGAAAGAAACAATTTTCTCTTCATATGTGATCGGTGATATGTCCACACACCCCTGTGGAGATTCTTCCAGAACTACCGACTCGAACTCCAATTCACTTTCTTTTCCCTTGATCCTTAAGCGAACATCCCCTGTGAGTTCATTGATGCCATGAATGTTTTCTCTGTCTTTTTTACCCATATAGTCTTTTCGCATTCTCCATCGCTGTTTTCATCGAAGTAATCTTCAACACCATCAATGGTAGTAAGCCCTTGAGCATACCACCCTTCGCATCATAGCGAATCTATATATCTTTCCTTTCCTTCTTTGCTTTTTTATTTCTGCACATTATTTTTGTGCACAATCCATACTCAATATAATTATAAATTTTCGGATTTGATATTGTCAACAATCCCCGGGGAGACTTTAAAATAGATACACCGGTAATCAGGCGTCCTCTGTTTTTTTCTTAATGTTTATCCGGCTGCAGCTGCAAATATCACATTACATTCAGTGTCGTTATATTAATTTCTTGACACGAATAAACTCCGGATATATTATGAATTCAGGAGTACCTGAACACAGTTCAGATTTGAGGAAAAAATATGAGCATAAACAACAGCAGAAATGCGGGGCGAAAAAAGGCCCTTAATGACGATCAGGTAAAGGAAATATTGCTCCGCCGAGAGAATGGCGAGACCGTTTCTTCACTGGCCAATGAGTATAACATTTCCAGACAGACTCTGTCTCAGTATCTTAACGCATATGAATTCGAGCCAAAAAGTGAATCCGGGAAAAGGATTTTTGCAAATTATAAACTATGGGCAAGGATAAACCGATTCTTCCGTGATACCAGTCTGTCCGATTATACTCTACGAATTGACTATATGCATAAAGATATTCTCTGCAGTGCTATTTTAGTCGACTTCTCAAATGAGAGAATAAAAGTCTACAACAATACCGACGACGTTTTACTGCGTGCTTTCGGAATCAAAGCAGCACCTACATGGAATGACTTTAATGTTTTTCTGAATGAACGCTGTATTCCTGAAACCCGTTTTCAGATAAAAGGGATTTTAAAAGACCTTGGACTGGAACAGTATGATACTCTGAGAATACTGGAAAAAACCGGCGGAAGAACCGGAGAGGATAACCAATGGATGAAATTCACATACTTAAAGGCGGAGTAGTTCCCATTGATACTTATGGTCATTCTTCCAAAGGGAACCAGCTGAAATGGAATATAGAAGATAAATGGTATAAAGCAGACGGGCTCGGTTATGAAGGACTTGCGGAAGTTCTGGTCAGCCGTCTTTTAGCTTTGTCAAGCGTAGATAATTTTGTATTATATGAGCCTGCCATTATTAAATGGAGAGGCAAAACTTATAATGGCTGTGTCAGCAAAAACTTTCTTGAGGAAGGCTGGCAGATCTGTACAGTCGAAAAGCTGTTCCGAAAGTATACGGGCTTAAGTATGGCTGAAGAGATTGGGCATATGAGTGAAATAACTTCACGCATCAGATTTATGACAGACTTTGTTTCTAATGTGACAGGTATTGATGATTTTGGCAATTATCTGGCAACAATGGTGGAAATAGATTCTTTCTTCCGGAATGAAGACAGGCATACAAACAATATCTCAGTATTATATAACCCCGATGAAAAAAGATACCGGCTATGTCCCTACTATGACCACGGTGCTTCGCTTTTCTCGGACTTAAACGGAGATTATCCGCTTGAAAAAAATGTTGAAGAATGTGAAAAAATCATAGATGCTAAACCTTTTTCCCGTTCATTTGATGAGCAGCTGGATGCTATCCTCTCCCTTTATCCGGGTTCGTTACGATTTCCCTGTAAACGGAAAGGATTGTTAGATGAATGGAAAAAAATCCGGCGTGAAGATGAGCTCGTAAACAAAAGCGATCCATCACGCCGGAAGATATATGCCCGCATAGAAAAAGTACTGCTTGCACAAATAAGAAAATTCGATTATACCGTGAACTATTGATGTTGTAGCAAGAATCGCAAACCATTTGCAGACCTTATGAAAACCTGTCATTAAACCTGTACTCCTTCTCCAAGGAGCTCTAAGTTTTTCTTAATCATATTGCATCTCTGCTCGACACAGAGAACACTCCTTCCGGGATCCGAAGGCGTGTTAAATACATAATCAACAAGTCTGTCTATCGTGGTGGTTGCCACATGCAGCCTTGTGTCCGAAGCAGCATAGTAGATGAACACTTCGTTATTTTCGTTCACTATCGCACCGTTGGTAAATACAACGTTTGATACATCTCCTACCCGTTCCCACTCTCTCGGGCCGATAAGCATTCCCGAGGGCTCTGCGATAACCTTTGACGGATCATTAAGATCCGTTGCAAAAGCATAGATGACATAGCGAAGTCCCGCTGCCGTATTACGCACGCCGTGCGCAATATGTATCCAGCCTCTGTCCGTCTTTATCGGAACCGCACCTGCGCCGTTCTTGGCCTCCGTGATCGTATGATACTTTCTGAGCGATGTCATCTTCTCCTCGTCTATCACTGCATGAGTTATATCATCGCAAAGTCCGAAGCCTATCCCGCCGCCGCTTCCGGTCTCGATAAAATCATCCATGGGACGAGTGTAAAAAGCATATTTTCCGTTGACAAATTCAGGATGCAGAACCACATTTCTCTGCTGGGGAGAACGAAGTGTCCTTAAGTTTTCCAGCCTCTCCCAGTTCTTTAGATCCCTGGTCCGGACGATCCCGGCCGCTGCAGTGGCAGCAGAAAGGTCATTTACGGAATTGTCCTTGCTTTCCGAGCAGAAAACACCGTAAATATATCCGTCTTCATGTGCGGTAAGTCTCATGTCATATACATTGGTCTCTTCGGGGCAGGTATCGGGAAGAAGGATAGGATAATCCCAAAACTTAAATCCGTCCACTCCGCTGTCAGATTCCGCCACGGCAAAAAAAGACTTTCTGTCATTTCCCTCAACACGTGCGATGAGATAGTACTTTCCGTTTAAGTATATCGCGCCGGAATTAAATGTGGCATTAACACCGAGACGCTCCATGAAAAAAGGATTTGTCTCCTTGCAGATATCGTATTTCCACGTGATCGGGATCATCTCCCTTGTAAGTACCGGATACTTATATCTGTCATAAATACCGTTGTAAAACGATGTCTTACTGTTCTTTCTCGAGGTAAGCGAATCAACCTCTTTCTGCAATTCAAAATATTTCTCGTGTATCATTGAAAGCTCCTGCTTTACTGTAGTAATTCTGATCTTAAATGTCTGTTCCCGCAGCCCTTTTGATCACTTCCATACACATACGTCCATTGTGGTAAGGGCATTTCCACTCCTCAACGATAGCCTTTGTGGGATCCGGCTTTCCGGTCTTGTCCACAACAGCATACCATTCGCTTCCGCCCCTTTTATCCCAGACGTATTCCTTGATGAATTCCCATTCTTTTGCTGCGGCTTCCATATATTCCGTCTTTGAAGGATCGGCGAGCGCTCCGTTAATAAAGCCGAGCACCGCTTCCGCCTGAACCCACCAGACTCTGTCTTCGCAGACCACGCCCTTGTCGCACTCGCAGGCTAAACTGTTTCCGTCAAAAGCGACCTTATAAAGATTGGACAAAAGATCTTTCGTGATCGGATACATCTTATCTTCATAAGCCTTATCACCGAGAATCTTTACGCCTCTGTCCATAAGCCATGACGTCTCGATATCATGGCCGTAGGAATAAAGGTCGATTATCGGTCTGTAATTTTCATCAAAAAATACTTCCTGTCTGTGAAGCTCGGGATTATAAACCTTATCTGCAAAGATATCCATGATATAGCGAAGTCTTTCGCCCACAAAAGGATCCTTTGAAACCCTGTACAGTTCACTGTACGCTTCAAATACATGAAGGAGCGTGTTCATGGTCTTGTCTGCCATAACGCCGTTCTCTGAAAGCTTTTCATTGGTCTCGGGACCGAACTCTCTGGTCTTGGCTTCGAGATAACCTATCTCATCGGTAAAATTATCCTCAATTATCCCTACAAGCCTCTTTGCCAGCTCAAGCGCCTGTCTGTCTCCGATAGCATCATAATATGAAGCCAGAGCATATATGCAGAAGGCCTGATTATAGCAATGCTTGGTGGTATCTGCCGGAGTGCCGTCGTAATTCAGTGACCAGTAGATACCGCCGAATTTTTTATCAATGCATTTCCCATACAAGAAATTAAAGGCATGTTTTGCTTCATCTTTGATGTCAAGCGCCGTATATCCGTATTTGATAAAATCACCGTCGGTTATCAGACCGTTTTTGTAAAGAAGATAAACATTGCTGAAAAACCATGTTATCCGGCTGTTTAAAATGCAGCCCTTCTCAGCTTTTCTGTTCAGCTCGAGGTCGTATGAAAGCCAGCCGTAATATCCACCGTACTGATCATCACGGATTCCCTTCCAAAACGGTATAACAGTCTCGAGCAGATGACTTTTCATTTCCTTTGCCATGCTTTGAAGATCCATATGCTTATCCTCCGTTACTTTTAATAAACCGACATTTATTTAATCCGGCCGAAGCTATTTATCAGGCCGTTTTAGCACTTGCCAAGATCGGTGTCATTCCAGTCGGTGTCCGAATGATCCTTGATGTACTGAACGATCTCATCAAAGTAGCAGAAAGCAACAGATACATAAGAATCAGCACAGCCATAGTAGAGAGCGATCTTTCCGCTTTCCGGATCATGTACTGTAGCGCAGGGGAAGCAGACATTGGGAACAAAGCCTCTCTCCTCGTACCACTCTTCCGGAGTGAGAAGGAAATTCTCGCATCTGTAGAGAACCTTTGAGGGCTCCTCAAGATCAAGTATTGCTCCGCCTATGGAGTATACATATCCGTTACAGGTTCCGCTTACACCGTGATAGAAGATCAGCCAGCCTTCGCTGGTCTCGATGGGTGCTGCTCCTCCGCCGATCTTCAGGGACTCCCACCACATTCCGTTTCTGCCCATGACATGTCTGTGATGTCCCCAGTACTCAAGATCCGGACTCTCTGAAATAAATATGTCTCCGAAGGGAGTATGTCCGGAATCCGAGGGACGGCTGAGCATCTTGTACATTCCGTTTATCTTTCTCGGGAAAAGCACTGCGTTTCTGTTGAAAGGAATGAAAGGACACTCCATGCGGGTCCATGTCTTAAAATCCGTTGTTTTTGCCATGCCGATGGATGCACCGTAAAAATCCTGACACCATATAGCATAATATGTATCGTCAATCTTTACAAGTCTTGGATCATATGCATATTTCGGCATGAAGTCATTTCCCTGTTCATCCTTGAAGCGGATCTTATCTTTTTCGAACTCCCAGTTAATGCCGTCCTTGCTTCTTCCGAAGTAAATAAATGATATTCCGTTGGTCTGCTCTCCTCTGAAAACTCCCACAAATCCGTCTTCATAGGGAACGACAGCACTGTTGAAAATACGGGCAACTCCCTCGATCGGGTTTCTGTTTATGATAGGATTCTCCGTATATCTCCAGATAGGAGCGCCGGCAATGGGCTTTTCGGGCTTATCCTGCCAGGGAACATTAGGTACTGCGGGTGCGATCATCTTGATTTCGCTCATTTTAAATCTCCTTTTGTCAGAATGAATTATTCTTGTGTCTTCCAGCCGGCTTTGTCCGGCATTTTGGTTTCTGTGATAACTATAACTTTTATTTTTTACAGTTACAATTGTGATAATGCTAAAAAAAATAATACTTTTTTATTTACTTTTACTTAATTTTAACTAATTAACAAGCTAAATTTAGCTTAAATCCTTTTTACGCTTTCCCTTATCATCAGACGTCCCTCTACAACCTGTATTCCCTTTCTGTAGCTTGAACCGTCTATTTTACTTATTAGGCTGCCGACGGTTATCTTTGCCATCTCCTCCGTATCAACCGCATAGGAAGTGAGTTCTATATCGCAGAGCCCGGAATAAATAAAATCGTCGAACCCCACCACCGAAACATCCGCCGGAACCTTGAATCCGGCCTTTTCCAGCTTTCTGATCAGCATTCCCGCGCATAGGTCACAATTGCAGAAAAATGCCGTCGGCATGTTTTTGGGGAGCTTAAGCTTCTTTTCTTCATCTATGGCTCCTCCGAATCTGTCCCTGTCGTCGATAACCCACTCATCCCGAAACTCCAGCCCGTGCTCTATGAGAGCCTTTGCGTAGCCAAGGTATCTGTCGGTTATCGATCCCGTCGCTCCGAGCGTTCCCACATACGCTATTTCTCTGTGTCCCATGGATATAAGATGATTCGTCACATAATAACCGCCGTAAAAGTTGTCCGAGATAACGCAGTCAAGCCTTTGCTTTTTGTCCATGTAATCCATAAATATCACGGGCACCTGAACTTCTCTGAGTACCTTTCCCAGGTATCTCTCATCGAGTGGGCCTATTATGATTATACCGTCGGCCTTGTTTTCCGTAAGAAGCTTAGGGAGCATTCCCTGTTTCTCCATCTGAGCCGTAACGACCTCAAGCATGGAAAAACAGCCTCTTTCCACGGCATTCTGTGCCACCTTCTGATGCATCTGCCAGTAGAAAGATGAATACCCACCGAGATATCCCTCCTGAATGAGAACGCCGAGTTGATAGCTTACGCTCTGCGCCCTCTGTCTTGCAACGGAGGGTTGAACATATCCCAGTTCATCCGCGAGCTTTATGATCTTTTCTCTCATCTCCTCGCTGACACCCTTCTGTCCGGAAAGTGCCTTCGATACGGTTACGACACTTACTCCGAGCTTCCCGGCGATATCCGCAAGCTTAACATTTTTTGCCATTTACTTCACTTCCTTAAGATAAATAAGCCTTGACTTGAAATCTCCCCACAGATTCCGTATAAGCAGTCCGGCCATCATAACAGTCCTTCCCGATAAAACCTGAAGGTCGCTGCCATCGCCCAGGTCCACAGTGTATTTCCTGTCAGGAGCAAGTCCCGACAATCTGACCAGCCTGCTGTGCTGATTCGGACGTCCCATAACCTGTACATAGGTAAAAAGTGCTTCCGTCTTATCCTTGCTTACCACACCATAGCAGTCATAGAACCCATTCTCCCTGTACGATGCTATGCGGTAATAGTCTCCCTCCCGGACAAGCCTGTTGTACTTATGGTACATAGCCGTCTGCTCAGGTATCATATCCCTGTCTTTCTGAGGGATCTTTGTTATATCAAGCTCATATCCGAAGGTTCCGGCCAGCGCCACATGGCCTCTGGTTTCAAAGGGCGTAACCCTTCCGACCGTATGATTAGGGCAGTCCGAAACATGAGCTCCCATGGAAGAAAGCGGGTATATTAAAGCCGTTCCCTCCTGAATTCCAAGTCTTTCTATGGCATCCGTATCATCGGAGCACCATATCTGTGGACCATAGTACAGCATTCCGGGATCGAATCTCGCTCCTCCTCCGGAGCAGTTCTCAAGAAGAATATTGGGAAATTCTCTGACAAGCCTTTCCTGAAGCTCATACACCGCCAGAACAAATCTGTGGCAGAGCTCTCCCTGGTTTTCTCTTCCAAGGAAAGCACTTCCGATATCCGTTATCTGCCTGTTCATATCCCACTTGAGATATTCTATATTTGCCGAGGCAAGCACGTTTTTGATGCTGTTCCAGGTGTGCTCTATAACTTCCGGTCTCGTAAGGTCGAGCACATACTGATTTCTCGATCTTGTCCCTGCTCTTCCGGGAATTTGTATCGCCCAGTCAGGTTGTGCCCTGTAGAGATCCGAATCCGGCGATATCATCTCGGGCTCCATCCATATTCCAAACTTAAGACCGATCTTATTTACTTCCCCGACAAGTCTTGCGAGACCTCCCGGGAGCTTTTCTTCGTTTACATTCCAGTCTCCAAGCGATGAATTGTCGTCATTTCTTGCTCCGAACCAGCCGTCGTCCATTACAAGCATTTCAATTCCGGATTTTTTAGCCTCACGGGCTATCGACATAAGCTTTTCGGTATTAAAATCAAAATATGTGGCTTCCCAGTTGTTTATAAGGATAGGTCTTTCCTTATCCCTGTACGGACTGCGTATCAAATGATTTCTGTATAGATCGTGGTAGGTCCTGGTCATCTTTCCGAGCCCCTCATCGGAAAAAGTAAGTACCGCTTCCGGAGATTCAAAGCTTTCTCCCGGACCGAGCACCCATTCAAAGCCTCCGGGATTGATACCGATCATAGCCCTTACCGAGTCAAACTGCGTCTTTTCAGCCTGAGCGAGAAAATTTCCGGAGTAGATAAAACCAAAGCCGTACACCCTTCCCTTCTCCTGCGAAGCGCCTCTTTCAACAAGAGCCATAAAAGGATGCTCCTGATGTGAGGACTCTCCCTTTACTGAGCCGACGCTCGTCTTTCCGTAGCCGATCGGACGGATATCTATCTGCCTTTCTCTCGCCCATGATCCGTGAAGCGTCAGAAGCTCAAAGTTCTCGCTGTCCATATCGAAGGAAGCCGACATCAGCTTGGTGAGCCTGACAGGTTTATCCGACTCATTGGTGATAATAGCGCTTCTTAAAAGAGCATCACTGTCTTCAAAAACCGAATATCGAAGCACTGCCTTTACCTGAAGGTATTTGTCGGAGGCAAAGATCTCAAGAGTCTTCGCTCTCCCTTTTTCACTTTCAAAGGTTGCGGGCATCCCCTTTATCCCGGGCTTCCCGTCCGAAATCTTATATCCGTCATAAGTCAGGCTGATCACTCTGTGACCGTCACTGTCAATGATCTCTATCGCTCCCTCACGGTAATCACCCACTCCGTTTCCCGGAAATTCGCAGGGAAACGTGTCCATAAATGAGCCTCTGTCACGGTTATTCTTCGAAGGAACAAAGGGCGGCTCATCCGTTCTCAACAGATAAACAGGTTCTTCAGAAAGTCTGCTTCCGTAATATGCATGTCCGATAAAGCCCTCTTCGTCTGCAATAACGATCAGGTAGCTCGTATTTTCCGTATCTATCTTAAAACTTCTTTTTTCTTCGTTAAAACTGATATTCATGCTCATGCTTTTTCTCCCATCTTTAGAAAATGTGATCATATCCCTTCGTTTTTTACTATATTCCATCGTGCAGAATAAATATATGGAAATTTTAACTAATAATTTAATTAATTTTTATCTTTTTTAGCTAAATCATATTTCCGTAATTATTTACGATATTTTTATATTTTCAGCCACATTTTTAGAGTATAATAACGATATATGAAAGCAAGTTGTTATTTTCAGCAGAAATGATTTCAAGCTAAAAGCAGAAAGGATCCATATGCAGGAAGTTACAAGAGAGCTCCTCTACGGAGAAAGAGCGTTATTTAACTCAAATGATCTGCACATCACGGAATGTGTCTTTGATAACGGTGAAAGTCCTCTTAAAGAAAGCACAGACATCGAACTTGACGAATGTCTTTTCAGATGGAAATACCCGCTCTGGTACTGCAACAATATCAAGGTTCAGCGCTGTACCTGGTTTGACATGGCAAGAGCCGGTGTATGGTATACCAAAAACATTGAAGTCAGGGACTCCGTCGTTCAGGCCCCGAAAAACTTCAGGCGCTGTGATAATCTGTCGCTTACCAATGTTGCGTTTACCCATGCGCTGGAGACTCTCTGGTCCTGCTCAAACGTTAAGCTCAAAGACGTTACCGTAAAAGGCGACTACTTCGCCATGAACTGCAGCGATATGGAGGTGGACAACCTTACGCTGGACGGAAATTACAGCTTTGACGGAGCAAAGAATGTGGTTGTAAGAAACTCCCACCTTATCACAAAGGACGCCTTCTGGAATACCGAGAATGTCACGGTATATGATTCCTTCATTACCGGAGAGTATCTCGGATGGAATGCAAAGAATCTGACACTTGTAAACTGCGTGATCGAGAGTCTGCAGGGAATGTGCTATGTCGATAATCTTGTCATGAAGGACTGCAAGCTCTTCAATACCAATCTGGCCTTCGAATACTCCAAGGTTGATGCGAATGTTTCCGGAGATATCATAAGCGTGCTGAATCCCCGGGAGGGCGTCATCAAGGCAGAGCACATCAAAGAGCTTATCATAGAAAAAGACAAGATCGATCCCTCTGCTACAAAGATAATCTGTGATGCTATCGACAAGCACTCCGACAAACCGGTCTATGATTAAAAAACAGTAATCAAAAAAACTGCCGTCACCGGCAAAGGTGGCGGCATACTTTATAATGAGCATAAATTTTTATCACAAACCACAGACACTGATCAAAGGAAAAACAAATGCAGAACAAATACGATTTCGACAAACTAACCGAGCGGCGCGGCACCGGATCTTACAAATGGGATGACTGCGGAGGCGCAAAATATCCCTTATGGGTAGCCGATATGGATTTCGAGGCTGCCCCCGAAATAAGAAAAGCTTTGGAACAGCGCGTCAGCCACGGCATATTCGGATACAATATAATTCCCGAAAACTGGTATGAAGCTTATGTTTCCTGGTGGGAAAGGCGGCATGGCTTCTCCATGAAAAAAAGCTGGCTCGTATTCTGCACCGGAGTGGTACCCGCCATATCAAGTACTGTAAGGAAGCTGACAGTTCCCGGAGATAATGTTGTCATTCTTACCCCGGTATATAATATTTTCTTCAACAGCATAATAAACAACGGCTGTAATGTTTGTGAAATCCCGCTTATTTACAATAGTTCAGCTCTTCTAAATGCAAATTTGGAAACAACCGATATTTATTCTATTGACTATGTTTCACTGGAGAAGGCCCTGAGTGATGAGAAAACAAAACTACTGATATTTTGTAATCCCCACAACCCCGTCGGACGCATCTGGCGCAGTGACGAGCTTGCGAAGGTAGGTGAGCTATGTGCAAAACATAATGTCACTGTTCTCTCGGATGAGATACACTGTGACCTTACCGATCCCGGAAAAGAATATATTCCCTTTGCCTCAGTCTCCGAAACCTGCAGGGATATAAGCATAACCGCGATAGCTCCCACTAAGGCCTTTAACCTTGCCGGCCTGCAGACAGCTGCTGTTGCAATTCCCAATACAGAGCTCAGAAAAAAGATATGGCGCGCCCTGAACACTGATGAAGTTGCAGAGCCAAACAGCTTTGCTGTCCCCGTTACTGTCGCTGCATTTAACGAAGGTGAGGGCTGGCTTGACGAGCTCAGAGAGTATATTTATGAAAACAAAACACTTGTTAGCAAATTCCTAAAAGAGAATCTTCCGGAACTTAAGCTTATACCTTCCGAAGCCACATATCTTCTCTGGATTGATTGCTCAGCCACCGGTTTAAGTGCTGATGAACTTTCGAAAAAATTAAAAAAAGAAACCGGCGTCTATCTGACCGCCGGTTCCGAATATGGAAAAGCAGGATCCGATTTCCTGCGTATGAATATCGCATGCCCGAGATCAAGGCTTTCTGAAGCGCTCGAGCATATCCTTTCCTGGTTTAAAAGAAGGTAAAATAGCACCTACCATTCATCGGATCCGCCATACTCGGGATAGTATGTAGGTTCCATCAGATCACAATCATTTAATGTGACTTCTTCACTGAAGTACCATGTATTTGACTCATTCTGGCCAAAGCTGCAATTATTGAAGGTGAGCTGTGAATGTTCGGTTGAATCGTAATATCCGCCCCATGATGATCCGGTAAAGGTACATCTGTCAAACACAAAGTCGCCCTTTACATTGAAAAGATAAAACGATCCGCCCGAACAGTCTCTCAGAGTGGAATCAGCCACAAAAAGATCACCTGATTCCTTATCGCAGCCGATAGCGTATACTCCGCAGCCGTAAAGATCCACGTTATTAAGATGAACGTTTCGGCAGTAATCGAAATTCAGCACATTACCGCAGCATTCCCCAATCTCGGTATGACCCATGGTGATGTTTGATATTTCAAGGTCATCGCTTCCGATAAACCATATGACTGCAGCATATCTGGGATCTATAACGATCTCCGTATCAGCAGCATTATCCGATCCACCTTCTATTATCAGACCTTCTGCATCCTGTATGACAAGCTCAGGCCCGTCATACTGACTTCTTATCTTTACATACTTATGATTCTCGTTCCATGTATCATAGCCCGCAAACGCCGGTGCCCCTACAAGATATTCCGAAAGATTATAATATCCCGGCTCGATCTTGATCCTTGCACCCGGCTCAATAGCCTCAAGAAAAGAGTCCACATCGCTTACATGAGTGAAAACATCATCCCCCATGCCTTCATCGATCACCTCTGAGCCTCCGTCTGCAGTGTTATTATCCTCTCCGCTTCCGGTTTCAGAATTACCTGCATCCTGGCTTCCGCTTCCATTATCTGTTTCCGTGCTTCCGCTCTGACTCTGGGAGCTGCCCTCATTACCGCTTTCCTGGTTCTGCGAAGGTCCGCTTCCGGAGTTTACAGGTCCGGACCCCTGCCCACCGGTGCAGGCAGTCATTAACAGGCACATTGCCGATAATACCGCGGCCAAAATCTTACCGCTATTCTTCATTCTTTTGATCATAATCCTCTCTCCTTCGATTACTTTTATCTTCCTGCCCTCTTCCTCAGTTTATGAGACTGTACAAGAAAATTTATAAAGAACACCAAAAACAATACGAATGATGCCCCCGACACAGCAAGTAAAGTTATCAGAAAAGGTCCCATCGATCTTTGAAAAGATTCCGAAAAAGTCGGCGGAGTTATATTCTTACTAGCAGCAGGACCACTTGTCTCCAATTGATCTTTTTCATCGATAGAGGAGTCTTCTCCGCCTGTCTGTACATTACCCGCCTTTTCTTTCTCTGTCAGATACTTTTCGTAAGCGGGATCAAATGTCGTAGTATACGGAAGATAATCTATCCTGTCTTTAGCCTCACCTGACGAAGTACTGTCCTTTTCCGCGGCATCTTTGGAATCATCTTTTTCTTCTGTTTCAATTACTTCGCTTCTTATCTTTACCGCATCTCCCCAAACATACCCGATATTGTCACCATACTTAAGCTTATACCAGATATTTCCTTCCTCTGTTTCCCAGACCGACATAACCTCAAGCTCTATCCCTCTCGGAACAAGATCAAGGATTTCCGCATCGGTAACAGGCTTTTCCCTGAGATTGTTATTTGACATCTTCGCATAGAGAGTTACGTTATCAAACACAACCTCTCTCACACCGTTTTCATCAAAAGCTGCCTCTTCTGTATCCTTAGCGTCTTCGGTAGAATCAGATACTGCCTGGTCTTTGCTCTTATCGTCGTCTTTTTCACCCGTGTCATCTTTCTTATCAGAATCATCTTCCTTGGCTTCTTCACCGTCCTTTTCCTCTGATTCCTTATCGGCTCCCGCCTCGATCCTAACAAGATGCCCGTCAATGATCTCAAAGGCTGAAACATTAGAATGAAGACTCAAAAAGAGCACAAAACAAAGCACGGCTAAAACAGCCTTTTCTAAACCAAAACGTATTAACTTGTTCTCAAAACAGATCTTTAATCCATTCATCACAGAACTACCCGCTATTTCAATTTCTATTACTGTTTATTCTTCGAAGATGACTTCTTTGCCTCTGTTGAAAAGCCGTCAAACGCCCATATAAGGATCACCAGAAGCACCAGACCACCGGACACGGTTCCTATCTTCCTTAAAATGCTCCATATGCCTCCGCCGGCCTTATACTGCGCAGGAACAACAACCTGAAAGGCGTCAACATACTTGCTCGTATCATAATACTCAGCGGTGGTGTTCTCAATAATGCCTATCATCTCAAGGATCTTTTCCTTAAGCTCCGAAATAGCCCTATCAGCATATTCAAATTCCTTTGACGAGGGACTCTCGCCGAGATTATAACAGTCATCCCTCATCGTTATATAGCGATTCAGCTTGGTATTCAGATTTGCGATATTGGCTGAAATCTCCAGCTTCTTTGCGATAAGGGTATCGTAATACTCGTTCTTTCCCGTGAGCTCAACAGCCTGTTCCTGGCCACCAACAACTATGACGGGATCCTTTTCATAGTTCTCCAAAGCTTCCGTAACATTCTGAAGCTTAAGGTTCTCTTCGCCCAGTTCATCCTCCGTATCATCGATAAGATACTGATAATACTCTATAAGCTGATTTCTGTTCTTCGTAAGAGAACGGTTCTGGATATAAGAATTGATCCTTGCAATATCTACGGATTCAATAAAATCAAGTGAAGATGCGATATCCTCAAAGGACATTCCCGTCGCGGTAGATCTGAATTCCGGAGCTTCCTCTTTCTTGGATTTTATGTAGCTCTGCATAACATCTATCTGCGTCTCCATAAGCTCCATGGTGGCGGAATAATCGTAATCGTCGCTGTTAAGAAGATTTGTCATGACCGACACAACGCTGCTGTCTGCATATGTATCAAAAAAGTACTGCCTATAGCTCTCAAAAACAGCATTTAGGAGGCTTGTCATTTCCTTCTGCGTAAACGTACCGTCATAGTACAGATATACAACATACTGCGAGGGATAATAATTCACATCCAGCAGCTTTTCATAATTTGACGGATCACTCTCTGCCATTTGCTTTATTACAGTGATCCTCTCAACAACATCGGCAGGCTGAACCGCCTGAATGTCAAGATTATCCCTGAGTGCCGAGAGATAATTCGCCGATTTTCCGATCGAATCCAAAGCAGGTTCAAGAACCGCGGGTGATTTCAGCATGAAGGGATCAAAGGCCGCTCCGTTCGGATCAAGTCCCGATTCAATGCCCTCATAATTGAAACTGATAAGCCCCCTGACATAAGAATTCCTGAAGAAGAAGTGCTCGACACCCACCCAGATCATTGCTATAAAGATCCCGAGAGTTATCATCGCAAGAAGAAGATACAGATACTTCTTGCGTTTTTCCTTCATACAGGTAACGACGGCAACAAGATCAATTTCTCTCTCACTCTCTTCACGGGTTATCAGAAAGCTCTTGTCACTCTGGCTAAAATCCTTTTTTTCGGTATTTTCTGTATTTTCCTTTTTCACCGGTATATCCGTCTCTTTCATTGCTTCGATTTTCTCAGGCCTGACGATACTCTCTTTTTTTACTTCTTTTTCTCCATGTTCCGTATCATCAAGATCCATCTTCCTGATATCCATACACAATCCTCTGTAAAAAAACTGCAAATATCAAATCTGTTTTCGGAACCACTCGATAATAGAATACCACAAAAAAAAGTACTCCGAAATTATTCTTCAACTGTATACTCATAATACTCGTCAATGATCTTCATGATACTGGTAGGGTTCAGATCTCCATCATATTCCTGTGATTCTATATATGAGAACTGCTGACCTATAACAGCATCAGTGGGATAATCCGGGACGAAAATATCCTCAATCTCGTCAGGCTTATCAGGTTTTTCATAATCATGTTTACTTCCGTCGTAGTATATATACCTGCCGGAAACATTAAGTAGCTCTGTACCATCTTTATCCTTCCACGGACCTTTGAGGTCTTTATATCTACCGTAAACAAATCCCAGTTTACCATCATCTGAATCAGGAATAATCTCATACTGTTCCTCAGAAGTCTGTTGCCACTTATCATTGATATTTGTATACTTGTATATTTTCTTTATATATAATTCGTCGACTTTATCTCCCCCATAAGAGAGCTCTTCTGCGAGATTCCCGTTTCCATCATAAATGTAATCTCTCTTATTACGTAACGTCCAAACATTATTATAATATTGATAAACTCTGCTCTGCGTCCTAAGATTCTTATCATTGTAATCATATTCATACTTAGAGTCAGGAATTTCAATTTTTCCATCGGTATATTGATAACTGATATCTGAAAGAAGATTTCCTTTATCGTTATATGTAAATGTTTTTTTAATTCTGATCGTCTTTGAATGATATTCTCTTTCCTCCGTCTTATTACCCTTTTCATCATATGAATATTCATATGAATAATCGCTGTCGGGATCATTAGGATACCTGATAATCTGTTTTGAAATATAATAAGATCCATCTATTTCTATATACTCATAAGCAGTAACCTGATTGTTCTTCTGTTCATCCTCTTTTGTGTATGTTGTAGACTCCTTGATCTCTCTTCCATTAACATAATCTGTGACGGTAGTGTAAAGCTCGTAATTATCTTTGGGATCATCATTATAATAAACAAAAACTGACTTTACTAATCTATCAGGATAGGCGGGATCCGGATCATACTCGCTGGTACTTTCAAATGTTTTATAGAGAGATGAATATACTGTATTTCCATCTTTATCAAGACTACATAAAGTAGAATAAAAAACACTTTTTATTGTTCGACCTCTTTCATCTTTTTCAAACTCATACTTATCGGTCACTATTCCTTCGGGGGTAGTAATCTCCACACTTTTCATAAACCAATCGTAATATGTAGTCTTTGTTGCCTCAGCCTCCTCGTCTGTAGTCTTTGTTGCCTCAGCCTCCTCGTCTGTAGGCTCTGAGGTCTCGCCAATGAGAGTTCCGAAAGTGCGGTCAAACTCATAATGCTTTCCATCGATCTCAACGATACCCTTAGCCATAACTCCGGTACGGCGGTCGTAATAGTAAACATTGCCGGCCTGACCCGGATACTTCTCTTCAAGAGCTCCTTCAATCCTAACCCAGCCCTTTAGCATCTTGCCGTTTTCGTCATAGCGGACCCACTTACCTGTGCCGTTTAACATAGCCATCTTGATCTGATAGCCGAGCTTTGCGTGCTCAATGTTCTCTTCTGCGGTATTAGACTCGTAAGCGAGGTCCGCCTTGGTCTCCGGATCCAGCTCATTCTCATTACCGTAGATATACGGCATGAAAACTTCCTTACCCTCAGCCTTTGCTCCGTCATAAACAGCATCAAGCCAGTACCATCCGTCTGAAACGGGGTCATAGATCTCCTTGCCGCGCTCGGTACCGTCGTACCATACATTTCCGGCACCGCCGAAAACACCCATCTTGACGCCGTCCTCGTACCAGTACTTCTTGCCGTCTTCTCCGATTTTCCACTCAAGGCTATCTGCGCCGAAAGCAGAAAGTGAAGCGACAGGAAGCATTGAAGCAGCGGTAAGTACTGAAAGAGCACTGAGGCCCAGCTTCTTAAAGAATTTCCTACTCATTATCTACATTTCTCCTCCTTGGATAAAACATATTCAGGCGTTTGCGAAACGCAAATTTAACAAACTTCGATCATTATAAACGAAAGTACGGTTCCAGATCTACTTTTGGAAAACTGCTTTCTCTGATAATATCCTTAGCACTCTCTTCTGTTATCTCGCTCAAATGATATACTGTGAATGAATCCGCATCATCTACACTTCCCCATCCGGTACTACTCGATACTTCATAATACTTCTTTCGTATAACATCAAAGTACAGCCCCCAGGAAATCAGGACCATCAAATATACTTGGTTTTTCTCAAGTCTATCAAACAATTCCCGTCTGGTCACAGGATCCTTCGGAAGAACATCAGCGGATGAGAGTTCAAAAAAAGTAGTATTTCGAAATAGTGTATCAAAAACGTAACCCCTATATCGATCGTCGATCACATCCATAATATTTAGTATACCGGTATAATAATCCGAAGCGATGAGTGTTTCCTTTATGGAAACAAACTTTTCCAGCGAATTCATATAATCATCGGAAACTGCCTTAACCCAATTAACATCTGTATTATCATGGTCACCACCACTTCCGTAGTTTCTCCAAACATCAAAATATTTCTTATATTCCTCCAATATTTCTATAGTTAACGGGTTTTCTCTTTTATTCAGCTTGATTAAGTATTGTGCACCTGCCCTTTTCCTGACAGTCTCTTCAGATATCTCTTTATATCTATATTCGTATTTCTTTTTGCCATCATCGCCTACACCAATAAACTCACTGGAAATTGTAAAGAATTTCTCATCTACTACATTATAGAATGGTTCCCTTGCAGCCACTAACGGTAAAATCAAAGCAATTCTATTAATCCGAAGTATCCTGAGCAGTTCACTTCGTTCCTCTTTAGCTTTCGGAAGCATATCCATAGAATCAAGTTTAAAAAAAGTTTTTTCCCTTCCCGCAGTTTTTCTCAAAAAATCATCATATTTTATCAGATAATCTAATTCTTTATGATCAACCTGATCAAAATCTATTTGGGGCGAATCACTGCTTTCTACTTCTCTTTTATACAAAGTATATACAGATATTGCTTTCAAAAATTCTGCTCCTCTAGCAGCTTTTACCCAGTTTACATGTACTCCATCTTCGCCAAAGCTTGTACTCAGATAGCTCCACGGTATAAAATATGATGTTAATTTGCCGAATTCTTCTTTAGAATACATAATTTGTGCTACCTTCCGATATAATTGTGAATCTATCAAAGCATTAATCAATAGTGTAACGATTCAGTTATTTAAGATACGCTCCACTTCCCAAGAGTCCTTTTATGTTCCAAAATAATACCCCGGCCAGTGTTCAAATACTACAAAAGGATCAGAATTGAGCGTCATCGCAGAGGGTTCATCGAAGCTACTGAACATACAATAAAACTCCGGTTTGATCTGATCTAATTTATCGTAATAGTTTCTCATAGCCTCTTCCGTTACCTTCCCATCGGCATCTGTTTCACTTTCGTCCTGAGGGCATATTACTCCGGCCACATCCTGCATTTCTCCGCCATTAGTAAAGTAATACTCAGAAAAACCTACCGTACCATATCCCTGCCACATGGCAAACGATTCTTCTCCTAAATTCCATCCGTCTTCTCTCGGAACAAGAAACCAGTTAAAAAATCCACCAACATGAACAGTTTCACCATATTTATAATATATTTCAGTAATCTTACCTTCTATTATCGTATAAACGTAACCGGAATATTGCCCTTCATTCTCTTTATGGATTACAACCATGTCACAAACTCCGTCATGAGTAACATCCGCGAGGGCAACCTGATCGTCATAGAAAGAGAAATTTTCATAGAAAAATCTGTTATATGCTTCTTTTATTTCAGAAGAATTATTCTCTGATTCTTTTCCGTAGATCCTTTCAGATATCTCTTCGGTGTTATTATCCACAGCAAGTGTTAGTCTAATATCTGCTCCGTTTAAATCAGATTGGAAAATATCGCCATCTTCATAGCGATTGATGTAATAAATTATATTATTATCTTCATCAATCGTAAAAGCCTCACACGGAAAGTTAATTAGTTTCTCAACTCCCTTTCCTTCTAAATCCATCTTGTATATGCGATTATCATTAATATTCCTATAATAGATGTATTCATTCAAAAACTTAACTGAATCCAGATCTATCATGTCATCTGATAAAAGTTTTTTATCACTTTCATCCGGATTCATACTATAGAAATGGTATGTCAAATCTTCATCTATATAATTGTAATAGATCTTTCCATCATGATATATAGGTCCCAAGCGATTTGGTCTTGCTTTTGTTTCTATCTCGTAGATTACCTCATTCGACTGATCATTAACATTAATTTTGCTATAGGTTATTGTATTCTGTGTCTGATGTTCATAATACAGCCACTCACCATCGAATAAAATCAATTTATAACCATATACAGATGCCGGCTCTTCCATAAACAGATGTTCTTCATCTCCCGATGTGGAACAGTATATATCTGCATTATCTGCATAATAGAAAGAATAATCGTCATTAAAGAGCGTCGCGGAATATACTCCTTTAAACCGTAATTCGAGAATGTCGTATTCCTTTATCAGATATAAGCCATCCCTCTTGAAAAAATACAATTTTCCGTCTTTACTTGTATATTTTGTATAATCATCATTATCAAAAACTTTAACTATTCCATTGGTTCCAATTGTGTTTTTGTAAAAACAATCATTACTGTGTTTTAAGTATAATGAGCCGTTACTGAAGATTATGTCATTATATACAGTATTTTCGATAACTCTGCTTTTTACAGGGGGGATTAAGTACGTTTCGGCTATTTTTCCATTACCGTTATAACCGTAACTATATAGCATATCTCCCAAAACAACGCACGAATAAACCTGGTTAGAAAAGATCATCTGTTTCCATTCAGGATTATCTCCATTTAGTTCATAGTGGACAGTAGCATCAACATCACTGGAATAGTAATAAACCCTGTCATTCCAGAAAAAGAGGTTTGAAGCGTTTTTATCATATACTATCCTTGAAAGCTCCTGAGTATCAGGATTTAGAAGATTGATGCCGCATGCATCCATATTATCGTAATTGTCAAAGACTAAATAAATATTCCCTTTATAAATATGGAGTTCATTCAGAGTATCATTATCAGGCACAAGAAAAACTACCTTGGCATTTTGGCCATCCAAATCCGCCTTGATAACTTCTTTTGTAGTTTCATTGTAATAGACAAGAAAATCGTCTGCCACATATACATAGTTTGCGTTGATATCAGTTATCTGAACTTTATTATTTCCATCCGTATCTGTTCTGTAAATTCCACTGGTTGCATCAGAATAACGATTTACATAGTAAATATAATTATCATCTACATAAAACCATTTGATACTATCTGTCAGTATTTTTTTTACATTGTCCCCATTCATATCAGAGCAGTAGACAGCTTCGTCCTGTGATCTTAAAAAGAACAATTTATCGTCGATAAGATAAATGCATGGATACTCTCCCTCTAAAATAATGGACTTTTCTTTAAAATCGCTAGTCATTCGAGTAATACAGTTATTGGAATTATAAAATATATAACTGCTATTTCTGGCTATGAATGATCCATTTACGGCACATTCAGTGTTTCTGTATGCTCTATCTTCTTCTGTAGGAGTATACTGAATACGGATCTTATCAACTACTGTATCGAATTCCGGTTCAGATTCCGAATCCGATACAGGCTCCTCTATTATTTCCTGGTTGTCCTCCTCTTTATCTGAAGAAATATCCGCTATATCATCATCTTTAGTATCAAACTCCGTACTTGTTTCTTCGCTTATTATTTCCTCTTTGTCATTTTTTCGTGCGTTAATAGGACCGGAAGCGGCTTCTTTGCTGCATCCGGAGATTATAAATGAACATATTATTAGAAATGATAAAACTGTTGAAAGAAGCTTTTTCTTCATTGCTGGTCTCCAAAATCTAGTTTTAAAACTATTATGCCTTAAAGTATTGACTCCAAGAACGCTTCGTTTGATCTGATTTCTTCACTGAGTTTATATATTTCACCTTCATCTGTATAAAGTATATTTTTAGTTAACATATCATTGAGTGTATCCATAAGTTCCTGTTGTGTAACACCTTTTGAAAACGTCTTAACAATATGCATAACACTGTCGCCTTCCGGATATTTCAGAAAATATTTAATGAGAAGATTACTAATATTGCTGTTTGTCACAGATTTGGTTTTTTCCTTCATTGACGAAACCATATTTTCATGTTCTTCAACAGCTTTCTGTTCATTCTCCAAAAGATAGATTTTTTCGAGAATAGGAGACAATTCCTTAGGAAGAGTAAATACTGCTGTTCCGTCCATATTAATTATGCATTTTCCCTTCAGTTCAGCAATACTTGTATTAAGTCCGATTATTGCATTCGCCTCAATTTCCAACGCTCTTTCCTGTATTGTTGTAAGAACCTGTTTTTTTATTTCATCTATTCTTGAAATAATCGTTAATTCATCCAAGCCATCTTTATCAAGAATAGCTTCTGAATGTACTAATCCGAGGTATTCATACACCTCATAACCCTCGATTGTTGATGCCGTTGTAGTGATAATACCTTCAAGTGAAGTAACATAACTTCCGCACTGTCTGCATCTTACGGCTCCATGTTTAAGATTACTTTTACATTTAGGGCAAACGATCATTTTCATGCTCCTTTCATTTTAATAATTCAATATTCATCTGACAGAACTAAAAAATATTATCTTTCTCTTCAAATCACCAAAAACATTAAACAAATCTGCAATTACACTGTTTAAAAATGCTATTTTTTTGCCCACACATGGGGCATATATTTTTATTTGTAATACTTTTTGCATCGTTGATTATCTCTCTAATGCTTTCCCTACTAAAAGAAATCGACATTTTTTTCAGCTTAAACTCTGTATTACTATTATCATAACCATAATAATTCGATTTTCCATAATAAAAGCCATAGATAAAATCATCTTTCATAATCTGTAAGCGGTCTTTATTGCCAAATAATAAAATATTTAAATGACGGCAAAAGGCACCGTCATAGCCCATCCTTACAGTTGATTTAGCTCTTGTCATTTCTTCTGTCAGAATACTGAGATTCTCATTTGATTTATTAATTATATCTCTTCTTTTTGATGAATCTTGAACGTGTAAATAATTTAAGTCTTCCCAAATTTTACTTCCATAGGCCGGTCGAATCAAACTAATAGGAAATCTTTTTTCATCCAATGATCCTTCAAGCATTGCTTTAGAAAGAGATAATATCTTTTTATCAAAAATCCCTGGCAGCTTAACAGATAAATCATCAATAATGTTTTTGCTAATACTACTGTGATTTTTAAATCCATATGGTGAAAAAAAATACATATTGTTTGAAAAATCATCTATCCATTTTTTTATATCATTAGTATCATTTTCTTTATAAAGAGTAACATCTCCAATGATAAAAGGAGATTCTTTTCTCTTAATGTGTTCATGGTATGTCGAACAATGCTCACAGTAAAACATTCCGTTTTGAGGCTTAAGAGGAGCTCCACATATTTGACATATTAAAGGAATTATTTCCATAAATGCCCCTCTCATCTGCTTAAATTATAGAAGAAATTAGCTACATTGGCCACGGCGCTAATTTTACTTGCAGTTGCGGCGCTTCTTGAATATGCCGCAGTCTGAGCCGCATAATCAGCGATATTTGTAAGATGTTCATCATTAATCAATACATTAACCGCTTCAGATATTTTGCTGGCACGTCCCAATCGCAATACATTGTATATACGTTCCAAAGTGTCCGGATATGTATATTCTATGCCTAAGCGGCAACTGCCATAGGCTCTGTAGTACTTTGTTATCTCCTCTTTTTTTTCTTCCAGTTCCTGTTGATAATAGTAAATTGATTCCTCTATTTTTCTAAGTCTGGTAGAATATCCGCATATCATAATGATTCCCGGAAAACCAATCAACGCAAAAGCACCAAAAAAGACGCCTATATTTCCTGAATCAGAGCAGGCATATGGTCCAATAAATAAGGATAGGCAGATTAGAATAATCCCCCATACAAGAAGAGCCGTTCTCTTCCCTGATCTGTTATATTTTTCAAGCTCATAAAGCGCGGAATCAAAATCAGTATATAAATAGGATTTTTTTGAAAAGTACGTTATCATTTTTTCCATCTCTTTCATTGACTCTTCCCGTTCATCAACCTGAGAATAAATAACAACCTGAGGAGCCGGCTGTTGTACAGGCTGTTGAACATATTGCTGAGCAGACTGAGGCATATATTGAGATGTTACATTAAAAGATATATTGCTTGAGGTATCCGCTGCCATCTGAGCAGCCATTTCAACATGAGAAAGAGATCTCGCCACTGATTTATCTTCTCCCGATCCGGAACGTATCTTCGCCATATCATCGGAAGAAGGTATTTCCATGCTATTTATCGGATTCCCGCATTTAATGCAAAATTTCATGTCTCCAGTTATTTCATTTCCACACTTAATACAAAATGCCATTATACATCCTCCTGTAATATCCACTTCCGTAATAAATCCGTTTTACGATATTTCGTTTTATTTGTACCCTACCGCATATTCATATTCATATACATACCTTAAGCTTCCATCAGAGCGATAACAGCTTTCTTTGATGATATTATTATTTTCATCGTATTCATACTTTCGTCCGGTATAATCAGTAATTTCTCCTTGCCCATCCATCTCTTTCTTGGACACTTCGTTTCCAAAATCATCATATTCATATTCCGTATAACTGGTTAGAGCCCCGCTTCCATTATATGTATATTCTTTTATTTCAATCCCTCTTTCATCGAATTCTTCTTTAAGACTCAAACGAAAATCTCCATTAGTATAGTATAATTTTTCAATCATATTTCCGTTCTCATCATATTTCATAGAATAGGAATATTGCCATGAATTCTCCCCATAATAGAAATCTTCTTCAAAAATGCTATTTCCTTTATCATCATATTCATACGTTTTATGATTTGTAATTTCACTGCTTAAATGAGATAAGGGATCTGTATCTTCGTAAATAACGTTCCCCTCTGAATCAAATTCACAGTAATATGTATAATTTCCCGAGTAATCCAATTCATATTGACTAAGTGCCTGATCATCTTCTCCCAATACAGTTATCAATCTAGGCATGCCATTATTAAATAGTTTGAAGGAATACTTATCCGGATAATCAACACTATAATATGATTCTGATGTTTTCTCTCCTTTTTCGTTATATTCATTCTCCGTCCAATATATAGGGAATGCCGGATTATATATAGTTGCTTTTAATATATTTCCTTTTTCATCATTTTCTAAAATCGCATATTCGCTAACACGTTCATAATCACCGCTATATTTTATCCACTTTATCTCATTGCCATTTTCATCATATATATACACATATATATCTTGCAGATTGTTATCTCTGTCATAGACTTTGTATTTTGACTTTATTCCGTTCTTATCATACTCCCAGAATTCTTTATGATATGTCAATTCCCCGTCAAAATCATAATCCCACCCAATCAGAGAAGCCTCCTCATTACCGTTTTCATCATATTCTGTTTCAGTCTGGTTATCTATTAATCCGGTTAGCGTATAAGTAGTGATTTTCTTCTTTTTTAAATAGGCAAACTCTTCTCCCTGCCCGTCTGCAATACCTAAATATGCTTTACAATAATCGATCACATCGTGATAATTTCCGGTATCTAAAAAATGATATCTCTGGACTATTGATGAATCTAAAATATCATTATTTGCGGAATCAATAACAAATTCCTCCCCATACGCATAAGAATTAATGGTTTCGGGAGCCTCCGATATACATATAAATGCCGAGTCATCACCTATGATTCCGTGTGCCCCATAATTCTTATTATCTCCAATATCAGTGATTCTAAAATCATCGATCAATACTTTTTGATATCCGGAATAATCTATAACTCCCGTCTCATCAAAAGCTATAGTATTACCCGCAAAATAAGGCTGATACGCAAAATAATTCAAAGGCTTTAATGAATACATTGTCATATCATCCCTAATTTGAATGCTATTTTGAGGTATCTCCACTATCAAATCAGAACCATCTAAAAAGAACTTCATGTCAAGATTATAAAATGGCACATATTCCAATCCGTCCCATTCAGTATCCAAAGCTTTATCTGCCTCATAATCCTCCTTTGAATACCCGACCTTGCCGAATATTATCTCCATTTTATACTTTCTGGCCTCTTTTGTAGCCTCGCGTAAAACATATATTACTTCATCATTCAATATTGGATATCTTTCTAGTAATTCGTCTTTATTATCCTTCTCTCTTAAATTGTTAATATCATATTTTTTATAATAATCTTTTATATAAGAAACATCTGCCTCCTCCATAGAACCTGTAAGTTCAAGATATTTCGTTTCTGTTATTACCGGTGGAATTATATATTCCTTTGTCGAATGATTTAAGAATGTAAAATGAACAATAATAGCATCATCTACCAGTTCTGTATAGCAATTATCATTTCCATTACTATAGTTAACATTGCTATATGGCCAATCTGCTGAGTTATCTTCACCACGTCTTATTATTTCTATAATTTCACTCTTTTCATCATTCCTTACTTCCTGTTCAGCCTCTCCTGAGCGAGAATCCCATACTTTTCCCGTAGATTTCTGTTCAACGGTAAAACATGAGGTGACCGGGTCCATTACAAATTTCAGATAATCATTTTCCAATACCAGCGATTCCGTTTTCCCATCATATGAAAATGCATTTGTTATTGTAGTGTCTACAACCTGCGATCCGGTTTCCTGGTTATTTTGAATACTTTCTCCTATAGCAGCATCATTTTGTTCTAAGTCAGCGCCGGTACTGTTTTCAGAATTATTCTCAGAGATTCTTATCTCACTGCTATTTGATCCGGCCTCTTCTTCAATATTATCTTCGCGTTTTTCGTGTGAATTAACAGGCCCGCCTAATGAGTTATTCTTTGAACATGCAGTCATACCCATCAACATAGTGAAAACCATGGTCACCATAAATGCTTTTCGAATACTCAATTTCATTTGTAATGTACCTCATTTAGTAATAGTATATATTCAAAGCGTCTAATATAATTCTCGCACTATAATTGTTTATACAGGTCAGATCATTCTGAATGGGATGTTATAAACGTATTACTGTATACATCCCCACTAAGTAATTCGCATTCAAAAGCATATGTATTGGATATGCTTATTTCCCACTCATTATCCCAATCATCACCGACATTTTTATATTTTTCATAGATCATGTTTCCATATTTGTCATATTCATATTGATAAGTTGATGTTCCGGTTCTTTCTGCTATTTTCCTTCCCTGATCATCATACTCGTAATATGTAGTTATCGGGCCATCTATTGATAATTCGTTGTCATCCGTTATCGATAAAAGATTTCCCTGATCATCATATTGATAAGTCCGGATATCTTTAGTACACTGAACTCCTGAGTAGCTTTCCGATTTCGAAATCCCATATTCATTATAAGTTTTAGAACACCAGCTTTCATATGAATTCTCGAAATATAATTCATTTCCGTCATCATCATACAAATATTTTTCCCAGGATTCATTGCCATTAAAATACTCATTTATGTATTTCCAATTACCGTCATAAATATAGTAATACTCTTTGAAATATTCTGATCCTCCTGCTTGGTGTATTAAGCGATTCTGATCATCATATTCATATATTGTAACCTCTTCGGATTCATAATCAGTACCTATATCCGAAGTCTCAATCTCTCTGATCATATTTCCGTTTTCATCATATTCTTTAGTATATGAATATACCCACGGGACAGCCAATCTGTTGATATCATTCGTATCATCGTGATAGTAGTATATTACTCTGTTATTTTCATCATATTTATAGTTTTCTATAGTTCCGCTGCTATATTCTCTTGAAAGAAGATTTCCATTCTTGTCATAAGATTCTTTTACCCAATAATCAGCTGAATGCTTACTTAAAATTGATTCCAAATAAATACTATTGTTGTAATAGTTTTTCTTTTCCTCTAGTGAATTGAAAACCGTTTCATTTGCTGAATATTTATCTTCTTCCGTTTGAAGAAGGTAAATCGCCTCTTCTATCCCTTTTTCCTGCAACTCTTTCTCAGACAAAAGAATGACAGCACGAACTATGCTTTCATCTATTTCTGATCTGTCTGATACTAAAGCAGCCGCCTCCTCATATTTTTCTACGGCCCCTTCGTAATTTCTTTCATCCAGGCATCTATTCGCGTCTTCAATAGCGATAGCGTATGGATCAGGTTCTGTCCCTTCATTATGATCTGCTGTAACTTCATCAGACCGGTTATTGTCCTCTAATGTGTTTTCATTATCATTTGAATAATTCGAATCCGATTCTTTTCCATCCGAACCCACTACATCGGTATCTGCATTTCCTTCGACATCAGTATTTACTTCTTTTTTTTCATTAACCGGCCCGGAAAGAGTTCCTTTATCCGAACAAGCTACTATCGACAATGCTAACAACAATATCGGAACTATCATTTTTTTCTTCATAATCGCTTCTTCCTCTGCAAGCCTTTTATTCTTTGTAATAAACTGAAAAATGTCAGGCCGCTATTACACGACCTGGCAGTTTCCAGTACAATAGTTTATTTAATTAATGCTCCGGTAATTCCATCAAATTCGTATTCTTTTCCGTCTATTTTAACCTTTCCCTTAGCCATAAGTCCGGTTCTGGTATCATAGTAATAGGTGTTGCCCTTCTGATCCGGATACGCTTTCTCAAGATCTCCCTCAATTGTAACCCAGCCCTTGAGCATCCTACCATTATTATCGTAACGAACCCATTTACCTGCCTTGTTGTTGATAGCATATAACACGCAGCCTCCCATGCCTTCCATTCCGTAATCAGATTCTGCGGCAATACTAGCCTTAGTTGCGTCGTCCCATTTTGCCTCATCCTGGTAGATATAAGGCATCCAAACTTCCTTACCAACGGCCTTAGCCCCGTCATATACCGAGTCAAGCCAGAACCACACACCAATCTGGCCGGCATCATCTTTAAGACTCACGTCACAGATCTCACGTCCACGATTTGTGGCTACACATGTTTGGGGATCGGTTCCCATAACACCCTTAAGATCATCATAAGTTCCCTGACGATCACCATGCTCATACCAGTAATACTTTCCATTCTCTTCGTACCAACAACCATTCTCATTAAAGAAGCTAACCTTGAAAGAGTAGTTGAGTGGTGAATGAGTACTTCCTTCCGTTATCTTTATGTAATAAGTTCCCTTTCCAAGACCACATTTATCGGCAATTATAGCATCCTTCTCGTTCCCATTATAAAAATAGGATAATATTTCTTTTTCATTTTTATCATATACTTTCATATACCAATACGAATTCCTGGAATCTATATATGGATGTGAAAAGGTTACTCTTATATAGCCATCTTCCGGAGTTGTAAATTCATAATAGTCCTTATCGTTATATGCTCTAAGGTTTCCAAATATTTCTGTATTCACTTCGATTTTAGTCGGTGAGGCTATATTTTCGTTAAATTCCTTCTCCCATGCAGATGATGCTTCATAGCCCACAATGAAGCTATAATTCTCCGATGAATGAGTACTTCCTTCTGTTATTTTAATATAATATGTTCCCTTTCCAAGACCACATTTGTCGGACAATTTAGCATCCTTCTCATTACCATTATAAAAGAATGACAATATCTCTTTTTCTTTATCATCATAAACCTTCAAATACCAATACGAATTACTGGAATCTATATATGGATGTGAAAATGTAATATTGATATATCCATCCTTATCAAGAGTAAATTCATAAAAATCCTTATCATTATATGCCCTAAGATTTCCGTTTATTTCGGTATTTACTCCTATTTTAGTCGGTGAGGCTATATTTTCGTTAAACTCCTTCTCCCATGCAGATGATGCTTCATAACCCACAATGAAGCTATAACTCTCCGATGAATGAGTACTTCCTTCTGTTATTTTAATATAATATGTTCCCTTTCCAAGACCACATTTATCGGACACTTTAGCATCCTTCTCGTTCCCATTATAAAAGAATGACAATATCTCTTTTTCTTTATCATCATAAACTTTTAAATACCAATACGAATTACTAGAATCTATATATGGATGTGAAAAAGTAATGTCTATATAACCGTCCTTAGCTAATGTAAAAGCGTACCAGTTTTTTGTATTATATTTCGGCAGATTATCCGAAATTGTTTTATTGGTGGAAATAGCCAATGCGTCATTCATTGTATTATGCCCGGATGATTTAACAATAATAGGCTCGTTAACACTGATTAAAGAAGATTCATTCTCTTCAATTTCATATATTTCCTCATTATTATCTTCTTCCATAGCCACTGAATACAACGCTGGGCTATTGAACATGCCGAAACATAAAAGTGCTGCTAAAAGCGAACTTAATAGTTTTTTCAATTTCATAATGCTCCTTTCACTTCTTCCATCTATCCAATAGTCTATGGAAATAATTACTCCGTTATTAATACACCTGTATTTTCATCAAAATGACGTTGTATTCCATCAATCGTTACCCATCCTTTTGCCATAAGGCCGGTACGCTTGTCATAATAATATGTATTGCCGACCTGATTTTGATATTTTTCTGCAAGCGTGCCTTCTATAGTTACCCAGCCTTTGAGCATTGCTCCATTCTCATCATAGCGAACCCATTTACCCTTCTTGTCCCTCATTGCCTCATACACGCAGTTAATCATGCACTGATCCGATTCGTTGGCAATTCTATACTTTTCATCCTGACTCCAGGTTTCCTCATCCTGATATATATACGGAATCCATACTTCTTTTCCGACTGCTTTTGCTCCATCATAAATAGAATCAAGCCAATACCAAGCATTCGAACCTGGATCATAAATCTCTCTTCCGCGAACAGTCGCTTCATGAGTTTCCGGATCTTCTCCGAGAACTCCATGCGGATCGTAATAAGTTCCCTGTTTGACTCCTCCCTCATACCAGTATGATTTATCCTTCGAAGTATTCCAGCTGCAATTCTTTCCTTCAATAATCATAGAACTGCCAGACTGATCTTCGTAATCATCTGGGACATATTTACCGTCAAGACCATATTCAGAATATAAGTTCTTCTTATTTGTATTACTGTCGCTATTGTTATTATTACCGTTCTTTTCCGCGTCAGAATTATCTTTTTCTGTTACCGTTACAGTGCAGCTGGCTGTTTTAGCTCCATTTGCGGAAGAAGTAACTGTTATAGTTGCTTTTCCTGCTCCTATCGCTGTTATTGTTCCATTATCTACTTTAGCTACTTTTTCATCCGACGATTTCCAAACAATATTTTTCGAGTCAGTTGTATCATTCGGAGTGAAAGATACTGTTAGTTTCTCAGATGATCCTTTTTCCAAGGACAAAGCAGTCTTTGATAATGAAATACTTTCAAGAGCGACTCCTTTTACCGTGACATTAGTTGCTATCTGATAATCTATTCTATCATCTTCAGGCATGCTCAATTTTGCAGTAATCATAGCATCTCCCGGAGCTACAGCAGTAATTTTACCATTTGAATCCACTTTTGCCACACTTGTATCACTTGATGTCCACGTTACACCGATTCCTTCAGCCAATTGTGGAGTGAAAGAAAGAGTCTGAGTTTTACCAACGTTAAGACTAACATTATATGATGATAAAATATATCTTACTATTTCAAGACTGGCTCCACAAACACTATTTCCAGCAGCATCATAAGCATATATTTGAGTTATATATTTCCCACTCTCATTATTATGATCTTTAAAGTCTATTACTACACTATAATTATTATTCTGAGTTAACTCCGAAGTTGTTATCGTAGAGTCATTAGCCCAATCCTTTGCAAGATCATCCTGACCATTTTTTTCTGTCCATGAAGGGAATGCTACTTTTGATACTCCTACATCGTCTGTAGCTTTCACGATTACCCTATAACAGCTATTTCTTACAGAACTTATTCTTGCGCTCGTAACCGTAGGTGGCGTAACATCACCCTCTACAGGTTCAGGGTTACCCCCCTTAAACGGATATATTGGACTCTTAATTGTTATTCCATTTTTTTCAATAAAAAACTGAACGTAATAGTCTGTGCTACTGTTGTAACTCTTGTACCATTTACTCATCTTATAGGACATACCATTAACGTCCTCAAATACTCCATTCTTCATCAGTGATGAATTGAGTTTTGATTCCCTTATAGTTTCTGCTCCGTTCATATTTTTATTTGTACTGATTAGAAATCCAAAATCATTACAATTATGTCCATATTTTCCATTTGATCTCAGCAAACATCCAATTGTAGCGTCAGCTGTAGCTGAATTCGTTACTTCAAAATTCCTAAAAATTCCTTCTTTCTTTGCTATTACAGTATTTCCGTTTACACTTTCCAAGAAACCTCCATTAACAACTTTCGCACTGCTTAGATTACTCGTCGTGCAATTGGTGCTTCCAAGAGTAGTAAAATACGCGTTTGGCGTACTTCCACTACGCGCCGGACACATAATCTTAATCTTACTGAAGTCAGTTCCATCTCCTTCATAACCATAAGCTACAACCCAATGATTATTCGTTGAACCATTAAAATTATTGAAATATAACAATACTGGATTCCCTTTGTCTATCTGCCCGCAAATAGCTGAAGATGTTTTTTTAACATCTGTAAAACCATCACTCGGCATTAATGTTCCTGCAGTCATAATAGCCCAGCTTGCCCAGTATATCGCTTCATTATCTTTCTCATTAAGACCTAATCTGTATGCTTCCGCACATGCAAGAGCGGCATCTGCACAATGATTTGCTGCTCTTTCTCCATAAAGATTTATTCCGGAAAGTTGTTTACCGGTATTGGTTGAAATATTTGTATCTGCTATTACAGGCTCGGGATTGCCATTTTCAAATGGATACACCGGACTTTTAATCGTTATTCCATTCTTTTCTATAAAAAACTGTATATAGTACTTGTTGCTACTGTTGTAACTCTTGTACCATTTACTCATTTTATATGACATACCGTTAACGTCTTCAAATACCCCATTCTTCATCAGTGACGAATTGAGTTTTGATTCTCTAACCGTTTCCGCTCCAGTCATATTCTTGTTTGTACTAATCAGGAACCCGAAATCATTACAATTATGGCCGTATTTTCCGTTTGATCTAAGAAGACATCCTATAGTAGCGTCTGAGGATGAAGCATTTGAAATCTCAACACCTCTGAATATCCCTTCCTTCTTAGCTATTACAGTTTTACCATAAACACTTTCTATAAATCCCCCATTAACAGCCTTGGCACTGCTCAGATTACTTTGAGTGCATCCTACATTTCCGAGAGGAGTTTTATATGC